>Ga0265595_1001647_pt1 | contig 16682 bp, 19 predicted proteins | sample saktaG_15_FD_190148 | JGI IMG/M metagenome (GOLD analysis project Ga0265595, IMG submission 190148) | Saline water microbial communities from Sakinaw Lake, British Columbia, Canada - sak_2013_06_06_50m | ecosystem: Environmental > Aquatic > Non-marine Saline and Alkaline > Saline ... | reverse complement strand
ATATTAAAATAATCTTCAGTAAATCGGTTGGTCATACACACCTTTAAATCCTTATCAAACATACTTCTCTGTTTTATGTGGTTTTACAATAAAAAAAAGGACAGATTCGCTCTGTCCTTAGAATAATTGTGATTAGAAGGGTGTGTGTTATTTCTTGCGTTTTACAACAACTTTCTTCTTTGTTGTAACTGTTGCTGCCTTTACAGGTGCCACTTTCTTCACTGGTGCCTTTGATTCTGCAGCTCTCTCTTCGAGTTTCTGACGATTCTTTCCAAGTTTCTCATCTGACAAGGACAATTTATCAACCATGATCTTCACAACATCTTTGGTCAAAACCTCTTCAATCTCGTCAACATAAACTCCCTGAATAAAGAGAAGGTTGGGGGAGAAATGTTTGAAGCCCCTACCCAGATCATTCACTCCAGCATCTTCCACTTCCTTATCACCCTTTAAAGCATTCAGGTCAAGATAACCATTCACCTTACCATCCCACAACCGGCAATTTCTCAGGGAAACAATTACCCTTTCGCTGTTTTCAAGTTGGAGAAGAACAGATACACCCTGATCCAGATATTTCATCCTGATCTTTACACCGAACTTCTTGAACAACTTAGCAATCGGTTCAAGCATTTCTTTATGCTTTTCAATGGAAGTGAGAAATTTCTCCACGTTTTTGGCTTCACGTTTCTTAGCAGCCTTGGCAATGGTTGGTTTTTTCTCTTCCACAACAACAACCACTTCTTCTTCCTCTTCTCCTGCTTCTGCCTGGGCAGCGAGAATAGCAGCAACTAATGTGGTTTTATTAAGTGGTTTGGGCATATCAAGTTCCCATGCCTTCACAATCTCTTTCAGGTCTTTCTCTGTGTATCCTTTTAACTCTTCCTGAGTATAAAGGTCTGAATCTTCTACCTCTTCCACTTTCTCAACAGAATCTTCTACCCCTTCAACTTCTTCATCACCCTCTTCAATTATTTCCTCTTCTTCTGATTCCACTTCCTCATCACCTTCTTCTTCCACAGCAGGTTCTGAATAAAAAGATTCGTACATTTCAATGAGGCTGTTGGTGTCTTCATCTTCCACACCATCAAGTTCATGCTCATCAACAAGGTAATCAACCATAAGTTTCCTTGCCGCTTCTTCTGTTTTTACTGTTATGCCAATACTTTGCAATTTTGCTTGTAAATCGACACTCATTTTTTCTGTTGGTGTTACTTTCTTAGCCATGATACAATTTTTTTTAACGTTTGTGAATTTTGATTTGTTTGTTTATATAACCCTGAATTTTTAATTTAGTCTTCATACGACACTTGAACTTCCATTCTCTGATCTTCCTGCAATAAGTCTGTTTTATACACCTGCAACTTCTCCACCTGCCTGTTTATAATGGTCTTGACGTCTATCTTTTTATACATCTTGCCGATATCAGTCTTGGAAAAACCCTTTAAAAATAAACAAAAACAACTACGCTCTGCCCCTTTTAATCCCTGAAGAATATCTACATCACGCACTACAATCTCTCCACCTTTCCAATCAATATTCGTGTAGCTATCATTTTTTCCCAAATCCATTTCCCGGTTATATTTGCTCAATCGCACCTTTCCATCCTCTTTTTTTACCTCCGTTATAAAATCACAGATTCGCATATTAAGAGCAGTTCTCACATAATATTCTATTGGAACTGGTTTTACACGCCCAGTTTCCTTGTACCTTCGCCACTTTTTGAGATATGCGAATACTGATAAATAAATTTTTAACCTTAATTCCTGAACGACATCATCTTGTTCAATTCCCAGTCTTTCCACATTGTCGATCTTCCTAGCATATTCAAACGCCAGATATTGGTACTTGTCGAAATACTTATTGGCAACCATCACATCGCCAGAAACTGATTGTTTTTCCATGTATTTAATTGATTTGGTGTTAGTTATACTATTTTGGTGTGTTTTTTTCTGTTCTATCACAAGGCAAAGATACGATCAAACTATCAATAAAAAAAATATTTCGACAATTATTTTTAAACTTTTTTTTACTACAGAATCCTTGTTACATATTTTACAGAGAAAGGCTGCGAATTTTTTTTATTTTTTAACTTCACATAAACCACCCCATGATCCAAATCAACACTCTCAATCCTTCCTATTCCGATGACTACATCACCATCATTCACCCTAACCTCTGTATTTTCAAGATAATAAAACTGTATGTCTTGCTCCGTCAAATCGAATAGTGGTAACCCAATGAATGGAAATACCTTTTTTTCATACCTTTTATATTCCCCCTCATCCTCAAATATACTGGGCAAGTGATTTCTTTCAGAAATATCCAGTATTGTTTCCCTCTTCTGATGCATAACCCGTTCATAAAACCTTTTATCTGATGGTGAGGGATAAATTTTCTTGCGTATCTTACACATGAAATATTCCTTCTGTAATACATCTAAAAATTCACCGATTGACAAATGACGGCTTTTTTTTGCTTGATTTGACATAACTACTGAATTTATATAATTTTACAAACTTTATTTATTCCAAACGCAAATGGGGTTTCAAGATTATTCCAAACACCCAATATTTCCTCATCTGTTGAATCACCTAAATCTTTATCTCCTGTATAACCAACCCTCACTGATTTAAACTCCCTTTTCAGCCATTGAGAATGTCTTTTGCTATTATTCACAGCATCAGGGTCTTCAATCAACACAATATTTTCAATACCCTTCAACTTCAACTTCTCTACTTGTACCTGATTTAATGATTTGCCAAACTTTGCCAAACATTTTCTCTCTCCACTCTCCAACAAATTCATAGCATGATCAACTCCTATCTTATCAAATATCCCTTCAACCAATATCACTTCCTTCGTTTCAAACGTCAATTCATCATATCCAAACAACAACTTACTAGGATCAATGCCGGATGGATATTGCCACCTCAACAACTTCTTCTTCCCTTCTCTCTCCCTTATCCGGTTCATCTCCTTCATTTCTTCCTTCGATATTAATGAACGGGCAATATACCCGCGGCAAACCCCTTTTTCCACAATAGAAAAAATTAGCCTATCTTTAAACTTCATCAATATATCAGTCTTTCCAACAGGATGAATCATTGAATGTTGCTTAGTCCACCTTCGACCTATTAAATAATCATCTTCATAAATTCGCTTGAATCCTGCCGGCAGTCGAACTTCTTTTGTGAAGATGATAGTTTCTTCAACTTCTTCTTGATCGTCAGTTAGAAGTGTTAATTTTTGGCTTATTTCAACAATTTCACCCTCTATGAAATCCTCTCTTCCAATCTCCTGAAGATATTTTATTAAATTCCCGGTTTCTGAACACTTTTTACAATCCCAACAATTAACATATTCACCTCCTTCTTTCTTGAAGGCTTTATTGATGTTCATATAAAAGTGACCGGACTTCCCACAATATATACAATCAGCAATATAATGGTCTTTTCTTCCATTCAGCTTGGGATTATTTAATATTTCTCTTAAATCCTTATACATCTCCACCTAATTCAATAATGTAATTGGCTGTTTCCTTCCGATCAAAAAACCTTGTCCGTGCTAAATTCTGTTTTATCGGCAAGGTTTGACCTGAATCGTGCTCCCTGAATTTATCACAATATAACCTCACCACATGATCCATTCTCTCGTCAGGAGTTTGATTAATGGTTATGAAATTGTCCAAAGGTCTGATTTTCCCTTTATCTTCTGATAAATGGTAACGGGTGATTTTAAATTCATCATTTTTAAAACTCTTTGGATCAATTGCTGTAGATTGTGTTACTGTCACCACATCACAACGAAATTCAACAGCAAGATTCTTCAATTGCCTAGCCACTGAAGTTTGCCTGAATCGCTCTTCTGAAGGTGAATAGGACTTCCCATCAGAAGGATCAAACAATTCAAGATAATCTATCACCACCCTTGCGATATGTCCATGAGCCTTTATAAGTTCAATCAATGAATTTCTTATATCGTTGATAGATGCTGTATTAAATTGCTCAAATGATCGAACAAACACTTCACCTCTAATATCCTGAATTGTCTTCTTTGCTTTTTTCAGAGTGTTTGGGTCTATATCTCCACCCTTTATGTCCTTATACAATGAACCTGTCCAAGCACTATCATACCGATCCATACATTGTTCACGTGTTCCCTCAGCCTGAAAGTGAGCAACTCTATACCCTAATCGGGCAGCAGCAATACCAGCCCCAATCAATAAAATACTCTTTCCATGTCCACTATCACCCAAAAACAAGGTGAATTCCCCCGGCTCAACCCCACCGCCCATTAAATCATCCAACGGATCAATCCCCAATGGTATTCGTTCCTTCCTTCGATCTTTGGTTGCCCGTTCTATTTGTCGTTCACTGAATCCCTTGAATATCTTTTCAAACGATGCCTGTCTCAATCCAAATTCACTGAATTCTTTCGCTGATTCAATGAATAATTTATATGCCTTATCACGCTGTTTTTGATTATAGAGATCACCCAACTTATTATAATAAACAACGAATTTATTTTGTAGTATGAATTCTTCAAGATTCTTCAGCACTGAATCTATATTCACCGCAACCACTTCCCTCACATCATTTAGTACGCTTTTAACATCTATATTGTTACGAAATTGTAACTTCAATACTCCAATGGTTGGTAACTTCTTATCAGCCCTGAATTGCCTTTTGATTTCCTTCCATATTAATCGGTGTGATTCATCTGAAAAGTACTGATCCAACACATGAACCATAGCTGTTTCAGTGAAATTCTTATCCGTCAATGCACATTTGAAAAATTCTACAACAAATTCATCAGTTAGTGTATCATTCATACTTTCGCAATTTAAACAACAATGGATAATTCAATTTAAGGCTCTTTTTACAACTCTCCTTATATGTACAAATCATACATAACTCAGATAGATGATTGTATAATGTGGTACTTGCTAAACACCAAGCAAATCCCTCAATGGTGTTTAAATATACTGATTTCTGATTCTCTTCCCTTTGGCTTATCTGGATATACTGTTCAGTCATCAACCCTCTTGATTCCTTTCCCACAAAATGAGATACGGCTGACAACCCTCCTTCATACCTTATTCCCCGATTGATAAAACTATCCAATTCTGAATCCTGATCCTTGATTTTCTCATGCCTTTCAATTGCTTTTTTCCCAAATATCCAATTAAAATACACAAAATTACTCCTGCCCCAATTTTCCCGATTCTCAAACCAATAATTAAAGGCAAATTCAATCCAATTAACCAAAAAATTCATTCCAACATTCCTTAACCCATATGTTTTATCTAGATAATCCAAATATTTATTCAACACTGACGCTTCTATTGTTGATAAATTTACACCATATCCCATCCTTCCAAACGCATTCTGTTGAATATATTCATAGATATCAATACAACTCTTCCTGCAATCTTCCCTTTTCATAAAAAAAATCCTTTCAAATATTGCTCAAGTTCTGTTATAAAATCAGTACTTTTTATATCCATTACATCAATTTTATCTTCCCCGATAAACTTTTCATAGGTTTCTATCCTTTTCAAAGAATGATCGTTAAAATATTCAGTAAAATCATCAATAAAGTCAACAAATAATGCTAAATCTTTACCTTCAGAAACGCCTAAACCTCTTCCCCTGATCTGTAATAACGCACTTTGTTCTAATCCACCGGATATATTCATAATCACCTGAACCTCCGGCAATGTTATCCCTTTCTTCCATATCCAAGAGGCAAATAACACACCCCCAACACCTTCTAAAAATCTCTGTTTCTCCTGTAATCTCTGCTCCATAGGCGTTTCACCGTGAATAAATACATCCCCACTTTTTTCGCTCAACAACCTCCCGTGCTTCTTGGACATTGATAAAATCAGCAATTTTATGGACAGCTTTTTACAAATACCTATAAATTCAAGAATTGAATTATTCCGATCTTCATTGTTTATTATAAATTTTCCAAAAGAATCACGATAATCATTGCCAATATCTTCTGAATCATTGAACAATAATAACACACGGTTTTTAGCTAATACATTCCGATCTTCCAACATTTTCTCACTTATATCATAGACAATTCCCCCGGTCAACTCCAATATATTCAGATTGGTGATTAAATCATTCTTTTCAGTTGTTGCTGTTAAAGACATAAAATATTCAGGGTGAAATTTCTTTAGCATTGCCTGTCTTGCCCTGCTTCTTCCGTATTCATGAATTTCATCTACAATCAAAACCCCCGTATCTTTTATCAATTTCAACAATGTCTTTCTCCGTTCCCGTTTCTGATAAAACAATTTATCTATCTTCTCCGGTCTTTTAAGAATTGATTGGATAGTTTGTGTCATTGCTACATTAACAGGTCTTATAAACAATGATTCACCCTTTATTTGCCCTATTTCTTCCTGACTACACTCTAAAATATCAGCAATATCTTTTGTTACCTGATAAAATAAATCACTAGAATCAGTAACAAAAACCGTAATCAATCCAAATTCCTTCTGAATTAAACGTATTGTTTCAGCTGCTACAAAGGTCTTTCCCCCTCTTGTGGGTATCTTTATAATCCCACATCTATGACGTAAAAATGCTGATATGGCATCCCGTTGATAATCTCTCTCTTTTCCAACAAATTTAGCACTGAATTTAATCCAGTCAACTCCTTTATCACCAAACCCCCTTTTCAGGACTTTAATACCACTCCTAGACAATGATTTTTCGACATATCCTAATAACCCGATGGGCACTACTTTCTCTCTTTTATTATAAAATCTTAGGTATCCATCCCAATATCCATCTATGAACTTAGAACTGAATTCATGCCCCGGCATAAGAAATGAAAGTGATTTTTCAACCACCTTCCACTCTTCTGTTTTATTAAACAAAACCTTTACATAAAGTAAATTAATCCTGTTCAGGACAACCATTGGGATTCACGATGTTTAATACAATTTTTAATATGAGAACACCAAATTCACATTCTCTTGTTTCTTCAAACTTTCAATATAGGCTTCTAACTCAGTTGCCGCAACACTATCTCTTGGACTTGGGGTGAATACCTCTCTTTTTAACCATATTCCTATTGCTCCATTAGTGGCAAAAGCAGAAGCAAGAACAATCGCATTATCTACTCCATCAGCTTCGCTCAACGTTACTCCAGTTGGAATTGATTGAGCATACACAAGTTTTTGAATAGCAAAAGAAGTAGATAGTGCCTCAACCCCAATTAATAACTTTGAATTATAATCACCCGTATCTGGATAATCGAAATAAGCACTCAATGAAGGTATTAATGAACCCTCATTTACTAATACCAATCCACGACACTCAAACAACCCATCCCGTTGTGCTAGATAACTAATGGAAGAAAACACCTGATTTAACGACCCATTGGCAACTTCTGATGCTGATTTATAACCACCCAAACTCTTTAATGGATTGGATTGATTGCCATTATAAGTCAATGACCCTGTATAATATAGTTTCAACATATCTTAATTTATTTAATCTGATAAGGGTGTGCCGTATGTATAGCTAAAAAATATTTCACCACTAATTGTAAATGCCCTGCTAGAATCTTCTGAAGTAGCAATTCCTGAAATAAATGTGGAATGCTTAACCACTCCTGGATCACCTTGAATAGACATAACTGGTGAAAGACTTAAATATGTTGCTGATCCCGCAGCTGTAATTTCTACAATATAAGTCACGCTATCTTCTGGGTCTGAGCTATTTGATTTAACTATACCAGTAGTTTTGAATGTCTTATCACTAATAACTGAATAATTGTCAGGTAATTTTATAAAGATTTGCGGAACACTTACAGCTACAGCTTTTCTCATATCAAGGGTAAATCCTAGATACATAATATTCCTAACAATCTTATATTGATAATATCCAGTGGCCACGCTATCAAATAAAGTTGTAAACCCTACATTCAACCCAACCTTTGTTAATATTTGAGCCTTTGTAAATGTCAACCAATTCGTTTCAAGAGCAGATAATCTAGTTGTATGAAAATCTAATTCTGCACTTAAAAATTCATTAAGTGTAACAAAATCCCATTGCTTTGTTGTAGATTTTTTCCTTAATACAAACCATTTACCTGAAACATTATAATCAACATATTTATCTGGAAAATTCATAAACAACCCACCAGCACTTGTTTTTGCAAACTTCACAGCAGAACCAGTGGAAGTAATTTTCAAAAAGATCAAAGAATTTGTGGCAAAATCAGATGAAACAAGTGTATTACTCTTCTTAATATATTTCACAATTGAACCAGCTGTGAGGGTGATATCAAAAATATTACCATCATCAGAAAGAAGTAATTCACCCGTTGTTTGATCAAAATTTATTAAACTTCCAACAGCAAAGTTATAAAAATCATCAAAAAACTTAGTTGATGTAATAAACTTTACAAAATTATCTGATTCCTTATCAACAAATAATTTGAATAAATACTGACTTCTTGCATCAATTATTGTAATTACACCGCCAGTGTTTTTCACTGCAGCTACATAAAAATATTTCCCCACTACAGGAACAGCTGGAAAATAATAAGTATATCCTGATTCAGTTGAAGATACTTTCGGTGCTGTTCCTTGAACCAATGCTAAATTACAAGAATCATATTTAAAAATACCCTTACTTGTTGATTCTATTGTTTCTCCTGGTGTGAAGGTTCCAACAATTTCATAATAATAACCACTCACCCCACCTCCGGTAAAATCACCCTGAAGAATAGCATTTTCATCATCAATTACTTCCAAAACCTCATATTCAGTGGCATATAATACATCACTAGAATCATAAAAACGAATCTTGCTTGGAAAATCAGGCATTCCCCTCAATACTTCAAGAAATTTAGTACCGACACCAGTCATATTCCCTGATGTATCAACACTGATTAATCCTTCTTCATACACCGAACTTATATGGGATATGCGGATATAATAATAATACCCATCATCGGTAATGGCTAGGTTGTTGAAAGCTGTCTGTTTAATGATATTAACATCACTATCAATGGCATAAGAATCATTGGCTATTTTAATTGTGCCAGCTACAGTTCCTGCCTCTACTTTAAAAGAAGCATCTATATCAATAGCATCCCTTACTATTCCGTATGAATACACTTGAAGTCCTAGCAACTTCTTATACCCATCATCTGAAAGGAATTTCACCAACCTATTCAGTTCAGCATTCCCCAGAAACAATTCATTATTAATGTTTAATTCAGACATATTAATATAATTTATTCATTGTAATCTCTTATAATTGATAGACTCTAAATGAACCAAATCTATAAGTTAAAGCATTCACATCATCAGATACAAAAAACAAAAACACATCATCACCAGTTGACATAATGACAATACCACCACCACCAAAATCACCCCAAACCGATCCTGTAGATAATGTCCTACGTGCCATTGTTTTCACTTTCCTAGATTCATTTACAAACACCCCACAATCTACAATGTCGCCAGCTGGAGAGCCAGCACAGGAAGCACTCACGCTCCATACTATTTCAAAATCTGAATTTGTGATATTTGCATACGTTAGCGTTAATGTTGAAGGTCGTTGGTATCTCCCAGTTGATGTTCCCGAAAATGTACCTAGAAAATATACCGTATCATTTGATACAGATGTAACTTCTTTAATCCCAGTGAAATCGACACCTGATTCATCTTGAATCATTATCCAATTACCAGCCGCAAGAGATGTGCCTGTGATAAATATCCCTATATGTCCATCTTTACCACCAACCGCTACTGTATATGATCCTGTCAACCCAGCTGTATATGTGAATCCAGTTGCATCTCCATATGTCATATATACCATTCCCATCGTATCACCTGCAATTGGTGTCTGTGCTAATGAATTTGTGTCAAAATACATACCTGCATGTAAGGTTGTAGAACCTCTTACAATTAAATTTCCATCAATTGTGTAAGTTAATGGAGAAGTATTAATATCAACTGAAATGCCTTGACCAAACAATGTAAAAGCCAATAAAACAAACACAAACAAAAATATTTTTTTCATAACTTTATTTTTTATGGACTGGGTGCTGTGTAAATTACTTGAATTAAAATTACCGCAGTTGTTCCTAATCTATTTCTAATACTAACAGATGCTCCTCCATCAAATATACATAAATACATATCAGTATCAGTATCAACAACATTAGCTGAATGATACCCCAATAAAACAGTTCCATCATACTGAAAATCAAAATCAGCAAATGTAATCCCATTAATTGATAGTTTACACCATCCCCATTGACCATCTGGTAATGACAAAACTGCATCATCATATAATCTGATTACAGTAAAATATTGCCCAGCTATCTGATTTGCTCCATTATCTGTGCCCCATTTAGATATAGTATCAACATAGTGCATTTCACCCGTTGTTCCATCTACCTTTAATGTATAATCATATCCCATCCCATCAGAAAAATCAGAACGAATTACAACATCATCTTTAAATAAAGATACCCCTTCTACTCTTAATCCATTTGTTACCACAACAGTATCTCCAGAGTGTTTTGGATAAATTTTTTCATTTACTGTATCTCTACTCCAAAAAATACTATCAATCCCTGCTGGAACAACTGCGGTAAAAAATGTATCAGCAGGACAAACAGTCACTTCTTCCTTATATGACAATACAATTGATGAACTCCCATTAAATAAAAAATTTTCAAGAGAAATAACTGTTAAACTTGAGCCTATTCCCATATTTTTAATAATAAAACAATCGCATACATACTGAACAGAATCAACATATATTACTGCATCTACACCTGTCTCAGTAAGAATATAAGTTGCTACATCACACCCATTTACTGTATCATTATTAATAACAACTTCACTAAATTTTCGCAAACGATATGAACTATCGCCTGAATTATAACACACAAAACCATCGTCAGGATTTATTGCAACACCCCATGAAGGTATTCCAGGATTATAAATCCACCCTTCATTAATGGGTTTCACTCCCGATAATTTAGTTTCCCATAATCCATTTGTTGATGGTGAATTTTCCCATAACCCTGTACCTGCATTATATCTTAAAACTTCATTATTTGACGGAGTTAGTAGATCAATAACATCAGATAAATCACTCAATTCAGTAACATAAGACAATGCTCCAGCACCATATTCACTTCCTGGCACCCACTTACTCACTGAAGCATCCCAAACCAATGGATCTTTTGCAGAAGGAGAAGATATTTCCACATCATATAATGAAGCTAATGTTGTATCAATATTAAATATCTTCAACGCATAACTTCCTCCCCCTAAATCGTAAGATGATAAATTAATACCTGAACCAGCTACAATTTTTGTATCTAAAAATCCAGCACTTGCATCAGATAAATTATATAACACCTTATTTGTCCCCGAAACAACAAGAGAAGAAGTATAATCAATAACATATGCCCTAATCCAAGCTGTGGGGGCAATTTTATAACTAGAATCAGATAATAACGGTAACGGTACAAGTGGTGCTCCTGTAAAAGTTGGACTCACTAGTGGTGCATATCCTGAATTTATTGTAGATTTCAATAATGAAAATGAAATCTTTTTCAATGTGCCATACCCCAATCTATCTATAACATACCAATCATTATCAGTTAATGATGATTCAGTTGTTAAATCACGAATCCTTGTGGCTGTTTGTGAATTAACAAATCCACATATAAAAGCAAATAATACAATAAAAATAATCCTTTTCATTATTTTTTCAATTTAATAGCCAATAAATACACCTGATCCATCTCCTACATACGTTCCATCTCCAACAGCTAACAACGTATCATCTGATGAAGGTGGTGGGGCAAATTCTTCTTCCTCTATTACAATATAATTGATTTTGAAAACGTTGCGGTAATTCAACAAATAATGCCTAACAATCTCTTCCAATAAGGGATATGAAAAATACCTGCCTTTATATAATATTTTCTGAGTTAGATTTCTGTTTTTTGCCCACACCTGTACAAAGTTAGCAACCTGAACAAAACAAGTGTTATAGGGAGTTTTCAACGGATTGACCCTCAAATTCCAAATCTGTATTCCATTCGCAACATCGGCTGCAATGGTAACTCCGATAACCGGGATAATATACCGCACTTCGTTATTCCCGAACCTCATATTCAATCCAAATCCTATATTGAGCCGGGAAACTTCATCGTCAGTGATTAAATCCTTATCCTTACTGTGAATAATACCACGGATGAAATAATACTTGTCATTGCGATTCAGTTGCTTTAAATCAAAGAACCACGATACATCAGCACCATTCTTTATATCAATACAAGAAATTTCATTTTTATTAGGATCAAAAGCCTTCACCCCAAAGCTGAAATGGGCAGCCAATACAGTCTGTTTAACCCAAAACGTGATTTCATAATCCAACGTTGGATCAACCAAAATTCCTTCTTCAGTAAAATCTATGATTGAATAATCACTCCCTGAAGGAGAAATGCCGGCAAATTCTCCAATCGTATCAGCAGCAATACTCATCACTTCCATATCCCCATCTGTAGCAATGGCCAATACACCACCCCCGGCTGATGGGTACGCATTCAGATCAACAATATCTTCAGTATCTTCATATGATTTGGTAAGGTATCTGTGTTGGGTCAATCCTTTAAACAACGGACTTGAACGATTCACTGTCCATCCAACCTCACAATTCCTTGGTTGATGAAATATGAATTCATCATAATACCTTCTACACATCAATCTAACCAATTCACCATCAACAGCTGTGGAATCATCATCCGCAACTCTCATCCCTATCAAATCAGTTCCACGTTTGCGTATTTCCTTGAAATACCCTTCCAACATAACCCGCATCTTCAACAGACTCATATCCTCACAGAAAAACAAATTTCTTTGTTTTAAGTATCTGAACAATAATATCTCATTAGAATCAAACGATTGGAATTGCCTGATAAAAGCTACAAACAACGCAAAATAGTGCGCTACAACCCACCAAAAGTCAATATAATCACGATCTTCCTCAATAGTATTGCCTGAACCTCTGATTATAAACCTTGGGATAATCCCTTGTTCATACAACTTCTCATTTACATTAAAAGCCCAACGCAACACCTCTGGATCGTTGATTCCGATCAATTGGGAAAGGAAAATGTTTGTAAATATTATTATATCTTCCGGTGCTTCATAATTACCATTCAAAGATACTGAATTAAACTTTAAATTTGATTCTAAATCAGTTGGTGAACCAGTAAATACATGTGTATATTGAAACTTGAATACATAAAAATCAGAATTATTGGCAATTATTGCCTGCAAATTTACATCACTCAACGTTTCCCAATCAGAAAATGACAACCCATTGATTGAATATGAAAATTCTTTGGTAAAATAACGCTCCACAACCTCTCCATCTGCATCATCAGTATATCCTGTAAATGAATTAACCCCATACAATGGAGTATTCATTGTAATGGTCATTATATCACCATTCTGGGTTGATATGTTTCCTGATACAGCCATTTATTACAACACGCTTATTATAGTTAATATAACTGTAGAAACAAATAAGGTAACGCTTGTTGTTAAAAATATTTGTCGCCACTTTCTCTCCCTTAAATACTTCTTCTCCATCTTCTCCAGCTGAGAACGAACAAAAAACACCTCATCTGATCTAACCAATATCTGCAGTTTCAATGCCCCTATATTATTCTGTAGTAACCTTGTTTCTATGCTCTTGTATTCAACAATAGAATCCAGAACACCTATGCGAACATATGCATTCTCCAACAATTCTTTTACTTTATCACTATTGTAATAATCCAACAGAATTAACAACACCTGATGATCTGATAACGCTGTTAAAGTGTCCTTGCCATGCACTATCTGCGGCAATGAGTCGTTTTGACAATTCGCAATTTGCGGTATTGCGATTATACATAACAATATTACTAAGAACTTTTTCATAGTATTTCACAATTTTTACTGAATCTTTTGAATTTTGAATTAATCTGGCTGATAAACTTTCCAAAGTTTCCCGTAATTCGATTATTGTATCATTATTACAATTTATTATGAATTGCAATGAATCAAATCGGTTTTTAAACTCCTGAGATCGGTCATCAATTCTAGGGAAATATTTATTTTGTATGAATAACGTAGAAATGACTGATATAACACATACAGCCAAAAATCCAATTAATAGCACGATTGTTTGTTTTTTCATAAATCATTCTCATTGATGAGTGTATAGGTGAAAGAATTACCCCAAATTTCCTTCGCATGTCCTATAATATCCATGAATTCAAAAAAGTCCTTAGAATATTGGAACACTTGACATCCTGCAGAATATTTTCCCACATAATCTGAATCTTTGTTTATGGATGCACGATGATTATTTATTCCAAACAATCCTTTTTCCTCAACTCCTGAATCTAAATCCAATATTTCATCCCGGTTAAAATCCCTCACAACTGTTACAGGCTTTACCTGAACCAAGGCAGGATATTTACCCTGATGTAATCCCTCAGCCCACATTCCCCTCCATTGACCTTCCTTCAATATCGCAGTTCCCTTAAAATTCAATGGCTCTTTTAAATATTCTTTGCCTGGATCGGTAGTGATGGAATAAATACGATGTATCCACACCCCATTATAGTACCAAAAAACCACTTCTAAGTCATCGTATTTGCCTGATCTCTTATTAGCTGACCGGATACCCCAGATGTTCAAATCATAGTCCTTAATCGCACCAGGAAACAAAACAAATCCCTTCTTAGTGGAGATATCAAATAATTTCTGTAAAAATACCTTATCAAATAATTGCTGGTTCATTTATATATTTAATTTTTTTATCAGTACAAAATTTATTCAAAGTACAGCGTAAATTACCAAAATCAACTGGCTTCAATAGGAATGCATCTATATCATTCATAAACCCACTATTAATTTCACTGAATCCGGTACAACAAATAATAAAGGTTTGTTGTGCTTTTTTTCGTATAAATTTCACAATATCAACGCCATCAGCAATAGAAAATTTAAACATTAAATCAACAATAGCAATATCATAACTATTTTGATCTATCATTTCAATTGCCACTAAAGGATCACCAACTTCATCAATAATAACATCACACCCCTTCAATAAATTAATGAAGAGTAACCGTTGATCTTTATCATCATCAACAATCAGTATTCTATGAATTTTTTCCATACTCTTCCTCTAATTTTTTTCTCAATTTCAATTCTGATATAAAGGTTTCATGCAATGTAACAAAACAATTTGTATCATATAATATTTTGTCCAACCTCTTTTCCTCAGCCATTCTTGCTTCCAATCCTAATTCAATCTTTTGCTTAAACAATTCATAATCAGTCTTGAATTTAGCATGATATTCAGCATGTTTTATCAACTGATCATCGTGGGCATCTGCCTTCTTCATCACTTTATTAAACAGATACGCACCCATAAATCCTGCTAATCCTAGCAGAACAATAATAATGTAACCTGTTGCGTTTTCCATGTTTATCCAGCTAATTTTGATTTAATTTCTTCAATTCACTTATGATTACACTATCATTATGTAATTGTAATTCATGAACGTTATTTACAGTTCCATGAAGGGAATCATTTCTGATACAACTTCGTTCAATTTTCAAATAATTAGTTTTAGACTGATCATTTGTGTGAATTACTGCATCATTAATTTGATACATCCAATACACTAATAAACCTATTCCAGTCAAAAAACAAAAAATAAAAATCCAAGAAGCAAGCCGATTATATTTATCTTTCATGATATTTTTATGTTAAATCCAACAACTCCCACGCACTACCATTATACCAAACCTGATCACCGATGGTGCATAGGGCAACCCCAAAAACCGTTCCTGCTTCCCCTACATTCCAAAAATCACCTGTTAATGGGCTTGAAGGAGTTGGTGTAGCAACAACAGCAACCCCTTTATATTGAGATTGCTGCCTGATTAATTCCCATGTTGACGAAGTAGTATTGTAAAACTTGTGAAGACTCACATTTTCATCATACCACAAACACTTTATATTCGTTGGGGCAGTAGTGCTTGACACCAATGCCTGAACCAGACCTAATTTAACAATTGTCATAGTTTATTCTGATTTTACTCCGTATTTCATTTCAATGAATTTTTGGGCTGTTTTGGGTACAAAAATGAATAGTAAAAAAACAATCGTTGCATCCATACCAAGGGCAAACCTCATCTGATTACAAATCAGTATGAATGTTTCCTTATCAATAATATGATTTCGTAACATATCCAATAAATCGGCACGTTCATTATAATACATAAACAATGTACCAAGATATAAACAGATAAATAATATCAATAACACGAAACTCATCAGGCGCATATTACTCTTAGCAATTAATCCGTTTGATTTCTCTTCAAAAAATCCAATAACCTTGTTAATTGTTTCCATAATTTATATTGTTAAAATCATTATTATTCCTATAATAGCAGCAATAGTAAAAGACATTTTGATGAAAGGCAAATATTGACCTAACAACCTATCTATAATTGAAGTTGTTCCTGAACTTACCGTACCTGAATAAAAAAACCGCTGAAAGAAGTTACCTTCAAGTGGTCGTGAAAGGTTGCAGATAGCATCCCA
>Ga0265595_1001645_pt1 | contig 16705 bp, 17 predicted proteins | sample saktaG_15_FD_190148 | JGI IMG/M metagenome (GOLD analysis project Ga0265595, IMG submission 190148) | Saline water microbial communities from Sakinaw Lake, British Columbia, Canada - sak_2013_06_06_50m | ecosystem: Environmental > Aquatic > Non-marine Saline and Alkaline > Saline ... | reverse complement strand
ACCGGCCTAGAGAATCGTCAGCGGCGACGATTTCCTTGTTCCTGACCGCGATATACTGTCCCCCGTAGCGAGTCAGCACCTCTGCGGACAAAGAGTTGAGCCACGTATCCATCTCAGGACTGACTAATTCCAACAATTCGGGAGAAATGGCCTCCACTTCCCCCGGTTTGCTGTTTACCATCGTAATCTCTCCTTTCAACAACTCATCATAAACCACCAGAAAAACGGCGGCCTCAGGACACACAAGTGCACGGCCTTGACTGGCGTCGGGTTTGAGGGCTGTTGTGTTTCCTCATACATTGTATCATTAGTTGGACGAGATGTCAATCATCAAAACGCTGATTCTGGCTTCCAAAAATCTGATTTTTTTGGGGTAGATTATAAGCCGCTTTCAAGGAACGCGACCACATACTCCCGGATTTCCCCATGAAAATCGCCGACGACATCGAACCAGTGAATGTTTTCGTCGTTCAGGCGAAACCAGTTGTACTGGTGGCGCACGAAGCGGCGGGTGTGACGCTTGATGAGCTGGATGGCCTCCTCCAGACTGACCTGGCCCCGCAGATACAGGCCGATCTGCTGGTAGCCCAGCCCCGACATGGAGGGCAGGTCGTAGCCGTATCCCCGCTCAACCAACCCCCTGACCTCCTCCACCAGCCCACCCTCGATCATCCTATCCACCCGCTCGTCAATGCAGCGGTAGAGCTCCTGGCGTTCCAGGATCAGGCCGATCTGCAGGATGCGGTAGGGCGGCGGCTTCTTGCGCTGCAGCTCGGAGATGGGCTGCCCGGTCTCCAGGTAGACCTCCAGGGCGCGAATCACCCGCCGCACGTTGCGGCGATCAATCCGCTCGGCAGCCGCCGGGTCCACCTCCCGCAGGCAGGCATGGAGGGCTGCCTCCCCTTCCATCTCCGCCCGACGATAGAGCTCTGCCCGCAACTCCTCGTTGGGCGGAACCCTGGGGATGCCCCACCCCTCCACCACCGCTCTCACGTATTGCCCCGTGCCCCCGACCAGGAAAGGGACCTTGCTTCGGGCTAAAACGTCGCCGATGGCATCGTAGGCCAGCTCCTGGTATTGGGCCAGGGTGAAGGCCTCGTCGGGAGCGACCACGTCAATCAAGTGATGGGGCACGCGCGCGCGCTCCTCCAGGGTAGGCTTGGCCGTACCGACGTCCAGGCCCCGATAGACCTGGCGGGAATCGGCGGAGATGATCTCGCCGTCGAGCTCCTGGGCCAGGCGCAGCGACAGGCGCGTCTTCCCCACCGCCGTCGGCCCCACGATGACGATGAGGGGAAGTTGCTTTGGTGAGGTGCTGTGTTTCATCGTCAACCTGCCAATTGCCTATTGTGCGAATTTATGGTAAAATGATGTTAGCACTGAAGAGACCGGTGTCACGCCTGCAAGGGGGAAATGATGACCACGCAAACTGTTACTCTCAAACTTCCTGAGCCGCTTTATCGCTCTGCTCGCCAGGTGGCCGAAGCGACCAAACAGCCGTTGGAGGCCATTCTTACGGACAGCATCGCACGCACGCTGCCCCCTCTCAATGATGTTTCGCCGACAGAGGCGGCTGAGCTGGCCAAGCTGGCCAGTCTTGATGACGCTTCTCTCTGGCGAGAAGCGCGCGCGACGATGAATCCAGTTGAACAGGCGATGACTCACGAGTTGCTGGATCGCCAGGGAGCCAACGAACTGACACCTGCCGAGCATGCTCGTCTGCAAGGCCTGCTGGATGTCTATGGCCGGCTGATAGTGCGCAAAGCCCATGCCTACCTTCTCCTGGCACGGAGAGGCTATCGCGTCCCCATGCCAGAGGACCTGAGGTAGTCCGTGGCACGCCCCTACATTCCCAAGGCCCTGCGAGAGAAGATCGCCGCCACGGCCGGCCACCGATGCGGCTACTGTTTGACCCCGCAGGCATACACGGCCATGCCTATGCACGTGGAGCACATCATCCCCCAAGCTGCTGGCGGCCCGTCCACAGAAGAAAACCTGTGGCTGGCTTGCCCGTTGTGCAACGGCCACAAGGGAACGCAGACGCACGGCACCGACCCTGAGAGCGGTGAGCAGATACCCCTTTTCAACCCACGCCGTCAGGACTGGCACGAGCACTTTCGTTGGAGCGAAGATGGCACCCTGATCGTCGGGCGAACCGCCTGTGGGCGCGCCACGGTCATTGCCCTTCGACTCAACAACGAGCACCTTGTAAGGGCACGCCGACGCTGGGTGATGGCTGGCTGGCATCCCTCAGAAGAGTGACCCTCATAGGCATCCTCCACGATCACCGTAACCTATTCCCCGTCTGAGCATCAAAGAGGTGCAGCCACTCTTCATCGAAACGCAACGACACAAAATCGCCAACCCTCACCGGCACCTCGCCCCCTGCCCTGACCACGCAGGTGCTCCCCCCCAGCCCCCCAACTTTGGGGGGAACAGGGGGCAGCCGCGCGTAGACGATCTGGGCGCGCTCGGTCACCAGGGGCTGAATTTGCTCCACCCTGGCCCGCAAATGGCCCTCCGCGCCGATGGCGATGTGCTCAGGGCGGACGCCCAGGATCACCTCCTGACCAGGCTGCAGCCTCCTCTTCAGACGCGGCAGGAAGGGTAAGCTGAAGTCGGCGAAGCGCAGCCCCCCTTCCTCCACCCGCCCCTGGAAGAAGTTCATGGCCGGCGTGCCCACGAAGCCGGCCACGAAGACGTTGACGGGCCAATTGTAGATCTCCGCGTGGGTACCGACTTGCTCGATGCGACCCTCGTTCATCACCGCCAGGCGATCCGCCAGAGCCAGGGCCTCGGTCTGGTCGTGGGTGGCGTAAACACTGGTGATGCGGAAACGCCTGAGGAGCTTCTTGATCTCCACCCTGGTCTGGACCCTGAGCTTGGCGTCCAGGCTCGAGAGTGGCTCGTCGAAGAGGAAAACGCGAGGCTCGCGGATGATGCAGCGAGCAACCGCCACTCGCTGCCTCTCCCCCACGGAGAGAGTGCGCGGCAGCCGGCCCAGCAGTTTATCGAAGCCCAGGCCCATGATCTGGGAGGTAACCCTCACCCGCTCAGGAATCTCCTCCTTAGTAAACGTCCGCCCCAACTCTTTAATGCCATCCAGAATATGGCCCTCTATCGGGAAGACCTTAGTCACATCCTCCAAGCGCACCTGAGTCATGGCAACCCCCAATCTGTCACCGCGTTCTTTATCAACTCCACCCGCAGCAACTTGCCGCCAGACGTCATCTCCACCGCCACCACGTCAATGCGCCAATCGCCCTCCCAACTGTGCTCCTGCAAATAGGTCTGGGCCACTTCCACCAGCTTAGCCTGCTTGGCCGGCGTCACCGACTCCTCGGGTGTTCCAAACTCCGCACCTCGACGGGTGCGCACCTCGACGAAGACCAGGCAGCCGCCGTCCTCGGCCACGATGTCCACCTCGCCGGCCGGGCAGCGCCAGTTGCGCTCGCGCACCGCGTAGTCCCGCTGTTCCAAATAGGCCGTCGCCAGACCCTCCCCTCGCTGACCCAGTTTCTTCCTGGCTCCCTTCATCCAACGCCCTCTTTCTTCTCACGTTTGACGTTTCACGCCGTCGCCCTCTCCACCATCCGCCGGGAGATCCGGTTGTGGCAGGCCACGATCTCCCCCAGGTCAAAATCAACCAGGCGACCATCTTCCGCCACGATCCGACCGTTGATGACCGACAGGTCCACGTTGACTGGCGCACAGAAGACTAACGCGGCCAAAGGATCGTGCAAGGCCCCGGCGTACTCCAGCCTGTTCAGGTCAATGGCGATGAAATCGGCCGCCTGGCCCGCTTCCAGCGAGCCGATGTCGTCGCGGCCCAGGATAGACGCCCCGCCCAGGGTAGCCATCTCCAGAGCCTCCTGAGCGCTGAGGGCTCCCGCGCCCTTCTGAACCCGCTGCAGGAGCATGGCCAGACGCGCTTCGGCCAGCAGATGGGAGCTGTCGTTGGAAGCGCTGCCGTCCACGGCCAGGGCCACCCTCACGCCCGCGTCCAGCATCTCACGGATGGGGGCTATCCCTGAGCCCAGGCGCATGTTGGAGCTGGGACAGTGGGCCACTCCGGTGCCTGTCTTGGCCAGAAGTGCTATCTCCTCCTCGTTGAGGTATATAGCGTGGGCATAGAAGACGTCGGGGCCCACCCAGCCCAGCTTTTCCATGTACTCCACCGGGCGGCAGCCGAATCTCTCCCCACAAAAGCTCTCCTCGTCCAGGGTCTCGGCCACGTGGGTGTGGAGGTGCAGGCCATGCTGCCGAGCCAGGGCCACCGAATCCCTCATCAACTCCGGCGTTACTGAGAAGGGGGAACAGGGGGCCAGGACGATGCGGCACATCGAATAGGGCTGCGGATCATGACACTCCCTGATGACCCGCTGGCAGTCGGCCAGGATAGCACTTTCGCTTTGGACGACCCGGTCGGGCGGCAGACCTCCCTGGGACTGGCCCAGGGACATGCTGCCCCGGCAGGGATGGAAGCGAATGCCCAGCTCGCGAGCGGCGCGGATCTCGTCGTCCAGCGAGGCGTCGTTGGGGAAGAGGTACAGGTGATCGGCGGTGGTGGTGCAACCGGAGAGAATTAGCTCCGCCAGGCCCACCAGCGCGCTGACGTAAACAGCCTCCCCGGTAAGCTCAGCCCACAAGGGATAGAGAGTACGCAGCCAATCGAAAAGCTCTACATCCTGCACGGCGGGCAGGGCGCGGGTCAGGGTTTGGTAGAGATGGTGGTGGGTGTTCACCAGCCCCGGCAGGACGATCATCCCTGAGGCGAAGATGACCCGGTCGGCCTCCTGTGGCAGCTCTCCAGTCGGCCCCACCGCCTCGATGACGTTATCCCGCACAAAGACGCCGCCGTCCTCGATGCGCCTCCTCTCCTCGTCCATGGTCACCAGCAAGGCTGCGTTTTTCACTAGCAAGGTAGACATGGATCCTCCCTCATTGCTTATTCACCGCTGACTCGTTACCTCCAATTTCCCTATTTCATCTTCTTCTCAGCGTAAAAATGGAGGCAGCTCAACACGTCCGTAAGTATATCACAAGCTCACACCTCATGCAAAGTTTGACGTTTGCTCTTTTTTGTGGTACACTGAGCGCTGTTCTGATGGAAGCATAGGTTCACCTTGACGCACCTACCCTCCATCGGCTCAAACTCTAATCTTTAAGTCGGAAAGGTGATCTGAAAATGCCATTAGTAACCAGTAAAGAAGTACTACAGCAAGCTTTGGCTGAACGCTTCGCTGTGGGGGCTTTCAATGCCAATAACATGGAGATGGTGCAGGCTATCGTCGAGGCGGCCCAGGAGGAGCGGGCGCCGGTCATTCTCCAGGTAAGTCAGGGAGCTATCCGCTACGCTGGCCTGGACTTCGCGGTCGGTCTGGTGAAGATCGCTGCCAACCAGGTTGACGTCCCTGTGATTCTCCACCTGGACCACGGCACTAGCTTCGAGCAGAATGTCCGCTGTCTCAGAGCTGGCTTCACCTCCCTGATGTTCGATGGCTCCAAGCTCCCCTACGAGGAGAACGTGGCTATCACCAAGAAAGTTTGTGAGATTGCTCACATCGTTGGCATCCCTGTCGAGGCGGAGTTGGGCTGCGTGCTTCAGGCCGCGGATGACGTAACGCCTGAGGAAGTGGAGGCAGCCATGACGGACCCCGACCAGGCTAAAGAGTTCGTTGATCTGACCGGGGCCGATTCCCTGGCCGTGGCCGCCGGCTCGGTGCATGCCATGAAGTCCCGCCAGGCTGCGCTGGACATCCTGCGTATCGAGGCCATCCGCCAGAAGGTTGGGGTGCCATTGGTGTTGCACGGCTCGTCGGGCGTCCGGCACGAGAGTGTGGTCGAAGCCATCGAGCACGGCGTCTGCAAGGTCAACGTGGCGACTTACCTGAATCAGGCTTTCGTGCGAGGGATGAAGGAGGGTTTCGAGAGGCATCCCGACGAAGTGGATCCCCGCAAATATCTGAGCATCTCTCGCGAGAATATCAAAGAAGCAGTGCGGGAGAAGATCCGCCTCTTCAAGAGCAACGACCGCATTGACTCCAGCGGCGGCTTCAAAAGTCCGCCCAGGCAGTACCGCAGTGTAGACCTTGGACAGACTGAAGAGTAGCAGTAAGCATAGGTGCCAGGCACTTTCACCGAAAATCTAAAAGCAAGAGCACTTTCCAAATCGTCTTCAGCGTTGGGCAGGTTGGCTTTTGCGGAAGTGCCTGGCACCTGACGGAGTTTTCTCACAAAGTAAGGTGCCATGACTTCAGAGATTATCACCATTGAGCGCCACATCCTGGACCAACAGCGATTCTTTCCCAGGGCGACGGGCGAATTCACCTATCTGCTCTACGACATCGCCCTGGCGGCCAAGATCATCTCCCGTGAGGTGAGCAAGGCGGGCCTGGCGGAAATCCTGGGCCTCGCTGGCGAAGTAAACGTCCAGGGTGAACAGGTCATGAAGCTGGACGTGTTCGCCAACGAGACCATGATCCGCATGAACGATCACACTGGCCGGCTGTGCGCCATGGCCTCCGAGGAGAACCCCGATGTCATTCCCATCCCTGAGCGGTTTCCTTGCGGCAAGTACGTGCTCATCTTTGACCCCCTGGATGGCTCGGCCAACATTGACGTGAACGTCAGCGTCGGCACGATTTTCTCCATCCACCGCAAGGTCTCGGATGAACGACGGGGTACGTTGGAAGATTTCCTGCAGCCCGGTTACAAGCAGGTCGCCGCGGGCTACATCCTCTACGGCTCTAGCACTATGATGGTCTACACCACTGGTCAGCGAGTGCACGGTTTTACCCTCGATCCCAGTGTGGGCGAGTTTCTCCTCTCGCATCCCAATATCCAGATTCCGTCTCGAGGCAAGTATTACAGTGTCAATGAAGGCAACTATCACTACTGGAGCGAGGGCGTTCGCCGCTACGTGGACTGTCTGAAGGCGTCCGACGAAGCCACGGGCCGGCCCTATTCGGGGCGTTACATCGGCACGTTGGTGGCAGACTTTCACCGCAACTTGCTGGCGGGTGGCCTCTTCATGTACCCGGCCGACACCAGGGACCCAGAGAAACCGCGCGGCAAACTCCGGCTGCTCTACGAGGCGGCACCCCTGGCCTTCATCGTCGAACAGGCGGGCGGGCGCGCTTCCGATGGCACGCAGGACATCATGCACATCCAGCCAGAATCGCTGCATCAGCGCGTGCCCCTGTTCATCGGCAGCCGGGAGGGCGTGGACGAGGCAGAACAGTTCATCCGCGAGTTTGAGTAGAGCGGACTGAGCCTGACGGAGTCCAGAAACCAGGTTTTTCGCTGAAGAGAATGTGGCTTTCCGTACAGCGGAGAGCCTTAAAAGCAACAGTGTGTCCATTCAAGCAGGGTAAAAACCTGGTTTCTAACAAATTGCAGGAGGAGACTTATGAGGATTGGAATTCTAACAGGCGGCGGGGATGTCCCCGGTTTGAACCCCGTCATTAAGACGGTAACCTACCGTGGCGTGAGTGAGGGTCATGAGGTAATCGGCATTCGGCGTGGTTGGATGGGGCTTCTGCACTACAACCCGGACGACCCTGAAACTCACGAGCTCTTTATCCGACCTTTGAACAAGGCTAACACACGCACGATTGACCGTACCGGCGGTACCTTTTTGCATACCTCACGCACGAACCCAAGCCGCATGCGGCCGCAACAGGCCCCTGCCTTCCTGAAGCCAGAGGAACAAGAGCCCGACGAGGAGGGGCTCCTGGACTTTACCCCTCACGTGCTCAAGAACCTGGAGCACCTGAAGATTGACGTGCTGATCCCTATCGGGGGAGAGGACACGCTGGGATATGGTGCACGGCTTCACCGTGAGAGGTTCCCCATTGTATCCATTCCAAAGACGATGGATAACGACGTCTTTGGGACCGATTTCTGCATCGGCTTTTCCACCGCAGTCACCCGCAGCGTCGGTTTCATTCACCAACTGCGCAGCACCTGTGGCTCTCACGAGCGCATCGGGGTTATCGAGCTATTCGGTCGCCACTGTGGGGAGACCTCGCTCATCTCTGCATATCTCGCTGGCGTAGATCGGGCCATCATCTCCGAGGTCCCCTTCGACATCGAAAGACTGGCCGATTTCCTGATGCAGGACAAACGCGCCAACCCCAGCCATTACGCTATGATGACCATTTCTGAAGGGGCTCGAATGCTGGGCGAGGAAATCGTCTATAAGGAGGACAAGATTGACCCTTATGGGCACAAGAAGCTTGGCGGCATCGGCGCTGTGACCGCTGACATGCTGCAAAGGATAACGGGCGAAGCAACGTTGATTCAGGAAGTCGGCTACCTGATGCGCTCCGGGGAGCCGGATGCGTTGGACATCATGGTTGCCGTCAACTATGCCAACATTGCCATGGATCTGATCGCGACGAAGAAGTTTGGGCGCATGGTGGCATTGCGTGATGGGCGGTACACCGACGTGACGGCGGAATCGCCATTGCTGGGCGTCAAGACGGTGGATGTGCGTGCCCTGTACGACGTCGAGGAGTACCGGCCCAAAGTTTGGCACGCTCACGGCAAGCCGATGTTCCTGTATTAGTGCATTCAGACCCCTGGGGTTTTCCAAAACCCCAAGGGCCTCACGTAACGAAAACGCTCGGGAGTGCTAGGTGCCCCCGAGCGTTTCTGCTTTCATCAAACAGATTTGACCTGTTGGCACGGATTCACGTTTGACGTTTGACGTTTGACGTTTCACGTTTCATGTAACCCTAGTTGATTATTTCTACCTCCCCCATGTAGGGCCGCAGTACCTCAGGAACGACGATGCTGCCATCAGCCTGTTGGTAGTTCTCCATGACGGCGATCATTGTTCGGGGCAAGGCCAGGCCGCTTCCGTTGAGGGTGTGGGCGAACTCAGGCCTGGCACCAGGCTCCGGCCGGTAGCGGATGTTGGCCCGGCGGGCCTGGAAACCCTCGCAATTGGAACAGGAGCTGACCTCCAGCCACTCGCCGCAGCCGGGTGCCCACATCTCCACGTCGTACTTCTTGGCAGCGGCGAAGCCCAGGTCGCCGGTGCACATCTGCACCACTCGGTAGGGGATGCCCAGCCCCCGGCACACATCCTCCGCGTTGTCCACCATCTTCTCCAGTTCCTCGTAGGAGTTCTCCGTGGTAGTGAACTTATACATCTCCACCTTGTCGAACTGATGCCCTCGCTTGATGCCCCGCGTGTCCTTGCCAGCGGAGAACTTCTCTCGTCGGAAACAGGGCGAGTAGGCCACGTAGTACAGCGGCAACTGGTCTGCCTCGAGGATCTCGTCGCGATGCAGGTTGGTCAGCGGAATCTCTGCCGTGCCGATGAACCAGAAGTCGTCTTCGACGTCGTGGTAGATGTTGGCCTCAAACTTGGGCAACTGCGCTGCCCCGACCATACATTCTCGCTTGACCACGTAGGGGGGGTAGATTTCAGTGTAGCCTTGCTCGTTCACGTGCAGGTCGAGCATCCAGGCAATGAGCGCCCGCTGAAGCCTGGCCCCCAGGCCCTTGAGCACGTAGAAGCGCGTGCCAGAGAGCTTCACTCCCCGCTCGAAGTCAATGATGCCCAACACCGGCCCCAGGTCCCAGTGAGGTAGCGGCTCAAAGTCGAACTGGCGGGGCTCACCCTCGATACGCACCACCACGTTCTCGCTGTCGTCCTTGCCAACGGGCACCGACTCGTGGGGCATGTTGGGCACCAGAAGCATGGCCTCCTGAAGCTGTTCATCTACATTACTTACCCGGTCATCCAGGGCTTTGACGCGCTCCCCCACCTGGCGCATCTCCGCGATGAGCGACTGGCGATCCTCTCCCTTCTCCATGCGTCCTATCTTTGTAGAGGTAACGTTGCGCTGATGCTTCAGGGCTTCCACCTCCGTCAGCAGCGTGCGCCGCTCCTCGTCCAGGGCCAGGATCTCGTCAACAGGCGCGCCGGTGTTCAATTTGACCAAAGCCTCTTTGACCTGGTCTGGGTTCTCGCGGATGAAATTTAGGTCGAGCATGATTGACCTCCCTCTGTTTTTAATGGAAAACGCTCTTCACTCCTGATAAGGACGAAGAGCGCTCGTGGTGCCACCTTTCTTCGCTGCCGCCTCACGGCAAGCAACCTTGTGGAGTCCTCGGACTCCAACTCGATAACGGGAGCGCCCGGCCTGGCATAATCTGGCCTATCTGCCATTTCCGCTGGCGACTCAGGAGGGGATTTCAGCAACCTGTGACTATCGCCTTCCACCAGTCGGCGACTCTCTGGAAGTCTAGCGCTGCTTACTCGTCTCCGTCAGCGTCTTTTGATCTCTTCGGTTGTAATGCCTCCGTTGGCTAGGCGTAGGCCATTGCCGGCATCTCAATGTAGCGGTCCGGCTCTTCATGTTTGTGCTGAATGGCAAAGAAGCGCCGTTCGATCTCCTTCAGGACAGCCGCATCGTAATAAACCATTCCGCAGTTGAGGCAAATCTCAACCGGGGTGTTGGGCACCAGCAAGTATTTACCCTTGTGGCTATAGAGATATTCGATTCGACGTTCTTCGTAGCGGTCACTGCCGCAGAAATTACATTGAGTTTTCCGCATCACTCTTCTCTCCTCGTGTCCAGGGGTCAACAAACTTCGGTGGGCGTGGAATGTAAACCGTGATTAGTGCTACTTTCTCCCGACGCCAACCGCAGACGGCGTGAGTCGGTACATCCTTCGCAAAGCCCACAATCAGACAACTTTCGCCACGCCCTGTATCAGGATATTGCTCGAGTATCTCTCCGTTCAGCAGGGCTTTTTCAACCTGGGCAAATGTCAACTCATCTGCCTTGCGCTCAATATCCGCGTGATGGGTGTAGACATACTGGTCGGCTCGAACTTTAGCTTTGATCTCTTCAATGTCCATGTTTGCCGGCAGTTTCGGCTAATGGTCCCGCCCGGTAAGCGAGGCACCGAACCGGGTCGAAGGCCCAGTGGAGGCATCTCCGCTTACTCGAAAAAACCTGGGCTCTTTTCAGGAGGGGATTTCAGCGGCCTTTGGCTATTACCTTCCACCAATTGGCGACTCTCTGGAAGTCTAGCGCTGCTTACTCGTCTCCGTCAGCGTCTTTTCGACGATGTAAGGCTGTCTCAGACAGGCTTATTATATCCCAAAACAACGCTTTTGTCCAATTGATTTGCCTGCTAGAAAGTTTTGTGATATAATACCCAGGCCAAGAGACGGGCGGTCGGACCTGTCTCTTTATACTGTCAACTGACAGCAAGCATCCGAAATTCCCACTCTGGAGGAGAGCGTGCCCCTCGGCCCAACTAAACATATCTACGAGCTCACTCCTCTTGGAGCTTTAGCTCTCAAACCCCGCTGTAAGACGTCCTCTACGACCTTTGCGATTTGGGAAATTGGCCCCTCTGGTAGTTTTGTTCCCTTTCGTTGGGCGAAGGTCTCCGACCGAGCCCCCAGCGGCGGCGGTCGGGACTTCGTCGTGAGCGCTCAGTCGAACGAGACCTCGCCGAACAGAAGTACCCCATCTGGTAATCCTATCCAGTTTGTCTTATCATTACACTAACAAACGGAGGAACAATGATGTTAACCGAAAAACCCGTGACCACCTTTCTGGATGAGCTGGCCAGTTCGGCTCCCGCCCCCGGAGGCGGAAGTGTGGCGGCGCTATCAGGCGCTTTGGGCGCAGCGTTGGTCAGCATGGTCTGCAATCTGACGGTGGGCAAGGAGAAATACGCCGATGTGCAAGAAGACATTGAGGTTCTGCTGGAGAAGTCGGAGGCGCTGCGCAAGGAGCTGACCGATCTGCTGGAAGAGGACGTTAGAGCCTACACCGCCTACTCAAAAGCGGCCAAGATGCCACGCCAGACCGAGGAGCAGAAGGCCGAGCGCGCCACGGCCATGCAGGAGGCACTGAAAGGCGCCACCGATGTGCCGCTGCGCATCGCCGAGGCTGCGGTCAAGGTCATGCACCTGTGCTTGCCCGCTGCTGAAAAGGGCAACGTCTGGGCTGTGAGCGACGCCGGCGTGGCGATACTGATGGCCGAAGCCGCCCTGCGCGGTGCGGCCCTCAACGTGCTCATCAACCTGGGCTCCCTCAAAGACAAAGGGTTCGCTGCCCAGAAGCGCGCCAGGCTCGAAAGCCTGCTCGAAGGCAAAGGCGTCATGCGCGACGAGATCTACGACCTGGTGGTGGAGAAGCTGTGAGAGGCCCTTCCAATTGACGGACTTTGACCACGAGGCTATCGAGCAGCACAACGTCACAGCACAGGACATAGATAACGCCCGACGCTATGTGGCGCTTCTGCAGGGGACAGACTCCCAGACCTACGCTGACATCGCGGGCGGATGCTACTACGGCAGCAGCGCGCTGTTGCACGAGGTGATCGAACTGCGCATTCTGCTGAAGCGGGATCGGTGGCTACTGTTCAGATCACATCAGAGGGTCACTAGATTCCTGCACGACAATGAGGATGCGCACGTGGAAGCACTGAAAGTCGAGTATCCCTATCTACAACGAGCGATCACAGAGGAATCAGATGAGAAGATCGAGTTAGGTGACCTCATGGTTGCCAACACATCGCGCCAGGACTACGAGCGTCTGGTGGAGTCTGACTTGCAACTGCCGATTTTTCCGCCAACGCGGTTAGGGGTTCGGTGTGCCATAGACTTGCTTGATAGGCTGAAAGAGTGCGATTGCTCAAGAAGAGAAGCATGATCACAAGATACAGAGTGCTACAAACCCGCAACCTCGAAAGTGGGGTCTGGGAAACATCAGGAGCTGTCTATGAGAGAACATTCGGGACCCCCGAGTTGGCCGTGATACCGGTGGCTGGGGCCGGTGATGTCAAAGTCAACTGGCAAGAATGGGATGACATTGCCCGGCGTGAGCGGGAGTACGGTTTCTTCGAGCCTACTCTCGAAGAGTACGACAAGGTCTTCATTGACCACGCCGACCGCTACCGCCTCTCTGAGGAGATCTACACTATCGAGGGCGATTCGTACAAAGAGATCAGAGCAAAGCTGTACCAGCACTACGTCCTCGACCCAATGCACGAACGGGAAGAGGCAGAGCATCCTGTCTTGATCTATGAAGTTCCAGCCGAAAGTTCCCTCGCTGCGGCGAGGGCGATCCGAGAGACGAAAGGCGATGAGCCTTGCCCTTCCAATTAGCCGATTTCGACCAGGAAGCCCTGGCTGAGCATGGTGTCATCCAACGGGACATTGAGAACGTCCGGCGCTACGTGGCTATCTTGCAGGGGATGGACTCCCAGACCTACGCTGATATTGCAGGCGGCTGCTATTATGCCACCAGCGCACTGCTGCACGAGGTGGTCGAACTGCGCGTTTTGCTGAAGCGGGATCGGTGGCTGCTGAGGAGGTCAGGCCAGCGGATCAAGAAGTTCCTGGAAAACAATGCGGATGCGCACGTAGAAGGACTGAAAGCGGAGTACGTCTATCTCCAACGGGTGATCAGAGAGCGGTTAGGAGAACAGATTGGCCTGAGTGCACTGGTTCGGACCAACACCACCCGGTTCGACTACAACCGCCTGCTTGAGTCGGACCTTCCACTCCCATTCCTTAGGCCAACAGCAGAAGAGGTAAGCAAGGCAAGTAAGTTACTCTCGCGACTGAAGAAGCTGTGCGAGGAGGGCTCACGGTGTTAACTCAATACAGGATCATCACGAGAAAGAACACCCAGACGAATTCGTGGGAACCACTGGGCTTCGTGTATGATAGGGAACTCGATGATGGCAACGCCTACGCCTTCCCTGTCATCGGGCCGGGGGAAGAGAAGGTGAACTGGCGTGACTGGAACGCTATTGACAAGAAAGCAGACGACTATGGCATGTTCGGTCCCCCGCTAGAGGAGTACCACAAGGTCTTCGCCGATCACGCCGACCGCTACCGCCTCTCCGAAGAGGTATACACCATCGAGGGCGATTCTTACAAAGAGATCAGGGCAAAGCTGTACCAGCGCTACGTCCTCGACCCGGCGCACAAGCGAGAAGAGGCAGAGCACCCTGTCTTGACCTATGAAGCTCCAGCCGAAAGGCCCCTCGCTCCGGCGAGGGCGATCCATGAGACGAAAGGAGACGACAAATGACCGCTACGATTCTGGATGGTCGCACTCTGGCCAATACCATGCGCGCAGAGCTAGATGAAGAAATTGCCGCTTTCAAGGAGAAGTACGGCGTCACTCCCACCATCGCTGTGGTGAGAGCTGGCGAGGACCCAGGCTCCGTGTGGTATGCCAACGCCATAAAGAAGACGATGGCCGGCCGAGGCATGGAATCCCAGCTCCACGTGTTGCCCGAGACGGCTAGCCAGGAGGAGTTGGTGGCCCTGGTCGCTAAGCTGAACGCGGACCCCATCGTCCACGGCATCATGGTGCAGGAGCCGATGCCCAAGGGGATTGACGAGGCGGCGGTCAAAGCGGCCCTGTCGCCTGACAAGGACGTGGACGGCGTGCACGAGGTCAACGCCGGACGGCTGGCGCTGGCGGCCCCGGCTGGGCGACCGGCGGGCGTAGGGCCGTTTTTCGTGCCGGCCACACCGGCCGGCGGCATGGAGCTGATGCGTCGGCACGGCATCGAATTCAAAGGCCAGCACGCCGTGGTGGTAGGCCGATCGAGCATCGTCGGCAAGCCGATGGCCCTGCTGTTGCTGCGCGAAAACGCCACTGTCACCGTCTGCCACTCCCGCACCGTGGACCTGGCGGCTGTCTGTCGCCAGGCAGACATCTTGTGCGCGGCGGTGGGGCGGGCTGAGATGATCCGGGGCGACTGGGTCAAGCCGGGGGCGGTGGTGGTTGACTTTGGCGTCAACGATGTGGAAGGCCAGATGGTGGGCGACGTGGCCTACGCTGAAGCCGCCGAGGTGGCTGGAATGATCACCCCGGTGCCCGGCGGCACAGGCCCCATGACCAATATCATGCTGGTGAAGAACGTGATCGAGGCAGCCAGACGACAGGTGGTGCGTTAGCGTCATTGCGAGCTACTCCACGGCGTAGCCTTTTGTCATTGCGAGGCGGCGCTTTTCCGCCGCCTGTCCTGAGCTTGTCGAAGGGAAGCAATCCCCAGGTAGCTACATTGAGGAGATTGCTTCGCTCCCTACGATCGCTCACAATGACAGATGCAATTCAGTTTGACAATCTCTTTGCCCTGTGGTAATATATCGCGGTGCTGCGAGTAGCGAAACAGATGTGAGCAATGCATCATGCTCTTGACAGACATGATGCCTAAAATAAAACCTGTTTTTCAAGGAGGAACCAATGATAGTAGACGTCAAGTCGCCAGTACCTAGCGACATTGAGATCGCTCAGGCGGCCAATATGAGACCCATCCGCGAGGTTGCTAAGGAGATAGGTCTCACCGAGGATGACCTGGACCTATACGGCAAGTACAAGGCCAAGGTGCATCTGGATGTGCTGGAGCGGTTCAAGAACCGCCCTAATGCCAAGTACATTGACGTGACGGCCATCACGCCCACTCCATTGGGCGAGGGGAAGACCGTCACCACCATCGGCGTCAGCCAGGGGTTGGCCTATCTGGGCAAGAAGGTCTTCACCTGCATCCGCCAGCCCTCGCAGGGGCCGACCTTCGGCATCAAGGGTGGCGCGGCCGGCGGCGGCTATTCGCAGATCGTGTCCATGGAGGACTTCAACTTGCACCTGACGGGCGACATCCACGCTGTCGGCGCGGCCCACAACCTGTTGGCGGCAGCCATTGACAACCGACTGGCGAAGGAAGCTCGTTGGAGCACAGACTATTTGGCCAAGGCGCTCTGTCCGGATGACGAGTACACGCCAAGTATGCGCATGCGGCTGAAGAAGCTGGGCATCGAGTCGGAGAAGCCTTCCGATTTGAGCGACGAGGACAAGGAGCGAATGTTCCGCCTGAACATTGACCCCGACTCCATCCAGTGGCGGCGGGTGGTGGACGTGTCCGATGCCGCCCTGCGCAACATCATCATCGGCCTGGGCGCGAAAAACGACGGTCCCACGCGCCAGGCGGGATACGACATCACCGTGGCCTCCGAGATCATGGCCGCGCTGGCCCTGTGCAGCGGCCTGGCCGATCTGCGCGAGCGCATGGGCCGCATCATCATCGGCACGAGTAGTTCAGGGGCAATGCGCTCGAAATGGCCGGTAGAACCGATCACGGCCGAGGATCTGAACGTGGCCGGTGCGATGACCGTGCTGCTCAGAGAGGCCATCATGCCCAACCTGATGCAAACCCTGATGGGCAGCCCGGCCTTTGTCCACTGCGGGCCGTTCGCCAACATCGCCCAGGGCAACAGTTCCATCATGGCCGACAAAATCGCTCTCAAGCTGATGGGGCCGGATGGCTACGTGGTCACCGAGTCCGGCTTTGGCGCTGACTGCGGCATGGAGAAGTTTTTCAACATCAAGTGCCGCGTCTCCGGTCTGGTGCCTAACTGCGTCGTTATCGTCGCCTCCGTCCGTGCCCTCAAGATGCACGGCGGTGGCCCCAGGGTTGTGGCTGGCAAGCCCCTGGACAGAGCCTACACCCAGGAGAACCTGGACCTGCTGCGAAAGGGCCTGTCCAATCTGACCCAGCACGTCGAGAACGCCCGCAAGTTTGGCGTCCCGGTGGTCGTGGCGGTCAACAAGTTCACCAACGACACCGCTGCCGAGATCGAAGTGGTCAAAAAAACGGCCCTGGAAGCGGGTGCCGAGGCCGTCGCCATGAGTAACGTTTGGGC
>Ga0265595_1001643_pt1 | contig 16706 bp, 12 predicted proteins | sample saktaG_15_FD_190148 | JGI IMG/M metagenome (GOLD analysis project Ga0265595, IMG submission 190148) | Saline water microbial communities from Sakinaw Lake, British Columbia, Canada - sak_2013_06_06_50m | ecosystem: Environmental > Aquatic > Non-marine Saline and Alkaline > Saline ... | reverse complement strand
CAAAGAAACATCTTTTCCTAAAGAAGTAGTAGCAACAATATTCTGAACCTTTAAAGAATCTTTAGCCATACCCTTTATAAAGGAAATTGGTTTATAAAGCTTTGCTTTTACTGGCGCTAGTCAAATCCTCAAATTTTAAGTATTAGGGCTCCTTTTCCTTTTACAGAAAAGGAGGCCGAAATACATGAATAAATATAGTTCTAACTACTTAAAGTTTATTGATATTGCAGTTAAGGTGTCTAAAGTTCTATCAGACTATTCAAGCAAGTTTTCCAAGCGAGAATTTACTCAAAGACAATTAATGACTCTATACATTCTAAAACAAAAATCAAAATTAAGTTATGATGAATTTGTTGAAGATTTTAGAACGAGAGATTGCGCAATTCTAGATTTGAGATTAACCAAAGTTCCTTGTGCGAGCACAATTAAAATGTTTGTTTCAAGAATTGAAACAAAAATTCTTGAAGAAATAATTATTGAAACAATCAGGTTAACAAGTAATAAAAATATTGAAACAGCAATTGATGCAACAGGATTTCAGTTGGAAGATGGAAGCTACTCTTACATGAAAAGAATTGGAACAGCGACGAAGAAAAGAAAAAACCTAAAACTAAGCGGATGTGCAGATACTAAAAAGCATTTATTTCTTGCTGTAAAAATTAGAAAAGGGAATGCTCATGACAGCAAAGATTTTAAGCCATTAATTTTGAAGACTAAAAAGACTGGAAAAAAGATAAAATTTAATTCAGCAGATAAAGCATACGATTCTGAGGAATTGCACGAATTTTGTGAACAAAATGGATTTGAAAATATTGTTCCTTTAAGAAAAAAGACAAAGCAATTCCATAGAATTCATGGAAAACATAGAAAAAAACTAGCAAGAAATTTTCCAGATAAAAAATATCATCGAAGAAGTATTATTGAAAATATGTGGTTCTGTGTTAAGAGATTGTGTGGAAAGGTAGTTTTTGCAAAGAAATGGATAAATCAGAAAAAAGAGTTGATTGGAAAAGTGATTGCGTATAATATTCACAGATTGGTTCAGTTATCTAGGATTTGACTAGCGCCCTTTTACTCCCTCGTAAAATTCACAACTCAGATATCAGTAATTTCTTCATCAACTCCAAGTTTAATGCCTTTTATCACCGGGGGATTTTCTAAATAAACTCTTAGACTGTGTGCTCTTCTCCTATCTTGCTCTTCCACACCCAAAATAATTAAACCATCTCCACAAGTCACTGCAGCCTCTGGTCGATAAATACCACTTCTAAAAACATAATTATACATTTCAGGATTTCCAGGCCATTTATCCCCATTACAAAACTTAAAGAAATCAATCATCGGTTCTTCATTATTCCAAACAGCAGCAATCATATGCTGGTTACGAGGCTGTCCTCTGAAAGCCATACCCTCCGGACCATTAGCAAAATTCAGGGGATTTTTGACAACATCAATTAAATGCTGTCTTGCATTTTGAATAGCTCCTGCCACAGTGCCTCCTCCAAAATACTCTAAACCCCCTACATGAACATACGCTCTTAATGATTTATTCGGCCAATTAAATCTTGCAACAAATCGAGGGCCTCCTCTGACTTCAACTTCCCTATATCCTAATGTCTTTCCTTTTTCCATAATACCAAGAAAAAGAATAGCTTTTTAAGAATTTATATTGTTCAGTTTACAAATAAATTCACTCACCCTCCTTCTCAACATCCTTCAAAGTAGCAACATCGTCCTTTCCTCTATCCGGCCTCAATGCCCTAATCCTTGGAAATCTCATTGCAAAGCCAGAAGAATATGATGGAGATTTCTGTATATTCTGATACCCAACAATTACAACAACTTCCGGCTTGACATAAACATGTCTCCCATCTTCTCTTATAATAATCTTCTTTAGAATATTAGTCAACTCAATAAAACTTAAACCCTGTTCTTCTTTTTCCTTTAACCCTGTTGAAACTTTCCCAACTTCTAATAATTCCCCTGTTTCTTCATCTCTGCACGAAACATCAAAACTTGTCATCCATCCCGCTCTTTTTCCAGTCCCATATTCCGCACCAGTAATAATCAAGTCAAAATCATTCGCTTCAGGCTTTAATTTAACAGCATACCCAATCCTTGCGCCAGGCTTATATGGTGCTTCTAAATTCTTAACCATTAATCCTTCCTGCCCCTCTTCTAAAGCTTTTTCATAAAACTTTTCAGCTTCTTTATCATCATCACTGATGATCTGTTCAGCTAATCGAATTTTAAGCTTTTTTTCATGAACAATCTTCTCAAGCAATTTTCTTCTTTCCTTAAAAGGCTCATTAATTAAGCTCCGTCCATTAAAATAAATAATATCAAAAACATTTAATTCAATTGGAAGCTCTTTTTCAAGTTTCTCGATATCATACTTCCTCTTAATTCTCTGTGAAATCGCCTGAAATGGTTTGTACTCTTTTGTTTTAGGATCATAACCAACAGCCTCTGCATCAATAATAAATGTTTCCGCCTTAACATTATCATTCACATATTTAACTGCATCAGGAAACTGATTAGTAACATTATCTAAACGCCGAGTAAAAATTTTAATTTCATTATTTTCATCCTTATTAATCATCATTCTAAATCCATCATATTTAAATTCAAATGCAGCTGGTTTTCCAACAATTTTAAATGCATCTTCAATATTTTCAGCCTTTGGAAAAAGCATAACTTTTACAGCCCTTCCAGGAGATAAAGAAATCTTATCCAGTTTATTTTCACAAGATTTTTCAAAAACTTCCGCAAAATCAGTCAGCTTATCATAAGCCTGTTGAACTTTCTCCCCATACTCTTTTTTTTCGGTAATATCCTTAGGTTTAAAACAATTTTCAACAATAGCATCTCTCAATAAACCATCCCCAACACCAACTTTCAAATCACCTAAAACAGTCCTTACAATATACCTCGCCTCAATAGGTTTTGCAGAATGCAACAACTCAACAATTAACCCAATTTTCTTATCAATACTTCCCTTTCCCTCTAAGCCCGGAAGCTTCTGCAAGTTAGAAATAACTTTTTCATTATTCAATTTTCCTGAAAACAAAGAGAACTGTTTTTTATTGCTAATCAACTTCTCAGCAACCTTACCCAAATCCCCCGTCTTCTTAAATTCACTCACAACCCCTTCTTCTCTGTCTCCAGTTGCCTTTGAAATCGCTTTTATTACCAATTGCTCAGATAGTCCTAATTCTCTTTCATCATAATCAGGAAAAACTCTCCCTTTTAATAAATAAATTACATCAGGCTTCCCCCTAATTTTATTAAGAAACTTGGCAAGTATCTCTGTTTTCTCCAACCCCTTTGTAGTTGACTCAAGTTCCCTGTAAACTTCACAAGTTATTGAATAATCCATAACAAAACCAGTTTAACAGGGTTTTTATATTTTTATTGATGAAGTCTTTGAAATATTCCCTTATCTCTAATGCTTATAAGAAAAATATAATTAACAAGCCATTAACTAATCAGAAACTTAACAAATATCTAACCCCCTTAACTTCTCCAACCATCATTCACACTCTTGAGCAGATACTAGATATTCATCATAAATAAATCAAGACTAACATTAATATCCTGCAAAAAATCCACCACCCCTTTTAAATAACAATCAAATAAGCAAAAACATATAAATACTTCATCCACATTTTCAAACCATGGAAGAAAAAATACTGCTTGATTACTTAAAAAAAGTATCTCCTGGAACCCCCCTAAGAACAGTTATAAATGATTTGTTGGGTTCGGGGCTAGGAGCCTTAATCGTATTTGACAATCCCGATGTCCAAAAGATAATAGATGGCGGATTTAGGGTAAATTGTAGATTTACGCCCCAAAGACTATTTGAATTATGCAAAATGGATGGAGCAATAATTATCTCTCCTGATTTAAAGAGAATTTTATATGCAAATGTCCTTTTAGCCCCGGATAATACAATAACTTCAAATGAAACAGGAACAAGGCATAAAGCAGGTGAAAGAACAGCAAAGCAAGCAAACACATTTGTAATTGCAGTATCAGAAAGAAAAAACAAAACAACAATTTATATTGGAACAACAAGATATTACCTTAAAGATTCAGAGGAACTATTAAGGGATGTTTCTTCAAACCTCCAAGTTCTGGAAAAACAAAGAGAAATTTTTGATGAACTAATCAGTAATCTTAATATTCTTGAAATGTCAGAGCTTGTCTCGGTTTCAGATGTCTGCAAAGTCATTCAAAGAGCAGAATTAATAATAAAAATATCTGAAAGTATAAAGAGAAGCTTCACAGAACTTGGAAAAGAAGGAAATATTATGTATCTTAGATATAAAGAGCTTTTAAAAGATATTGAAAAAACAGAGGATAAGATAATAAGAGATTATTCAAGATGGTCCCTTAAAAAAACAAAAACCTTACTCTCAAACTTATCTCCTGATGGAATCTTAGACTTGGAAGCATTATCAAGACTTATAATTGAAAAACCTCTTGAAGAAACAATATCCCCGGAAGGTATAAGATTCCTGTCCCATCTTTCATTAAATGAAAAAGAAATCTCACAAATAGTAAATCAATTCAAGACGCTTTCAGGAATATTCGAAGCTAATCCAGAAGAATTAGAATCACTTCTAAAAAACAGAGCTTCTAAAATAAAGCAGGAAATAGATAATCTAAGAACACAGATTCTTGAAGGAAAGGTCTTGAGCTAATTTTTATTCGTTCTTTTGTTCCTAGAAAAAATTGCCTAATAAAAATTAACAACTTTTAACAACTAATATTCCAACAACATCTGCTAAAACTGTTGATGCAATTAGTATTTATAAGAGTTATAAAGAAAGATAATAAATTATTCATCAAAGATTAGCAAATTATTAAATCTCCAGCCTTATCAATTTCTCCAGCCCATTAATTACAGCCTTGAGCAGATACTAAATATGCCTCTAACTTCAAATAGTGATTATCTTATTAAAAATTATGAAATAGTGGATATTCATCAGAGATACGGGCAATAAAACAAATAATAATCACACTAATTATGAGAGTTTAGATACTAAATCCTAAAACCAATCTTTTTAAACTATTAATACCCCTTAATAAAAAACAATGTTACCCAAAAAAAAGCTAAATGAAATCCGCGAACATCTGGAAAAATCACAAAATCCCTTATTCTTCTTTGACAATGATGCCGATGGCTTATGCAGTTTCCTTATACTCAGAAGAGCATTAGACCGAGGAAAAGGAGTTGCAATAAAATCATTTCCAGAATTAAATAAAGAATACTTAAGAAAAGTAGATGAACTCAATCCCGATGCAGTTTTTATCTTAGATAAACCAAGAGTAAGCCGTGAATTTATAGAAAAGGTTATTGAAAAAAACATCCCGATAATCTGGATTGACCATCATAATGTTCAGGTTGAAGAAGATATCATAAAAAAAGTATTCTACTATAACTCTTCCCCAAGTGAGGAACCAGTAACTTATATTGCCCAAAGCATTTTCAAAAGAAAACAAGACATCTGGCTCGCAATGATTGGTTGCATCGGAGATGTATATAAGCCAGATTTTTCAGGAGAATTTGCAAAAGAATATCCAGACATCTATGATAGTTCATTAAACGCTTTTGACTCAATTTATCTAACAGAACTAGGCAAGATAGTAAATATGTTAAACTTTGGATTAAAAGATACAACAACCAATGTCCTAAATCTTATAAGATACTTGCAAAAGATAAATTCCCCAAACGATTTACTGGAAGAAAACAGCCAAACTTATCATCTCCATAAAAGATACAGAGAATTAAACACAATATTAAACAAACTAGTTGAAAAAGCAGAAGCACAGCAAACTCTGAAAAACACTGTCTTTTTTTCCTATTCAGGAACAGTAAGCATTTCTTCTGAATTATCAAACAAGTTATACTTTAGAAATAAAAAAAAGACAATAATAGTCGCATTTAAAAGACAGGACAAAGCAAATATTTCCATAAGAGGGAAAAATGCAAAGGAAATAACATCAAAGACAATACAAGGAATTGAGAATTCAACCGGCGGAGGACATGAAGAAGCATGTGGTGCAACCGTCCCAATTGATTTACTCGAACAGTTTAAAGAAAATATTATTAAGCTGACAGAAAACCAGACAACATAAGGTTTTTATATTAATAAACTGTCTATAATCTATGAGGTGGTATAATATTCTTACATCAATCAGAGATAGTCCGACTTATCTTCTTATCGGAATTGTCTTGCTTGCAATAATCATTGCCATAATTCTGACATTATTTGAAAAAAAAATAAAAAAACATCCGGAAACAAAAACGCATATTAGTTTAAGTTTTCCAACAGACATAAGAATAAAAAAAATAAGAACCATTACCCATATTAAAAAAACACCGCAAGAAAAGCTAGACGCAATAAGCGGAATAATTAAAGAATTAATTAAAGAATTAATTCCACAAGCCCAAAGAGAAGAATATTCCATTCTTACTGAAAAGCTAAAAAAAATAAATGAGCCAGAATTGGCCAGATTATCAGAAAAAATGATGCATGCCTATTATTTCCCCGAAAAAATCAGCAATGAAAAAATAAATGAGTTTTCCTCTGAACTTATAGCAATAATAAACATAAAAAATATTGAAAAACATAAAGAAAAAATGAAAAGTCCAGGCATCCTGACAAAAATAATTAATGCATTTAAATCAGAATTTAAAGAGGGGGAAAGCCATAAAAAAGAAATTAGAAATAATGAACCAGAAATAAACCTAAAAGATAGCAATTCTGAAAAGATAAAAACATTCAGAAAACATGAGCTATCTAAAACAGGCCAAGAATCAGAACAATTACAAGCAATAAAAAAAATTGATCAGTTCAAGCATCTTGAAATGAAGGATAAAGATAAAGAAGAAAAACAGAAAGTTCCCGCGGAACCTTATTTAGAAAATTCAAATAACACTCAATGGTCACAGAAACTAAAAAATCTTATTTTTTATCAAAAAGAATTTAACAAATTAAACCAAAGTATGTATCAAAAACTTTTAGAGGCGGGGGTAGAGACTCAGGATATAGGGGGAAAAGATTCATTAACTCCAGAAGAATATCAAAAGTTAGAAATAATTAGGAAGGATATTAAAAAAGCTAAATTATTTCTTTCAAATAATAGACTTACATTTCAGGATTTATTTAACAGCGTCTATAAAGATAGCTCTGACAATCAAAAAAAAGTTTTAAAAAAACTTTCAGAAGAATGGCAAAAAGAAGCAGAGAAACTTAAACAAAAAGAATTAATAAACAAAGGCAAGATACCCAATCCTTTAAAATTATTTAAAGAAGAAGCCAAGTTATTCAAGAATTATACTTCCAAGTTCCAGCAAATAACAATGAAACATACAGATCCTTTTGAATATAAATCAAAATTAAATCCCGAACTAGAGCGCCAAAAAACTGAGAAATCAAAAAATTCTGGGAAAATAAATAATAAACATAAAACTAAACCTTCTGGAAGAAAGAAATAACTATAAAATTTAAGGATCTAGAATAAATTAATAAGTTTAATCAGCAAGAATTAGTACAAAATATGAGAAAAAAATTAATTACCTGGACAAATATAATTATAATATTAATTATAGTAATAGTCATTGTATTAGTAGGCCTGAAATTTGATAAAAAAACAATAAAAATACAAAATGATTGTGTCGATGTGAATCATGTAACAAGCCTTGTTTATGATGCTTGTTATGACAAAACAACAAAAAATATTTTTTTAGAGATTAAAAGAAGCTACGATACTTATAATATCAAAAAAATAAAAATAAATTATTCTGAACCAAAAGAGTTCATCACAACAGATATCCCAAATATAGGAGAAAATACCAGGTATAAAATACAGACTAATCAGAATCCAGTCAATATCTTGATGTCTCTAGAAATAGTAAAAGATTTTTCAGCCCCATTATGTGAAATTCCCAGAACCTTAATTATAAAAGACTGCAATGAAAACGTAAGCAATACAAACATCTCCATCAATGTGATTTCAGGAATAAACAATTTTAAACCAAGCAATCTAGTCTCAGAAACTCTTCAAAAGGACTCGGACACACTTAATGCTGAACTTATCAACAAAGAAAAAATATGGAAAGCTTTATGCACTTCAAAATGGTCTTGTAATCCCTGGGGGCAGTGCCTGAAAGGAATTCAAAAAAGAGAATGTAAAGATCTAAACAACTGCCAAATCCCAACAGATCTTCCCGGATTAACAAGATATTGTAATGATACTTGTGAAGAATCCTGGGGTTGTGAATGGTCTCAATGTATCAATGGATATACTACACCGACATGCAAAGATAGAAATTTTTGCGGAACAAAGTACACAATCCCTGAAAAATTAGAATGTAAAAGCAATGAAAAAAAATGTAATCCTGACGTTACATGCACAGAATGGTCTGAATGCAAAGCAGACTATAATTTCTTTGATATTATAAATGGTGTTGAAAATATAAACGGGATAACATCAAGGACATGTACAGACAGAAACTTATGCGCACAAACAAAATATGAAACAAAAGAATGTGCAATAACTATGGATATATATATCCTGCAATTTGAAAAATGCGGAAAAGAATATACGGGAGTTTATAATAAGCTTAATAATCAAATGATAGCAAGAATAGAACAAAGCAAAGATGAGAAGAATCCTTACCTAAACATTGACCTGGCTGAAGGACAGGAGATTGACGATTATTGTGATTCATGTCAAAATGGAGTAAAAGATACTGGAGAAACAGAGATTGATTGCGGGGGTACATGCCCAAGCTGCTTATTAAAACAAAAAAAAGTATTCAAAAGAACAATTCTCGAAAGAATTTCCGATTTCTTTTTCAATCTTATAAAATCTATTTAATTTTTTATTCTAATATAATCTAATAATAAATCCATAATATTTATACCAATCCTCAACAAAAAATAATCTAACCTTTTAATAATTACTATTATTTACATAATGTTTTTGCAATTACAAAATAAATAACCAATTATAAGGACAGTATCATCATTACTAAATTGTCCGAGGATATTCTCATTAAATGTAGTATAAACATTACTAAACTTAACTCAATCTTTACAAATTATTAGTATCTCATTAAAATCATAATTTGTTAAAGAATTATGTCTTTAACTTGCATAGTTTATTACAATTAACCAAGATGTTTGTATATTACTAGACACCCTTCTAAAATCAATAAAAAAATCAAGAAGTTATCCTAAACTTAAAATTATCAGCAATCCAGCTAAGACAAAATAAAAGAATTGCAGCAAGTAACAAATAAAAAGAGATATCCAAGGAAACATTTTTATTAGTATCATAAAGAATTTTATTAAAAGACTCATCAAAATCTGAATTATCACTTACACTAAAAAAATTTCCTTGAGTTTCAAATGCAAGAGATTTTAAAAAATCTTCATCTAATTTTGAAAGAGTATCCGAATCTGTTTGCCCTCCCTCAACTGTTCCAATTGCAAGAGTATCAACAACAATATTTTTCTGATTTGCATATTGAACAATCTGAGATGCACTTCCTACATTTAACTGACCATCACTGATTAAAATGACTGCTTTTCTTGGAGCATCTCCCAAAACCCTATTTGCTGAAAGAAGAGCATTATAGATATTTGTACCCTGAATCACGCCAAAATCAATAGCATTCACAGACTCCTTAAGTTTATATTTTAACGATGTCATCTCCTGCATAATTATAGCATCTCCTGAAAATGAAATAACCCCAACCTCCACTCCAGGAGGGAGAAGGTCAATAAAATTATCCGCAGAAATCTTAGCAGCTTCAAGCCTGTTTGGAAGAATATCTGAAGTTTTCATACTTAAGGAATTATCAATAAGGAGAACATAAGAATAAGTGCTTGTATTAGCATCAAAATTAACATTTGTTCCTGCAAGTGCGAAAACAATAAGACAAATAATTGCAATATTTACATAAAGAGAAATAAAATTCTTTGAAAAAAACTCCACATCATAAAATCTTTCTATTGCTTCAAAATTTGCAAAAATAACCGCCCTTTTTCCCTTATAAAGAATACTTAAAAAATAAACAAAAACAAAGAATGGCACAAGGAAAAGCAAAAGTAAAAATTTTGGATATAAAAAACTTACAAGTGCCATTATGCTCTTCCCCCAGCCCTAGATTTAAGAAATGTAACAAAAGGAATAATAAAACTATTTTTAGTATTAAGTTCAAGAAAATCAATACCCGACTCTCTAAATACCCTTACCACTTTTTCTTTATTCTTCAATGCATTCGCCTTATATTTATCCGCAACCAATGAGGGATCAATAAGCATTTGATTACCTGAATAAGGATCCTGAATTACCATTTGCCCTTTTACATTCGGAAGCTCATCATCAAAAGGGTCTCTGATCATTACAGCCATTGTCTCAAACTTAGCGGCAACCAATTTTAAATGCTTCTCGCATTGTTTATCCATCCTGATAAAATCAGAAACGAGAATAATCATTGAAAAAGGAGAGTTTATTGTTTTAAGGGCATAATCAACAGCATTATTAAAACCAAATCCTCCGCCATAATAAGAAGAATCAGACAAAATAGATGTTTCAATTCCAAAATGATTTGTATCTCTCAAAGGTCTTAAGACTTTCATAATCTTATCAGAAAAAAGCACAAGCCCAACATTATCCCCTGAATTAATAATCAAATGACTTAAAGCAGCAACAAGCTCCGCTGCATATTCCGATTTTAAAACTTTTCCAGAACCGAAAAGCATACCCCTGCTTACATCAACAAAAAAATAAATATCTATATCTCTTTCCTCAACATACCTTTTAGCTAAAATTTTATTTGCTCTCAAACTTGCTCTCCAATCAATCATACTGGCATCATCATCAGGTGCAAAATCCCGATAACTATCAAACTCAAGTCCTCTGCCCCTAAAAACTGTTTTATAAAGAACTCTTTTTACTTGAAATTTCTGAATAGCACTCTCAAATTCAGAGACTACTCTTGCAAAATTAATTTCAAACTTACCCTTCATTTTATCAAGGCGCCCTAACTTTATTTAAGATATGATTTATAATTTTATCCGGAGAAATTTTCTCTGCTTCAGCCTCGTAATTCAAAATTAGTCTATGCCTTAAAACAGGATGCACAACCTCCTTAACATCAGATGGAATTACATAATTTCTTCCATTCATAAGCGCTTCTGCTTTTGCAGCTATAATTAAAGATATAGAAGCTCTTGGAGAAGCGCCATAAGCGATAAATCTCCCATATTCTGTACCACTATCTCTTGTTTCACTAACAATCTCTAAAATATAATTCTTAATTGCATCAGATGCAAAAACCAGTTTTGCCTTTTTTTGCAATTCAATAATTTTCTGAGGACTAAGTATGCTTTTAATCTTGAACTCCTCAAATCTTTTAAGGGAAACATTCTGATCCAAAATCATAAATTCCTCACTTTGACTGGGATACTCAATAAGCAACTTAAACAAAAATCTATCTACCTGTGCCTCAGGCAATTTATACACTCCACTTACTTCCAGAGGATTTTCAGTAGCCATAACAAAAAAAGGCTGAGGCAAATCATAAGTCTTCCTGGAGATAGTTACTGCCTTTTCCTGCATTGCTTCCAAAAGAGCCGACTGAGTTTTTGGGGGACTACGGTTGATCTCATCAGCTATTAAAAAATTAGTAAAAATAGGGCCCTGGATAATTTCAAATCCTTTTTTAGGATCATAGCTCATAATCCCGGTAATATCTGTAGGCAAAAGATCAACAGTAAACTGAACTCTTTTTGCATCACAACCCATTATCTTTGCAATAGATTTCACAATCAAAGTTTTCGCCACACCAGGAACACCCTCAACAAGAACATGCCCGTTACATAATATCGCCCTTATTATTCCATGAATAATCTCTCTCTGTCCAACAACTATCTTTGACATTTCCCCATCAATTTCTTTAATAATCTTGGGTACCTTGGAAAGGTCTCCGTCCAGTAGCACTACACTTCCTCTTTTTTTCATTGTTCACCTCTGTTAATCATTGATTTTTGATTTATTAAATCTTACTCTTTTATAAATATAAAAAATGAATCCAAATCCAAACACAAGCAAAGTGCTATATCCTAGATAAGTAAATAAATCTTGTTCAGCTCCTTTTCTATACCCTATTTGCTCATTTGAAGATATTGCGTTTTCACATGCATGAATTGCTTCACTTGATTTTTGAAAAGAACCGTCATAATCTGCTTCGCTGAATAATTTTTTTGCATCATTAAGCAGTTCAGTAAGCTCAATACATCTTGCATTTTCAGCAAGGAGTTTTTCAGTAAATAAAAGCATTTGTTCTGCTTCAGATTCATTTATCTTTCTTAATTCAATATAAAATTCAGCCCAATCCGAAAACTTTGGAGACTTTATATCTGCATAAACAGTTGCTTTATACTTTCCTGCAACATGAGTATTTGCATAAATAGTCATTGTAAAGTTTTTTGACTGGCCAAAACCAAGCTTATCAATATAAGCATCATCAAGTGAAATACGCACTGCATCTGAAAATAAGTTTTCATAAAAAATCATCGTGCTTAAATTTATTCCTGCAAGATCTATTTCCCCATTATTCTGAACAGAAAATGGAACTGAAATAAAATTATTTTCAGAAACTACGATATCTGCAGGAACAATTATTCTCAATGAATAATGCTTAATGCTATTGCTTCCTCCTCCTCCGCTACTGGGCGATGGAGTCGCTACAACTGTTGTAGATGGAGCTGTGAATGTGACTGTAAAAGCATCAGAAGAATCAGAGGAATAAGAATCATTAACACTAATAGTAATATATTCTTCTGTAGCTGTAAGGGCATATAATTGTAAATAAAGGTCGCTTATCTCTCCAGACCACGGCAGACCATTTGAAACAGAATATGCTTCAGACATTATATTGCTTAAAGCAGAACTACTAGTAATATTAAAAGTAAGATTCTGGGAATAGTAAGTATCACTATAATCAATGTCCCTTATATTCTGAGATAAATTAATATTTATTGGAGTCGAAGTGCCATAAGTTCCTGAATGGGAACCAAAAGCAAGATAAATCTCTGGGGGCGAGTTAGTGTGGCTAATATTAAGATAAAATGAAAAATTTTGTGCAATCAAATTTTTTTGTGTTGAATTTAACTCAGACGTTGCAGGATAAACTCTTAATGTCAAATTTTTATAATTCCCGTAAGTTTCATCCCAGTAGCTTGGTGTAAAACTCCTATTAAATAAACTACCAGTTCCAGAATTATTAAAAGATTGTATTAAGCTCATATTAGTATAGTTGCAATCAGAATTGTTTTGATAAGAACAAGTGATATTATTCATCCACAACTCATAAGTTAAATTATTTCCCACAGAATGATTTACTGCGAAGCTAAAATTGCCTGCAGTATTTTCCGTAAAATTAAAAACAGAATTATTAGAAGGCGATATAAGGTTAGGATAACCATAAATAGTAATATTAAACTCCTGTGAATCCATACTATCCACGCTGTCATTAACAGTTGCATTAAATCTCCAAAGACCAGCATAATCCGAAAGATTAGTCAGATTAATCACCCCGGTAGTAAAATTAAAATTAGAAGAATTAATAAAATTACCTCCACTAGTCAAATTATAAATTGCAAATACTAAATTTCCAGAACTATCACTTCCATCTTCTTCATCCGTTGCATTAATATCAAGATAAAGAATTTCTTCAACTGTTTTTACTTGATTTGAAATAGCAGATAATTCAGGAGCATCATCAGTAGAAGTTATATTAACATTAAAATTCCAATACCCAACCGCACTGCTGTTATCAGTCACACTAATCACAACACTATAATTTCCAATCTGACTTGAAGTAGGTATAAAACTTCCTAAAAATGTTTGATTATCCCCGCTTGCAGAATTAAAAGCAAACACAAAAAAATCAGAAACAGCATTTCCTGAACTTAAATTCGTAACAACCATATCAATACTTAAAGATTCATTGTAAGCACTCTTATTTACAACTGATAAATCACTATCATTAATAGTTAATTCAAAATCCAAAACAGAATCTTCCGCCCAGGCTATACTGCTCGCATTAGCTATAGGAAAATCATCATCCCCTGCGCCAGTTAAGGAAATTACCTTAGGAGAAGTATTGTTATTGCTTATATTAAAAATAAAATAAGTCGTATTTGTCAAACCAAGAGCATCTGTCGCAGTAATACTAACATTCCAATAGCCCACATCCTGTTTCCAAGGAGTAAAATTAATAACCCCATTAGAAAGATCGAAATTAGTAAATGCAGAACCATTTGTGAAAGTAATCTCATTTAAATCACTATCATAAGCATAAGCTAATCCCGAAGAATTCGTAAGATTTAATGTAAATCTAAAATTTTCATCATGTGCAACCATGCTTGTATTCAAATTAAAAACATAATCAACACTACTATTCCATTGGGGCGCAGTATTACTAAAAATAGAAATATTAAATACTTGAAATGTTATCTCTCCAAAACTATCCGTAGCAGTTACATTAAGAGTATAATTCCCTGCTTCACTTGAATTGGGAGTAAATAATATTTTCATTCTTGTTATATTAGTTCCGGCAGTATCCCCTAACGCTGAAAAACTAAAATCACTAAAATTAGCCAGTACAGATAAATCAGTCTGATTAAGAACAACATAAGCATAACTAAAGCTCTCATTTCTTACATTTTTATCGGGAACAATGATATCATTATCAGAAACATTAAAATAAATCTCTTTCAAATAATTAACAGATAAATTATCAATATTAGCAATAGAAGTCATTACGGGGAGAGAATTAGTTCCAGACCAATTAACATAGATATAAAAGATAGAAATATTAACTGCTTCTCCAGAGCTGGTATCATTAACAGTAAAATTAATACTCCAGTTTCCAACTTGAGATTTATTTAATACCAAGGTTATTGGCACATTTAAAAAGAAATTAGACGCATTAGTATTATTCATTCCATAAAGCCAATAATTAGGATAAGCTGAATTTAAATTATAATTTCTCAAAGATGCATTACTCCAGAACTTCAAATTATCATTTTCTCCTTTTGTTGTAATATTAACTTCACAATAAAGGGTGTCTCCCTCAACCCAATTTTTTTCTGAGCAATTAGAAACAACAGTTAATATAGAATTTATTGATAACGTTGTATTAAAACAAACAGAGTGATTAGTCAAATAATCAGATACTGCATAAGCAGGGGCAGACAAAACAGTTTCATTCATACAAATTGTCAAGTTATAAACCCCCACATCATTATGACTAATTGAAGTAAAATTAATCCCGGAAGTTGTATTTGTATAATTAATAATTCCAAAGGGCAATGTGCAATTTTCCGCACCCCGCGTACTCCAATCTGCCAAAGAACATCCAGTAAAATTAGTAATGTTAAAAACCAGAGGGTAATGAGATTCTTCATCACCTCCAGAAATATTAAATAAATAAAAACCAGCATTCTCCCCGATACTATAAAGTGACTGATTATTTGTAAAGCTGGGAGCATCGTTTGTTGCGTTTATTATGAAATAAAAAGTCCTTGCTCCAGCACTCTGAGTATTCAAGGAATTATAAACATCAATAGTAGCATTATATCCTCCTGAACGATTATCTGTTGTTGAATTTATGGAAAAAATACCTGTTGTTGAATTTATGGAAATCCAGCCTGAAAAAAAAGAATAAGGTTTGGTACCATAAACACTTGAAGAGATATTTGAATTTTCTCCAAAAATATATCTCAAAGGCAAATCACCTGCAGCAAAACTAATATTACTGCTAAAATTATAAGTAAATGGAGAAGTATCATTCTCAGAAGAGTTACCTAAATTTATTCCACTATCCATCCCATCCCAAGTTACTGTAGCACCAACTCCCCCTATTAAAAAAATTCCAAAGAATATAATCAAAAATACAAAAAAACACTTATTAACAAATTTCATTTCTTCCCACCCCTCTTATCCCCCTCGATAATTATTTTTCTATTATCAGCATCAAATTTGATTTTGATTTTTTCCCCTTCTTTTAACCCCAAGGTATCAACGATTGCCTTAGGAATCTTTACCCTATATCCTGTCTGAATACTATTATCATTAAAAATAATTTCCATACTTTTTATACCCCTTTTTTATACCTTAAAAAGTACTTTTAAAGTATTTAAATCTTTTCTTTCTTTTTCTTTTGTTTTATAATTCCAAAAATCTTAAATGATTTTAGGAGTATAAAGATTATTAAGATTAATAAAAGCAATATTAGTCCGTATCTAATTAACATCGCTGTGCCCATTACTTCTGCCCTTTCACACTCAACAGGGCAAGGACCGCCACAATCAACATTTTCTTCCCCTTGATTTTGGAGCCCATCAGAACAACTTGGACATGTAGGGCACGGACCTCCACAGTCGACCAAGAGCTCACAACCACCATGATGACAATTAGTAATCCCATCCGTACATGAAGGATTCTCAGTAAAATAACAAACCTGCATTTCATCCGGTTTTGGAGCTTTATAGTTATCGTTAAGACATAAAGTTAAATCGTCACAGCTTCTCATCTGAAAACCGCAATACCGCTCATCATAGCCAATTTGCTGACATGAATAAAATAATGAATCATAGTCTTCCGGAGAAAGTCCA
>Ga0265595_1001642_pt1 | contig 16710 bp, 8 predicted proteins | sample saktaG_15_FD_190148 | JGI IMG/M metagenome (GOLD analysis project Ga0265595, IMG submission 190148) | Saline water microbial communities from Sakinaw Lake, British Columbia, Canada - sak_2013_06_06_50m | ecosystem: Environmental > Aquatic > Non-marine Saline and Alkaline > Saline ... | reverse complement strand
CGTCTGCTCCAGCAGGCTGTGGCCGTCGCCCCGGCCCCGTACGGCACGATCATAAAACATCTCCGCGGTCGTCCCAGCAAGAAACACAACCTATTGGGGTAACCTGAATCAATCGAATATCCTAGTCCCAAGATTATGCCCTCACGGGCACACTACGAACGTATCGCGGGAGGCTGTTGGGTTGGCTGGAACGTACGGCATGCATCAATACTCGCGACGCAAGACCATCTTATAAACAATATAGAGTTGCAAATCGTAGCGGGCACCTTTAGAGTAACGGCCCGTGCGCAGGGTACGGGAGTCCCGTGGCGACTGGCCCAAAGCTGACACGAGGTATGGACGTGGCTGGCATTGGCGAGGAATTGCGGCAGAAAGTGCAGCAGTTCGTCGAGAGTCTAACTCGCGAGGAGCGGATGCTGGTCGTCTTGAAACGCGAGTTGTACGAAGGCGATTGGGACGAAATGGTGGCTGACCTTCATGCGAGGCTCGAAGGCAGGCCACACATTTTCAAGTTGGCTCACCGCATTACGGATGACCTTGAGCGAATCAGTCGGCTGAGGCAGTTTGAGCAATCCAGCGGCGTGGACCTTTGCGACCACGTCAAGATGGACAAGTAGTTCCTGCGGCTGGTGCTTGGACGAGCCTCAGGGCGACCCCCTTGGACAGGAGCATCGCATGGCAAGCAGGTGGAAACTCGTGTTGGCTGCGGCGTGGTGCCTGACGGTGGCGGGCTGCGGCGAGCAGACGTGGTCGTCGTCATCCGTACTGACCCACGACAGCGTATTGGCAAAGGCCGGGCTCTCCAACTACTGGCAGCTCGACCTCCAGTTGCCCCCTGGCGAGAGTATCGTCAAGCTCGTCCTCATAGAGGAGAACCTCTACTGCCTGACCACGTCGAACTGGCTGCTGGCTGTGGATGCCGCCAGCGGCGTGCGGAAGTGGTCGCACCAGGTCGCCGAGAAGGGCGTGACGGTCTTTGCGCCCTGCCACGGCGCCAAGGTCCCGATCGACCCCAATTTGCCCGGAGTGGCCAAGGTCCGCGTTCCATCGGCGCCGGCCAGCCTGCCCGCCCGGAACCTGGTGTTCATCAACACCCCGGACTATGTGATGGCGCTGGACCGTCTGACCGGCGAGGAAGTCCGCAACTACCGCTTCGACACGTATCGGACCTTCAGCTTCGTCGCCAACACCGGCGGCTGTTGCGACGGGACGTTCTTCTATGTCGGCACGACCAACGGCGACGTCAAGAGCGTTCGCATAAACGAGGGCGTCGTGGCGTGGAGCTACCAGGCCGGGAGCATAATGTCGGCCTCGCCGCAATGCCTTCCCGTAACGGGCGCCTCGCCAAGAATCTACGCCGCGACCGGCGATGGGGATTTGATTGTCCTGAAGTCCGGCTCGCTCATCTCGACGCTGTGGCCCCTGCTTGGCACCAAGCGCTGGCCGGAGATGGCCGGGGCCGTGGTGGCGGGGCTGCACGTCGACGACAGGGCGGCATTCATCCCGTGCCTCAACCAGCGGGTCTACGCGTTCGGCCTGGCTGGCGGCGAGCCACTCTGGTGGTTCACCACCAAGGGCCAACTCCACGACGACATCCAGGTCTCCCAGAACTCGGTCTTCCAGTACGCTCGGGGCGACAAGCTCTATGCTATCGACGTGTCCAACGGCAAGAGCCGCTGGGCCATGCGGCAGGGCCGGCGGGTGCTTTCAGCCATGCCCAGCAAGGGCGTGCCGATGGCCTACCTTGTGGACAACGCACGCAACCTGCTTGTCGTCGACGAGATCCTGGGCAAGATCCAGGTCACCATCCCCCTGACGGGCGTGAACCTCTTCGCGGACAACACCTCCGCGACAGCGATCTACATAGGCAATACCGCGGGCCGGCTCGTCTGCCTCAGGCAGATCGGCGCCGAGCACCTCACGCCGGACATGCTCAAGAAAGCCAAGGCCAAGGGCAAGGCCGATGTCAAGGCCGAGGTCAAGAAGTAACCCCGTGCGGGCAATCGGTTCAAGTCTCGATGCAGTCAAGCTGCATTGAAAAGGGAGAAAGCGACATGGAAGCCGCAATCATTCGTCGTGCGCTCATCAGCATGTTCGACAAGACCGGCGTGGCTGAGTTCGCCAAGGCGCTGGCGGGCATGGGTGTGGAAATAATCTCCTCCGGCGGAACCGCCAAGGCCATTGAGGCCGCGGGAATAAAGGTCCGCCAGGTCCAGGAGTGGACGGGTTTTCCCGAGATGCTCGGGCATCGCGTCGTTACGCTTCACCCGAAGGTTCACGGGAGCATCCTGGCACTTCGCGACGACCCGGCCCACCAGGCCGACATTGCCAAGTACGGCCTGGAGCCCATCGACCTGGTCTGCGTGGGGCTTTACCCCTTCGAGCAGGCGATAGCCAAACCCGGCGCCACTCTTGCCGACGCGGTCGAGATGATCGACATCGGCGGGCCAACCATGGTCCGCGCCGCGGCCAAGAACCACAAGTTCGTCACCGTCGTGACCGACCTGTCCCAGTACGAGCCTCTGCTGGCTGAGATGAAGGCCAATGGCGGGGCCGTCAGCTTCGAGACCCGCCAGAAGTTCGCCCACGAGGCCTTCGCCCTGACCATGAGCTACGACGTGGCGATCTCGAACTACCTGGCCGAGCAACTAGGCCAGAAGCTGCCAGACCGCATCGGCTTCGCCTATCGTAAGGCACAGGAGCTTCGCTACGGCGAGAACAGCCACCAGGAAGGCGCGTTCTACGTCGGGCCGGATCAGTCCGAGACGAGCGTCTCGACGGGCAAGCTGCTGGGCGGCAAGGCGATCTCGTACAACAATTACTTCGACGCCAACGGCGCCGTCGAGTTGGTCAAGGAGTTTTCCGAGCCGTGCGTGGCGATAATCAAGCACGCCAACCCGGCCGGCTGTGCGTTGGATAACGACCTCGTTGAGGCATATCGCAAGGCTTACTACGGCGACGTGAACGCCGCCATGGGCGGGATTGTCGCGGTCAACCGGGAATGCACGTGCGAGTTGGCGACGGCAATCTGCGAGAGCTACCAGCGATGGGGTAAGGCCGCCGGCGCGGGCGGGTTCTTCGCCGAGATCATCGCCGCGCCGAGCTTCGAGGCCGGGGCCATCGAAATCGTCGCCGCTCGCAAGGGCTGGGGCCCGAATGTGCGGATCCTGGAACTCGGGCCGCTGAACGGCAAGCGCAACCGGGAGAAGTACGTCAAGTACGTCGTCGGCGGGCTGCTCGTTCAGGACCGTGACCTGGTGGGCCTAAACGAGGGCCAGTGGGCTGTTGTCACCAAGCGAAAGCCGACCGACAGGGAACTTGCCGACCTGCGGTTCGCCTGGCTGGTCTGCAAGAACGTCAAGTCCAACGCAATCGTCCTGGCCAAGGACAATGCCCTGCTCGGCGCGGGGGCCGGGCAGATGAGCCGTGTGAACTCCGCCCGCCTAGCAAGCCAGCTTGCTCGAGGCTACGGCGGCGGCGGGAAGGTTGACACTGCCGGCTGCGTGCTCGCCAGCGACGCGTTCTTCCCATTCCCCGACAGCCTGGACTGGGCCAAGGAAGTCGGCGCCACAGCCGTAATCGAGCCCGGCGGGGCCAAGAAAGACGAAGATGTAATCGCCCGCGCCGACGAACTGGGCCTGGCCATGATCTTCACCGGCACCAGGCACTTTAACCATTGACGGGGCCAGTCAGGTCGGGCCGGAACACGACGTGGTAATGGGGCTCGGCATCCTTTTGCGCATATGCGGAGTAATCGCCCGCGCCCTCGCGCCCGTCCGCCCCGGTAGGCCGAAGAAGACGGGAGAGGCGGGACAAGTGAATTCACATCCCAAGTGCAACAGATCGTCGCCAGAAGACTTCCGCTGACTGATTTCCTTTGCCAAGTGTCGGGATTTGAGCATGGCCTGGCCCGCGTCAGCCCTGGGCCGGGCGCTGGGCCTATTGGGGATCGCGTTTTTTTCCGCCCGCCTTTTGCCCTTGACCAAAACGCCCCTTGCGGCGAGAATGCCCGATTCTTTCAGGGCTGTTGGCCCCTGCGCGCAGCGGGTCCGGCGCCTTGACGCATGGGAAGGCGTTTTCGCAAAGGCGAGCGTCTCTTGGTCAGTTGGTCAGCTAGAAACCTAGGAATGAAATGAACGCGAAGAACTTACCGCTGAAGTTCGCATTTGTAGCCCTGCTGGTGGCGATTTGCCTTTACGCCCTCTATGCCGAAGGGCTTCAGTACGGCATCGACCTCCAGGGCGGGCACAGCCTGATTTTCGAGATTCGCACGCCCAAGGCGGAGCTCGATGCCCTCAATACCGACCTGGCCAGGCAGAAGGAGTTGCTGGCCAAGGCCGAGACAGAGGAGCAGAAACAGGCCATCCGGGGCACGATCAAGCGCATCGAGGGTGAAATCGCCAGCCACAAGGAGTCGCTGGGCGGCGAGCAGAACCTTGCCGAGCAGATGATCGAGATTCTCAAGGATCGCATTGATCCGCAGGGCCTGGCGAACCTGGAATGGCGGCCCGTAGGTTCCAACCGCATAGAAGTCCGCATGCCCGCCGCCCGCGCCGAAACGCGCCAGCGTCAGGAAGTCTACGACAGCGTCATGCGTAAGCTGGTCGCGAGCAATATCACACGGGCCCAGAAGCGGAATTACCTCGACTCCGCGAGCCAGCAGCGGGAGAAGATCGCTGCCGGGTTCACCGCGCCTCAGAAGAAGGCCCTGCTGGAACTGGGCGAAGCCTACGACAAGCTGGCGGCAGCCAACAAGGCCATCGACAGTGCCCGGGCGTCGGGCAACGAGCAGGCGATGGCAGCCGCCCAAGCCGCGCTTGACACTGCCAGGGCGAGCTTCCGCGAGAAGGAACTCGCCGAGGCCGACACGGACATCCGAATCCCCCGTGTCGAGGGGATGCTCAAGAACTACCGCACCACCGAAGAGGAGGAAGGCCTCAGCGAGCAGGAGAAGGATGACCTTCGCAAACAGTTCACCGATGACATCGAGGCCCTTAAGACAGCCCATACGGGGCGGGTCAAGCTGATCGACGACGTGGTCGAGGCGTACAAGTTATGGTCGGCCGTAAGGCACCGCCTCAGCGACCCGGGCGACCTCGAGCGTCGCATCGCCCGTGCCGGCGTGCTGGAGTTCCGCATCGTCGCCGGCGACCTCGGCGAGCCGGTTAGCCGGGAGCAGCGTGAGGAATACATCGACCTGCTCAAGAAGGAAGGCCCCGACGAGGCGCGCCGCCGCGGGCTGCCATTCGCGTGGTTCCCCGTCCGCGGCACCGACCGCAAGGGCTACGGCGGGATGGTAATGGGTGAGTATGCCGGCAAGGCGTACATGCTGCTGAGCAACCAGGAAGGCTCCAAGATGACGCGCGAGGCCGCCACTGGCGGCTGGAGGCTGACCGGGACCCGCCGGGGCGCCGACCAGATGGGTCGTCCGGCCATAGACTTCTCCTTCGACGAGAAGGGCGCCAAGCAGTTCTACGCCCTGACCAGTTCCAACCAGGGCAAGTGCATGTCGATCCTGCTGGACGACGAGGTCTTCTCGGCCCCGCGCATCCAGTCGGCCATTTCCAGCAACGGGCAGATCACCGGCTCGTTTACCAACAAGGAGATCGACGAGAACGTCAAGCTTCTCCAGGCCGGCTCGCTGCCGGCGAGGCTGAACCCCACGCCGGTGTCGGTCAAGAGTTTCGGGCCGACCCTGGGCAAGGAGAACCGCGACGCGGGCATCCGTGCGGCCTACCTCGGCCTGATCTGCGTGGCGGCATTCATGCTGATCTATTACATGCTCGGCGGGTTTATCGCCAACGTGGCGCTGATGCTCAACATCATCTTAGTGCTGGGCGCGATGAGCCTGTTAAGCGCGGTGTTCACCCTGCCGGGCATCGCCGGCGTGATCCTGACCATTGGCATCGCGGTGGACGCCAACGTGCTGATCTTCGAGCGCCTCCGCGAGGAGCAGGCCAAGGGCCAGAGCGTGCGGATGGCCCTGAAGAACGCTTACGAACGGGCGTTCAGCGCCATTTTCGACGCCAACATCACCACGCTGCTGACCTGCTTGATCCTCGGCTGGGTGGGCACCATCGAGGTCCGCGGCTTCGCCATCACCCTGGGCCTGGGCGTGGTGTTCAGCATGTTCACCGCCCTGATCGTGACGCGGTGGATATTCCAGGTTCTGCTGGATGCGGGCTGGCTCAAGAACCCCGTCAAGATGCTGTCGATCTTAGGCGTGCCCAACGTCAACTGGATGTCCAAGCGCAAGTTCTTCTGGGGACTTTCGGGCGTGTTTATCATACTGGGTGTAGTGGCGATGTTTGTCCAGGGCGGCAAGATGCTGGGCATCGAGTTTTCCAGCGGCACGCAGGCGACCATTCAGTTCAAGCCCGACGCGATGATCGGCCCGGACCAGCAGTTGCCCAACGACGAACTTGTCCGCCAGATGTTCACTCAGCAGGCGGCCAGCGACGGCTACAAGGGCCTTGGCGACGCCCGCGTCGAGATGCTCATCGACAATGAAAAGGTCAGCCGGTTCCTCAACGAGCACGACAAGAACAAGGACTCCAAGGTCTCGCCCGAGGAGATCAAGGCCGGCGGGCTCAACGAACGGTGGGTCAAGCTCGTGGACACCAACAAGGACGGCTCGCTGGAGCCTGCCGAGCTTGAGAAGCTGCCGGCGCTGAGCTACCAGGTCTCGACGACCGAGATCCAGTTGAAGCTCATCCAGGAGGTGGCCCGCCAGGCCTATGGCAAGAACCTCCAGCAGCGGACCAGGTGCGCCTTCGAGCCAGCCGGCAAGGAGAAGGTCGCCAGCCTGGGCCTGACCACGGACGCCCTGGGCACCGCGAAGATCGAGCCGGACCCCCAGTCGACCAACAGCAGTCTGCTGGAAAACTACGCCGACGGCGTCGCGGTTGTCGTCAAGAACGTCAACCCGCCGATTACCGAGGCCGAGCTCAAGCAGCGCATCAGTGACACTCGGGCACAGCAAGGCAGCGGCACCGACGTGGCGCGAATGAGCGAGGTCATCGGCCTGGGCAAGACCACGGACAACAGCTTCTCCAGCTTCGCCGTGCTGGTCATGCTCGACGAGGTCGCCCCGTCGCTCTGGCCAAGCGCGGCCGACCAGCAGAGGCAGATCGTCGACGAGGCCCTCCAGCGCGAGGAGGCCATCGTCGCCATCAACTTTGACCCCGCCATCGCCGGCCTGGCAAGCCAGCGGGCAATTATCGCCATTGTCCTTAGCTGGGTGGCCATCGTGCTCTACCTCTGGCTGCGGTTCGGCTCCATCCAGTGGGGCCTGGCCGCGGTAATCTGCCTGATCCACGACACGGTCATCGTCACGGGCCTCGTGGCCGCGTCGGGCTGGATATACGAGTCGGCCTTCGGACAGGCTCTAGGCATCGAGTGGTTCAAGATCGACCTGGCGATGATCGCAGCCATCCTGACGGTCATCGGCTACTCCGTCAACGACACCATCGTCGTCTTCGACCGCATCCGCGAGAATCGCGGCAAGCTGACCACCGTCAGCGCCTTGGTGATCAACAGGTCCATCAACCAGACTCTCTCGCGGACCTTGCTGACGTCCAGCACGACGTTGATCGTCGTGGTCATCATGTACGTCTGGGGCGGCCAGGGCATCAAGGGCTTCACCTTTGCCCTGCTCGCGGGCATCCTCTTCGGCACGTACTCGTCGGTCGCCATCGCCGCGCCGCTGCTGATGGGCTTCAAGAAGGCGATGTTCGGCCGGGCTTTGGAGATGGCCTCCGAGGCCTGAGAGCGAGCATCACTGAACCAGCCAACCCAAGCGGACCCGGGCCTGAAAACCCGGGTCCGCTCTATTCCGGGGTGCTGGCCCCTTGCCTTGTGAGCGGCGAAGCCGCATAATCCCCACGTCACGGTTGCGGTGGTTTGCGGGCTTGGTGGACGTGTTCTTTATGAGGCGGGCCGATGTCGGGACTGACTGAAGCCAGAGAAAACGAAGTCACGTTCTGTGCGGACGTTAAGTCCTGGGTAGATGCCCTGTTCCAACAGCATCCGGACTGGCCTTTTGAGCGGGCGCACATTGAGAAGTACGGCCGGGGGACAAACAAACGGCATGACTTCCGGGTGCTTGCTCGCGAAGGCCTCAGGCCGGTCCTGTCCGGCGAGGTCAAGATGCCGGGCACGACCGAAGGGCGATCCCCTTACGATCCCGCGCTGATGCAGGATGCGTTCCTGAAGGCAAAGAACATTCAGGCACCATACTTCTTCACGTGGAACGTCAACAAGTTCGTCCTCTTCGACTCAAGCCGGTGGAATGTCCCGCTTATCGAGATGCGTCTGCGGGATTGGGATCTCGGGCTCCATCTGACCAATTCGGGCGACTGCCTCCGTGCGGAGGTCCGGGCATACATCCGCGACAAGTTCCTGCCCGAGTTATTCTCCGACCTGGCCCGGATCGTCGCCGGCACGTTCGTTGATTGGGGCATGGCCCCGGACGATATCTTCCTCCGTTCCCTCGAAAGCCATCTCGATTGGCCGGTGCTTGGCACGCGGGACTACCTTGCCGAGCAGTGTCGGACGGACCGGGCCTTCTCACATCGCTTGTGGGAGTGGATGGCCCGCGAGATGCAGTGGACTTTTGACCCCGATGACCCGGAGATATGGCGGCAGGCCCTCGACCGGGCCGCCCGAACGCTTTGCTATGTCTTCAGCAACCGGGCGATCTTCTACAAGGCAATCCAGGCCCGGTATCCGCAGATGCTCCGGTCTCTCACCATGCCGCGAGGCGGCAGGGATCACCACGCGGCATATGAACACTTCCGTCGGCAGTTCCAGGCAGCCGTTGACGCCAGCGGCGACTATGAGCCCGTCTTCTACCCACAGGTGAGCGACTGGGTCGGGGCGACGGTCTTCGCCTCTCCGCAAGCCCGCTTGGGCTGGAAGGGCTTCTTCGTCAACCTTGAGACGTACGACTTCCGCGCCATTCCGCATGACATCATCGGTGGAGTATTCAAGAAGCTTATCGCCCCGGAAGAACGCCAGAAGTTCGGGCAGTTCTTTACACACCAGGACATTGTGGACGTTATCAACGCCTTTTGCATCCGCAAGGCCAGTGACGTGGTTCTCGATCCTGCCTGCGGGTCCGGTAGTTTCCTGGTCAGGGCCTACCATCGCAAGGCGTGGCTATCCGAGCAGCGAGCCGGGGGGACGAGACGCCACGACCGCCACAAGACACACCAGGAGCTTCTGCGGGAAATCCTGGGTTGTGACATCGCCGTGTTCCCCGCTCATCTGGCTACGCTGAACTTGGCGGCCCGCGAGATACAGGATGAGGAGAACTACCCGCTCATCCGCCGGGGCAACTTCTTCGAGGTGGTAGAGAAGCCCGCCGAGTTCTACAGGATTCCAGGGCCTCGCACCGCAGCCGGCAGGCAGCCCGCCGTTGCTGTGCCGTTGCCCGCGCTTGACGCGGTGGTCGGCAATCCGCCATACGTCCGGCAGGAGCTTATCCCGAGGCGGTCGCAGACCAAGCGGGCCAAGGGCGAGCCCACAGACGTTTACGAGGCCCGGCTCAAGAACACGAAGGAACATTTGCAGGATCTTGTTTCCGCCGCTTGGCCTGACTTAAAGCTCTCCGGCCGGAGCGATCTGCACTGTTATTTCTGGCCAGTCGCCTCCAAACTGCTCAAGGAGGGCGGGTACTTCGGGTTCCTCACAAGCTCAAGCTGGCTTGACGTGGAATACGGCTTCGCCCTACAGGGCTGGATACTCCAGAACTTCAAGCTCCTGGCCGTCCTTGAGAGCGTTGACGAGCCGTGGTTCGAAGATGCCCGGATAAAGACGGTCGTCGCCATCATGCAGCGGTGCGATGACAAGGCTGCCCGGGACGCCAACATTGTGAAGTTCGTCCGGCTCCAGAAGCCTTTGGCGGAGATCCTCGGCGAACGTGCTCACGGCAATGAAGGCGCTCGCCAGTTTGCCGCTCAGAACTTGCGCATTCGGATTGAAATGGCTGAGTTTCCATGCGGTGACGAGCAGTTGCGGATCATCCCCATTCCCCAAAGCCGGCTTTGGGAAGAAGGCGTCAAGGCAGGCAGCCTGCTCGCCAAGTCGGCTCTCGCCAGGCCTACCGGCGATGACGACGACGAAACCGAAAGCGATGAGGAAGACGGCCCGGATGAAGCCGCCGTGATGGAGGCCATTCGGACAAACCACGGGCATTACGCCGCCGGCAAGTGGGGGCGGTTCCTCCGCGCGCCGGACATCTACTTTCGCATCATGCAGCAGTATGGCCAGCGATTCGTCAAGCTGGGGGAGATTGCCGAAATCCGTTTCGGCATCAAGAGTGGGTGCGACGCCTTCTTCATGCCGCGCGACGTGACAGGGGAAATCCTGGCCGAAGTCGAGAAGGGCTTCGCGTGGAATCAAGTGGGCCTGATGACGCCCTGCCGGCTCAATGAAGTCCAGAGCGGGCGCGTACGGATTGTCCGGGCCGGGAACAATACGCTTCACCCGATAGAGGCGGAGTTTCTTCGGCCGGAGGTTCACAGCCTGATGCAGGTGGGTCGACCGTTGGTCGGTGCCGCCGACACCAACCGCGTGGTCCTTTGGGTCAGTAAGGAACTCAAGGAACTTTCCGGCACGTATGTCGCCAAGTATATCCGCTGGGGGAACAAAGAAACATTCGCCTCTAAGAAGTCCAAGCCTGTGCCCGTCCCCAAACGTAGCACCTGCGCGTCCCGCCCAGTCTGGTACGACCTGACCAGCGTTAGCACTGGCATCGTCTTTTGGCCAATGGCGCAGCAGTACAGACACGTCATTCCGGCAAATCCGGAGAATCTGGTCTGCAACCACAACTTATTCTACGTGTCCGGTCGGGACCTAAATGCCACAGAACATGCGGTCCTTTCGGCAGTTCTCAACTGCACACTTCTTGCCCTGTTCAAGACGTACTACGGCCGATACGCTGGAACAGAGGGCAACCTCAAGACGGAAGTGGTTGACGTGAATCTGTTGGACGTGCCGGACGTTCGAGGCGTCAGCGAACCGGTAGCCCGAAGACTGTTAGCGGCCTTCGAGTCCATGCAGGCCCGGCAGACTGGCCCGCTTGTCGAAGAGGATTTCATGCGTTGCCACGGTTCCGAGCATGTTAAGGAACTGGCGATGCGGCCTGTGGGCTTGCCGGATGAGCTTCGCCAGGCAGACCGCCGCGAGCTTGACGACGCGGTTCTTGAAATGCTCGGCGTGGTCAGCCCCGAGGAACGCGGGCGGATTCTCGATGAGCTGTACCTTGAGACGGCCCGGCATTACAGGCAGGTCCGAATCGTCGAGGTCCAGAAGCAAGAACAGCGGGGCGGTGGCCAGAGGCGACTATCGGCTGAGGACGTTGCCGCCGGGGTGTGGGATTCCCTGGCTGACGACGAGAAAGGTCCGCCCCTTACTGCGTGGCTGGGCTCATTGAATTGCCGGCGGCAAATGGTCATGATCCCCGACGGCCTGGCAAGGCCCCTGGGAAATGGGCACCTCTACAGTCCCGCAGGTGTTGATTTCGTTCAGGGCAAGACGATCCACCACGAGGACTATGCCGGCGTCGAGCAGGCTGCTCTGATCGCGTACCTTGCCAACCTCGACATCCGGGGCGAGGTGGAAGTGCCTTCCGACGAGGCCGGTTGCCGGCAGTGGCGGCAGGCCGTCGAGACGCGCCTTGACGCCGCCCGTTCCCGGCTAGACACATTAACCGGCTCGCGAACCGGCTCGGAGAACCTGCGCGAGGCGTCTGCCGACCTGCTGATGCAGTGGTTCATCCACGGGCGGGGATGACAGGGCTTGCAGGGCCCGGGGGCCAGCGCTACAAAACGGCCACCGCGGGGCGGTATAATGCCTTCTTCCATGAACGCCAGGCGTTTGAACATCCTGACCATATTGCCGTTGTCGGCGGCGGTGGTGCTCGTCGCGGGCTGCGACATGTTCAAAAGGCCCGCGCCGGCCGGGCCGGGGGAGCCGGCGGCGATTCCGGTCGAGCCCCTGGCCGGCCAGCAGGCGCGGGCGTACCCGGAGATCGTACCGGGCGGGCGGGTTCTCTGCCTGGCGGACTTCGAGGACGAGCCGGCGCCGGTTGCGGGCGTCCCGGCCCCGGCCCGGCCGCCAATGGCAGGTCGGCAGCAGATAGATCGCTTTTCCATCGTGCCGGAGACTCCCGGCGCGGCCCGGCAGTTCGTGGTCAACACCACCCGAACCGGCGTCGGGGCGATGGAGGTCACCCTTCCGGCCGGCCTCGGGCCCCATGGGGGGGCGCAGCTCGTGCTGGACATCCCCGCCGGGCAGGACTTCCGGCCATACAAGTTGCTGTCGATGGCGCTGTTCATCCGGACTCTGCGGGACGACCTCCAAGTGACCATCGACAGCGACGGCGGCTCTTTGAAGTCGCTGCGCATGCTGGTCCAGCCTGGCTGGAACAATGTCCTGCTGGACATCCGGCAACTCGGCCTGGCGGGGCCGTTCGACGCATCGACGGTGCGGCGTCTTCGGCTCTCGTTTGCCGACGCGGCCGGGGCGGTCTGGTTCAACCTCGACGATGTTATGCTGATCGACAACGCCCGGCGGATCGAGCCTGTGCCGCCCGGCGCGGAGCTTTCCAAGAGCGGGCTGGACTACGTGCTTAAGCTTCCCGGCCGGGATGAGCCGGTGCGGATTGAGCAGGGCCCCGACGGGCTGTGGCGGATGGGCGTTCTCGGGGCGGAGGTTCGCCTTGCGGGCCTCGGCGAGAAGCTGCCGACAAGCGGAGAGAGGCTGGACGCGTTGGGCAGCCGGCGCGTCGGGCAGATTGAATTGCTGGAGCACAACGAGATTCGCATTCGCTTGGCCAGCACGTGGTATTTCCCGTCGCGAGCCGGGCAGTGGGTGTCGATGGCGGTCCGCCAAATCCGCTGGGAGTACACGATCTATGGCGACGGGCGGTGCGTGGTCCAGGGCGTGCTGAACAACGCCGGCGGGCGTGAGATCGCGACGGTGGGGGTCTTCACGGCGACGGATTCAGCCTTCTATGGCGGGACGACCGGGCGGCAAATGGTGGTCAACGACTTCGCCGGCGAGGTGGGCCGGTGGCGGTACATGGTCTTGCCGCAAGGGCAGTCGGCGTCTGTCCTGGCTGGCAATTACCTGCACCCCGTGGCCATACGGCCGTCGGTGGGCGAGCCCGACGTCCGGGTTGCCGGCGACGGCGACCGCGACGGCTTCGACGAGTCCCAGGGCTGCTACTTCCTGGCGGCCAGAGGCGGGCAGTGCAGGTTCACGCTCGATCCGGCGCCCGAGGGGCTGCTGGACCCGGTCTTGCTGCTGGCCGGGCCATGGCGGGGCGAGGTCCACGTCAGCAGTGAAGGGCTGGCGATCCGCTCGGTGGTGCGCAGACCGGACGGCTCGGCCCTGGTGCGTCTGGGCGGGCTGCATCGCCGGGCGATAGTGGTAGAAGTCTCCGGGTCGGCTGGGGCCCCCTTGCCGGAGCATTGAGGCCCGGGGCGGAGTTTTTACCGGCAAGTCTCGATCCTCGGCCGCCGCCGGGCGTGGGAAACAGACGGACAACCCGCCAGGCCGGCGGCATCGGCTTTGGAGCATATTATTCCTCAAGGTCGGACAGACGGTTAAGTCGGACCCCGCTACGGCCGATATGCATGGCGGGCATTTATTGTTTGAGCCTGTTCGTGAAAGCCGTATTTGGGCATTTGTTGTGCTTGACAAGCCGGCCTGAAGGCATAGACTTAGCGGCGTTGGAGAGTGCCGATTCGACAGCTTCCGGGAAACTGGGCTCGGCTCGTTCGGGCGAGATCGATGTTCCCCCGGGTATCGTGCGGAGCGCAACGTTGCGGCCGGGGCGATATCCGAGGGCTTTGGTCTGCCTGTGAACGGGCTAACCCTCTGGGCGATGCCAGGAAAGGTCCGCCGTGACGACAAGGTTAGAAAAGACAACCCTCTCAGGCGTTTTGTGCGTGGTTTCTCTTTTGCTGGCCGGCGGGTGTGCGAACCCCGGCGACTGGTGGAAGACCGACATGACGCGGTTCCTGTCTCCGGACAAGGTCGTCGCGCCGGTTTCCGGCTCGCCGATCAATCCGATTCTTTCGAGCATCGGCCCGACGGACAGGTCGCAGGACGTCCTGCCCAACGCCACGTTCCCGCGAGACGGCGACTGGTCTTACACGGATGAGGACTACATCATTGGCCCGACGGACATTGTGGACATATCCATTCTGGACTTGTTCAACGAGGGCCTCGAGACCGTGCTGAGGCGGCAGGTTTCCGACAGCGGTTACATCGACCTGCCCCTGTTGACCGACCGCGTCAAGGCCGACGGATACACCAAGGACGAGCTCAAGCAGGTCATCATCAACAAGTACAGCCCGGGCATCCTTCGGTCCCCCACGGTCTCGGTTACAATTGCCGCCCAGCGCCAGAACACGTTCTCGGCTATCGGCTCCATAGCCCGTCCCGGCACGTACAGCATTCTCCGAAAGGACATGCGTCTGCTCGAGGCGATGGCGCTCGCCGGCGGGGTGACGCAGGTGAACATCAACTACATCTACGTCATCCGTCCGAATCCCGCGGCGAAAATCGCCGTCGCTCCCAGGGGTTTGCAGATTGGCCCGGCCGCCCCGGCTGTGCTGCCGCCGGAGCCCAAGGAGGTCCAGGGCGGCACGGCGGCGCCGGCTACTTCCTCGGCGCCCTCGACGGGAACCGCCGATGAGGCCCAGCGAGCCCTCGAGGAACTTCAGAGAGCCCTTCAGGGTCTGGTGCCCGGGACGACGACCAAACCCGCGACGCCCGGCACGACCGCCCCGGCGCCGTCAATGGTGGCAATGTCCGAGACGGACCCCGCAGGCGGCGCGGCAAGCCAGGCGACCGCCCCGGCCAAGACCGACGCCCCAGCCGTCCCGGCCGGCGGCCCGAAGTGGATTTACTCGGGCGGCAAGTGGGTCAAGGCCCAGGGCGAGACCGCCGTCGCCGGCGAGCCCCAGGCCATGCCGGCCCAGGAAAAGGAAGCCTCAGACCCCTTCGGCTGGAAAAAAGTCGACCGTTCCGACATGGCCAGGGTTATCGCGATAAATCTTAACCAACTTCGTGACGGCGACCCCCGTATGAACATTGTCATGCGGAACAACGACATCATTCACGTGCCTTCGCTGGACATCGGCGAGTTCTACATCATGGGCGAAGTCTCCCGCCCCGGCGTGTACTCGCTGACCGGGCGGCAGATCACCGTGAAGATGGCGGTGGCGGCGGCAGGCAACCTCAACGGAATAGCCTGGCCGGAAAACTCGCTTCTGATCAGGCGGATCGGAGGCAACCAGGAGCAGTTCATTCCGCTGAACCTGGAATCGATCTTCAAGGGCGAGGACCCGGACCTGTTCCTCAAGCCTAACGATGTGGTCGCCGTAGGCACCGATGTGCGGGCCTCGTTCTTCGCCGTTATTCGCAACGCCTTCCGGATGACCTACGGTTTCGGGTTCATCTACGACCGCAATTTCTCTGATCCGCGACCTTATACTCCAACCAGCAGGCGTTTCACCCGATGGTAGTCTTGCAGGACGACACCGCTGCCTTGGAAACGTATGAACGACATAATTCGTCATGACACCCCAAAGGCGCCCACCGGGTCTCTTGCGGAATTGGTTGTGGAAACAGCCGCGCCGACGTTCCGCCAGAGCTTCCCGCTGGAGACCTGCGCGCGAATCGCCGTCCTGGCCGGCGTGCTTGTCTGGATGAACTTCTGGCAGTTGCGGATAATGGCCCGGACCTGGATGGACGATGGCAATTGGTCCCACGGCTTCCTGATCCCCCTGTTCAGCATCTACTTCCTCTACAGCAGGCGGGATGAACTGTTCTCGGCCCCCAGGCGGGTCTGCATGTGGGGCCTTGGGCTGATGATCCTGGGTATCCTGATGATCCTCGCGGGCATCTATGTCTACCAGGCCTTCTGGAAAAGCTTCTGGATCTGCCACGTGGGAATCATCCCGACAATCATGGGCCTGGTGCTGTACCTGGCCGGGCCGAAAGTCCTGCGGGTGGTCTGGCTGCCTATCGCGTTCCTGATCTTCGCGATGCCGCTGCCGGGCACCACCTACAGCCAAATCGCCCTGCCTCTCCAGAACATCGCCGCCGCCGCCAGCGCAGCCATCCTCAAGTTCTGCGGCGTCAATATCGTCCAAAAGGCGAGCGAACTGACGCTCGTGAGCGTCTCCGGCATACAACGCGACCTGACCGTGGCCGAGGCATGCAGCGGGGTGCGGATGCTCGTGGCATTCATGGCCCTGGGCGTGGCGATGGCATATCTTGATAACAAACCGATCTGGCAGCGGGTGACGCTCGTATTGATGGGTGTGCCTATTGCCATTGCCAGCAACGTGCTGCGAGTGATAATAACAAGCACCGCCTACATCATGGACAAGCCGGACTTCGGCAAGGACTTCATGCACCACTTCACGGGCATGCTGATGCTGATACCGGCCCTGGCGATGTTGTGGGGGCTTGGATGGATATTGCAGCACCTGTTTGTGGCGGACGAGCAAGATGAGCAGGACGAAGGCGAAAACGGACTGCCTGACGATGCCAAGGAAGGCTCGCCCCTGACCGGTGGAGCCAAGACATGACCGACCAGCAGCTTGAGATCAACAAGGAGCCGGGGCCGGTCCGCGTAATCGTGAGGGGCCCTGGCGGGTTCCACTTCCTGGTCGCCCTTGCCATAAT
>Ga0265595_1001641_pt1 | contig 16713 bp, 11 predicted proteins | sample saktaG_15_FD_190148 | JGI IMG/M metagenome (GOLD analysis project Ga0265595, IMG submission 190148) | Saline water microbial communities from Sakinaw Lake, British Columbia, Canada - sak_2013_06_06_50m | ecosystem: Environmental > Aquatic > Non-marine Saline and Alkaline > Saline ... | reverse complement strand
TATTTCAGTTGTAAAAGATACTACTCGCTATTTAGAGCCATTATTTAAAAATCAACAAGAATATGAGCAGTTTAAAAAAAGGCACTCAAAAAGCACTGTTAAATATATAGATGCCAATACTTATGAAGGCGATGCCTACTTGGGCATTGATGCAGGAAGCACTACTACTAAATTAGTTTTAATTAACCCAAAAGGAGAGATTTTATATACATATTATGCCTCGAATTTTGGCAACCCTTTAGCGATAGTGGAAAATGAACTTAAAAAGATTTATGAGCAGTTTGGCAATAAAATAAATATAAAAGGTAGTGCTGTAACAGGTTATGGCGAAGAACTTATTAAAAATGCCTTTGATATTGATGCCGGATTAGTTGAAACTATTGCTCATTTTAGAGCGGCAAGACATTTTAATCCAAATGTAGATTTTATTATTGATATTGGTGGGCAGGACATTAAGTGCTTCAAAATAAGGAATGGTGCTGTTGACAGTATAATGCTAAATGAAGCCTGTTCTTCCGGTTGTGGTTCTTTTCTTGAAACATTTGCCAAAGCACTAAAATATACAGCAGATGAATTTGATAATTTAGGACTTTTTGCAAAACATCCTGTTGATTTGGGAACTCGTTGCACTGTTTTTATGAACTCATCAGTTAAACAAGCACAAAAAGACGGAGCTTTGGTTGAAGATATTTCGGCTGGTCTTTCAATGAGTGTTGTGAAAAATGCTTTATATAAAGTAATTCGTGCTAATAGCCCTAAAGATTTGGGTAACAACATTGTTGTTCAAGGAGGAACATTTTTAAACGAAACTGTGCTAAGAAGTTTTGAAATCGAACTTGGTTTTAATGTTACAAGACCAACAATTACAGGAATTATGGGTGCTTATGGTGTGGCACTATATTCAATGGATTTAAACTTAGAAAAGTCTAATATAATTTCGTATGACAAGTTACTTAACTTTACACATAAATCCACTGCTACTAACTGTAATCTTTGCACAAATCATTGCCATTTAATTGTCAACACATTCAATAATGGTCATAGATTTATTTCAGGTAATCGTTGCGAAAGACCAACTGCTAATAAAAAGAGGGATATTCCAAACCTATTTAAATATAAATATGATAAAATTACATCTATGCTTACTAAGAGTGGAATTAGAGGTAAAATTGGCATTCCTTTTGGGCTTAATATTTATGAAACTTTCCCATTTTGGAATACATTATTAACAGAACTTGGATTTGAGGTTGTTTTATCCGGAAAATCTACAAGGGCAATGTATATCAAAGGACAATTTACCATACCTTCTGATACAGTTTGCTATCCTGCTAAACTTATGCACGGTCATATTGAGGACTTATTAGAGCAAGGTATACAAACTATTTTTTATCCTTGTATGCCTTATAACATTAATGAAAAAAAGGGTGATAATCATTATAATTGTCCTATTGTAGCATATTATCCGGAATTAATTGATGCAAACATTAAAGATTTAAAAAAAATAAGATTTTTAAGACCATATTTTGGGCTACATAATAAATCTGGCTTTATTAGAAGAGCTAAAAAATATTTTAAAGAAGAATTTAATATCTCTTTCAATGAAATTAAACCCGCAGTTGATAAGGCTTATACTGCTTATGAGCAATATTTATTTGATATTCGCAAGCAGGGAGAAAAAGCACTAAAATATGCTAAAGATAACAACTTAAAAGTAGTAATAGTAGCCGGCAGACCTTATCATATTGACCCGGAAATCAATCACGGTATTGATGAACTCATTACAACTTATAATTTGGTTTTAATTTCCGAAGATGCTGTTTCTCATTTAGTGGCAAAGCATAAAGTGAAAGTTTTAAATCAATGGACATATCATTCAAGGCTTTATAATGCGGCTAAATTTGTTACCACCCAAAAGAATATGGAATTAGTTCAATTAGTTTCTTTTGGCTGTGGTTTAGATGCAATTACAACTGATGAAATAAGAGATATATTAGAAAAAGAGAACAAACTTTATGTTCAATTAAAAATTGATGAAATTAGCAATCACGGGGCCGTAAAAATTAGAATTAGAAGTTTAATTGCTGCAATGGATGCAAGAAAAAAGTAAAGAGGTGAAACGATTTGGCTAAGTTAATTTACGATAAAAATGGCCGTCTTATATTTACAAAAGAAATGAAAAAAGAATATACAATATTAATGCCAATGATGTTACCTATTCACTTTGAGCTTTTACAAAAATGTCTTACACTTGAAGGTTATAAGGTTGAACTTTTAAAAACTAATCATAGAGGGATAGTAGATGAAGGCTTAAAAAATGTACATAATGACACTTGTTATCCTGCATTATTAGTAATAGGTCAATTATTAGATGCATTAAAAAGTGGAAAATATGATTTAGATAAAACGGCTTTAATTATAACTCAAACTGGTGGAGGTTGTAGAGCTTCAAATTATATTCATCTTTTAAGAAAAGCTCTAAAAAAGAGTGGCTTTGAAAAAATTCCTGTTATTTCAATAAATTTATCAGGTTTAGAGAAAAACCCCGGCTTTAAACTTGATTTTAAATTGATTAAAAAATTAATTTATTGTGTTTTATATGGAGATTTGATTATGCTTTTGGCAAATCAATGTCGTCCTTATGAAATAAATAACGGTCAAACTGATAATTTGGTTGAAAATTGGACTAATAAATTAATTGAGCAATTTAATGATAAGAAATTTTTAAAATACAAAAGTGTTCTTAAAAACTTTGAAATTATTTTAGAAGATTTTGATAATATTAAAATTTTAAAAACTGATAAAATAAAAGTCGGAGTTGTTGGGGAAATATATATTAAGTACGCACCTTTGGGCAATAATTCATTAGAGAAATTTTTGGCAAGTGAAGGTGCTGAAGTTGTGGTTCCCGGTGTGCTTGATTTTCTTATTTTCAAAGTTGATAACAGAGTTACAGATTGTAAACTTTATGGTAGAAATCTTTTCAAAGAAAAGTTTATTGGATATTTACAAGGGCTACTTGAAAAAAGTCAAAGAGCTATGATTAATACTATTATGCAATATCCAAAATTCAGAGCACCAGAGCCATTTTCTCATATTAAGCAATTAGTTGTTGGATATTTAGGACATGGAAATAAAATGGGCGAGGGTTGGCTTTTAACAGGTGAAATGTTAGAACTTGTATCATCTGGAGTTAAAAATGTTGTCTGCACTCAACCCTTTGGGTGTTTACCAAACCATATTGTTGGCAAGGGTATGATAAGAAAAATAATGGAAAATATGCCGGGTGCCAATATTGTGGCAATTGACTATGACCCCGGAGCAACACAAATAAATCAAGAAAACAGGATAAAACTAATGTTGGCTAATGCTTATTTAACAAAAGAAAATGAACTTTACGAAAATGACAAAAAAGAGCAAGAAAAGGTTTTATTAAAAGTTTAATAGGTAATTTCATTTATAATTTCATTTATAACAAAAATAAATGTGGACAAATTCATATTTTTATGTTAATATATCAAATGCAATACAGTTACCCATATGCTTGGAGTAGTGGAAAAAGTCCTTTTTGGAGCTTCACCCACCCTGTTCTATGCTATGAGGCGTATAATATTAAATGGAGGTGAAATCTATGCTAAAAGAAATTAAGCAATCAGTTATTGAAGAAAATCGCACACACGAAACTGATACCGGCTCTCCAGAGGTTCAAATTGGTATTTTAACAAAAAGAATTAATATGCTAACTGAGCATCTAAAAGAGCATAAGAAAGACCATCATTCAAGAAGAGGGCTTCTTAAGATGGTTGGGCAAAGAAGAAGTCTACTTAATTATCTTATTAAAAAGGATGTTAATAGATATCGTGCAATCATAGCAAAGCTTAATATAAGAAAATAGTTTTATTTTTTTGGGGTGCTTTTGGTTTTGCCAATTAAGCACCCCAAAAATACAATTTGTAAAAAACGAAGCGAATATGCTTTAGCAATTATGCGGACACCCTTTTAGATGTTAGAAATTAGAGGTTAGATTTTAGATTATGATTTTTAACTTTCCACTTGATAAGGGTGCCGGCAGGAATGCTAAATCGTAATTTTCTTCGTTTATAATAAATAAAATGGAGGAAAGAAAATGTACGAAAATTTTAAAAAATTTGAAACGCAATTAGCAGGAAGACCGCTAATTGTTGAAACAGGCAAGTATTGTGAATTAGCAAACGGCTCATGTATGGTTAGATATGGTGATACTGTTGTTATGATTGGTGTTACTATGTCAGCTAAGCCAAGAGATGGAATTGATTATTTTCCTTTATCTGTAGATTATGACGAGAGACTTTATGCTGTAGGTAAAATCCCTGGTAGTTTTATGAAAAGAGAAGGAAGACCTTCTGAAAAGGCAATTTTAACTTCAAGGGTTATTGACCGTCCAATCCGTCCTTTATTCCCAAAAGGTATGAGAAATGATGTGTCGGTTTTGATAACAGTTTTGTCGGTTGACAATGACAATTCACCAGAAATTGCCGCAATGATAGGTGCTTCAATAGCAATTTCTATATCAGACATTCCATGGAATGGACCTATTGGTGGTATTTTTGTTGGGTATGTTGATGGTCAAGTAGTTTTAAACCCTACATTTGAGCAAAGAAATAAGAGTGATTTATCTCTTACTGTTGCAGGAACTTCTGATAAGATTGTTATGATTGAGGCAGGGGCAAATGAAATTACTGATGAAATTATGGTCAATGCTATTGGAATAGCTCAAAATGAAATTAAGAAAACTGTTGAATTTATTAATAGTATTGTAAAAGAAATTGGTAAAGATAAATTTTCATTTATTTCAATGGAAGTAAATGAAGATATGTATAATGATATTAAAGAATTTGCTATTGATAAGGTTAAGATTGCACTTGATACAAATGATAAAAACATTAGAGAAGAGAGATTAAAAGTAGTTTATGATGATGTTTTTGCTGCTTTTGAAGAAAAGTATCCAGATAGCACATCTGAAATAAATGAATGTATGTATAAACTACAAAAACATATTGTTCGTCGTTGGATTTTAGATGATGGCAGAAGAGTTGACGGTAGAGGTTTGCTTGATATTAGACCTTTATATTCTGAGGTTTCTGTATTACCAAGAACTCACGGTTCAGGTCTTTTTGCAAGAGGACAAACACAAGTTCTAACAGTAGCCACTTTAGGACAGATTAGAGATAGCCAAATTTTAGATGGTATAGATACTGAAGAGAGCAAAAGATATATGCATCATTATAATATGCCGTCCTATTCAGTTGGTGAAACAAGACCTTCAAGAGGGCCAGGAAGAAGAGAGATAGGTCATGGTGCATTAGCAGAAAAAGCATTAGAACCAGTAATTCCATCTGTTGACGATTTTCCATATTGTATTCGTTTAGTTTCAGAGGTTCTAACTTCAAATGGTTCTACCTCTCAAGGCTCAATTTGTGCTTCAACTTTAGCATTAATGGACGCAGGTGTTCCAATTAAAGCTCCTGTAGCAGGAATTTCTTGTGGGTTGGTTGCCGAAGATGACAAATGGCTCACAATGGTTGATATTCAAGGTTTAGAAGATTTCTTTGGGGATATGGACTTTAAGGTTGCTGGGACTAAAGATGGTATAACTGCAATCCAAATGGATTTAAAGAATGATGGTTTGAATATGGAAATGGTTGAACAAGCTATTAAACAAACTCACACAGCAAGAAATTATATATTAGATGAAATAATGTTAAAATGCATTCCAACTCCAAGAACCGAATTATCAAAATATGCTCCAAAGATGATTACATTAACTATTAATGTTGATAAAATTAGAGATGTTATTGGCAAGGGTGGCAGTGTTATTCAAAAAATTGTTGCCGATACCGGAGTAAAAATAGATATTGAGGATGATGGTAGAATATTTATTGCTGCTGTTGATATGGAAGCCGGTCAAAGAGCATTAGAAATTATTAAATCAATAATTTTTGAACCTGAAATCGGAGCAATTTATAATGGTAAGGTAACAAGAATAATGAATTTTGGTGCATTTGTTGAGATAGCACCTGGAAAAGAAGGATTAGTTCATATTTCTCATCTTGAAAACAGAAGAGTTGAAAAAGTTGAGGATGTTGTTTCGCTTGGCGATGAAATTATGGTAAAGGTATTGGAAATTGATGAAAAGGGTAGAATAAACTTATCAAGAAGAGAAGCCCTTAAATAAAAATTTAATTTTATTAGGGCGACCATTGGTCGCCCATTAATTTTTTTGGAGGAAAAATGAAAGATATAACAACTTTAGATAATGGTTTGAGAATAGTAACAGACCCTATTTCTTATGTTCGCTCCGCTTCTTATGGGATTTGGATAGAAAGTGGCTCTGTTCACGAGGATAAGAGCGTTGAAGGAATTTCACATTTTATTGAGCATATGACTTTTAAAGGTACAAATAATAGAAGTGCTATGGATATTGCCTCCCAGTTTGATGAAATAGGTGGACAGGGAAATGCCTTTACATCAAAAGAAATGACTTGTTTTTTTGCTAAAACCCTTGATTCTCATATATTACAGGGTTTAGACATATTATCGGATATGATATTAAATTCAAAATTTGCTATAAAAGATATTAATACTGAAAAAAATGTAGTTATTGAAGAAATTGCAATGAGTGAGGACAGTCCTGAGGATGTGGTTGTTGACCGTTTGTGCGAAGCAGTTTGGGATGGTCATCCCCTTGCTAATAAGATATTAGGGAAAGTTGATGTTGTAAATAATTTTACTTCTAATTTATTATTAGATTATAAAAATAAACATTACACAACAAATAACACTGTCGTAACTATTTCTGGCAACTTTAATGATGAAGTTATTTCATTTATAAAAGAAAAATTTAGTGGTTTACCAAATATAATAAATAATAATATAATTAGCAATATTGAATACAAGCCAAATATTGCTATTAAAGAAAAGGACATTGAACAAAATCATATTTGTTTAGGCTTTAAATCATATAATAACTCACAAGATGATGAATACTATGCTCTTTCTGTTTTCAATACCATTTTTGGAGGCGGAATGTCTTCAAGACTTTTTCAAAAAATCAGGGAGCAATTAGGCTTAGCCTATTCAATTTATTCTTTTCCAATAAGACATAAAGAGGGCGGATTGTTTTGCATTTATGCAGGATTAAATTCTTGCTCAGAAGAAAAAGTAATTTCATTAATTATTAATGAAATAAATAAAATACTAAAAAGCGGAGTTGCTAAAGAGGAAATTTCAAAAGCAAGGGAACAACTAAAAGCCAGCGTTATAATGGGGCTTGAAAGCACCTCGTCACGGTCTGCTCATATGGGACGGAGCGTTATTATGAATGGAAAAATTAAATCTTTATCAGAAATTATTGCAAAAATTGATGAAGTAGATTATGATAGAGTTATTAAAGTGGCAAAAGACCTGTTTAATTTTGAAAATTTATCTTTTTCAGTGGTGGGTAAGACAAAAAGTGAAGAAATTTATAAAAAAATATTAAAAATAAAATAAAAGTGAAGTGGTAGAATGAGCAGTAATATACTCATTATTGAAGATGAAATTAGCATTGCTCGACTAATGGAGTTAGAGCTTTCGCGGGAGGGGTATAAAACCAAAATTGCTACCGATGGCAATGATGGTTTAGAGTTAGCACTTTCAAATAAGTATGATTTAATTATACTTGATTTAATGTTGCCTTCTATTAGTGGTATTGAAATTTGTCGCAGGGTGCGAAAGGTTTCAAATATTCCGATAATAATGGTTACAGCAAGAGATGACACTATGGATAAAGTAACAGGGCTTGACATTGGAGCGGACGATTATATAACCAAACCATTTGCAATAGAAGAATTATTGGCAAGAGTCCGAACAGCTTTGAGAAGAACAAATATTGCTTCAAATACTTTACAAGATGTTATTATGTTTGATAGATTAAGTATTGACGATAAAGCCCACAAGGTTACAATTGATAATAATATTATTGAGTTAACCAAGAGAGAATATGACCTGCTACTGTTTTTGGTTAAAAATATAGGAATAGTTTTGACAAGAGAAGTGCTTTTGGAAAAGGTATGGGGCTTTGACTATTATGGGGATACAAATATTGTTGATGTTTATATTAGGTATTTAAGAAGTAAAATTGACGATGTTTATAATGTAAATTATATTCAAACCATTCGCGGAGTCGGATATGTTTTTAAGGATGAAAAAGGAACGAATTAGGAATGGCAGGAATTAGACATAAAAAGAAGGGATAAAAGAATAAAAAAGTTAAAAGAAAAGGGGTTGTCAATAAGGCAAATAAGCAGGTTGACAGGGATAAGTAAAGGGTTGTAGAAAAACTGCAATGTAAAATTTAGTATTTAATTGTCATATACTTTGAAAGGTATTGTCATACATATGAAAGATAAAAAAGCAAAATTAAGAATTCGTGCACCCGGCTCATTGGCGTCGGGTATTAATATTGCCTATATGATTACTTTTGCGGCATTTCTATTTTTAATTTGCGGAAGTGTTTTTTTATCGTTCAGATTTTTTATTTTGGGCTCTGCAGATGAGGAAATTTTACGAATTGAAAAGCAAGTAATAGAAAACAAAGATAAACTTTTAACAAAAGATGTTGTAAAATCGCTAATTGAACAAGTATCTATGGGTATTAGTATTTATAATAAAAATGGCGATGAAATTATTAATGAAAAGTCATCTGGAGTAATTGGAAAGCCTCCTTATATAGAAAAAGAAAATAAAATTATTAGTTATGATGATTATAATCATCATTATAGAAGCAAAAAGATAAAAGTATCAATAAATAACAATGATTACTTTGTTCAAATTTCAAGAGATATGGGACGAGAAAACATATCATTTAATATTTTATCAAATATTTTACTTTATGCCTTTATTATTGCCTTGGCAGTAAGTGCTTTTGTTGGATTCAAGGTTGCAGAACGATATTTAAAGCCTATTAATACAATGTCCACTACTATTAAAAGCATTACAGTTAATGATTTAAGTAAACGAATTGAAACAAAAAACACAAAAAGTGAATTAAAGGAATTAGCAAATTCTATTAATTCATCGTTGGATAAAATTCAAGCTGCCTATGAAAATCAAAGTGTTTTTGTTTCTGATGTTTCTCACGAACTAAGAACTCCATTAGCCGCAATTCAAGGCTATTCTGATTTGCTTTCGCGATGGGGAAAGCAAGAACCGGAAGTTTTAGAAGAATCAATTAGTGCGATAAATTTCCAAGCAAAAGCAATGCGTGAACTTGTTGATAAACTATTATTTTTAACAAGAGCCCAAGCAAAAGGATTAACTTTAAATCCAATTCATTTTAATTTGTATGATTTTTTAAAAGATATAATTTCTCAACACAATTTTTTATTGTCTTCTCATAAAGTAATACTTAATGTATCCAAAACAAGTGTCATTTATGCTGATATTGCTTTTATAAGACAACTATTTGTTATTCTGCTTGAAAACGCAGTAAAATATACCCCTTCTAATGGGACTATTGAAATTGCAATAAAAGAAAACCAAGTTGGAGTTACTTTAATGGTAATTGATAGTGGTGTTGGAATACAAAGTGAGCATTTAGAAAGAATATTTGATAGATTTTATAGAATTGATAAATCTCGTGCAAAGGGCACTGGCGGTTTTGGTTTAGGACTTGCAATTGCAAAACAAATTGTTGAAGTTCACAAAGGGAAAATAACTGCAAATAGCATTATTGGAAAAGGCACAAAAATTGAGATTTTTTTGCCAAAAGAATAAATATTATATTAAATAAATAATTATTTTAGAGTATTTTCTTTTTGTTTTTTTCTGCTAAAAGAAGATACTTTTATTTTTCTGCCAGGCCACCAATTCATTTCTCCAAATTTAACTGCTATGGCTGGCACTACAAGACTTCGAATAATAAATGTATCAATAATCAAACCAAAGCAAGCAGCAAAACCAATTTGATACATTGGACGAAGTGGCGAACCTAACATTGCTCCAAATGTACCTGCCATAATTATTCCGCAAGATGTAATTATGGCTCCTGTTGTAGAAAGTGCTCTTGTAACACTTTTCTTCATTTGTCCTTCTATATACTCCTCTTTTACCCTTGACATCAAAAATATATTATAGTCAACACCCAAAGCAACTATAACGCAAAAAGAGAAAAATGGAACCGACCAATGAAGTCCATCTTGTCCTAAAATATTTACAAATAAAATATTTGATATACCTAATGTAAACATATAACTCAAAACTATAGTTAAAATTAAATAAATTGGTGCTATTAAGCTTCTTAACAACAATGACAAAATGATAAATATGCCAAGTAAAACAAATATAATTACAACTTTCATATCTCTTGCAATAAAGTCTCTAATTTCAGCAAAAGCAGAAGTAGCACCAGAAACAACAAATTCTGAGTTTTCAAGGTCTGTTCCTTTTAACGAGAATTTAACTGTATTTTCAATCTTTGAAATAGTATCAAGTGCTTTTGTTGAATATGGAGTTACAGACAAAACAATATCAAAAGTTGCCCCATCTCCATTTGGAGAAATATAATTTGAAACAGCCTTTTTAAACTCAGGATACAATGCGAATACATCGTTTGGTAAATAAAATATGTCTCCTACCCCATTGTTGTTTGAATACTTGCTCGTTTGGTCAATAATTTTTTTTAACCCCTCGCTCATTTCTATAATTCCGCTATTTATAGGCTCTAAACTTTTTGAAATAATATCAAGTCCATTAGCCGCTATCAAGAAATCATCTCCTGCTTGTTTAATGCCATTAGATGCTTGTGAAATACCGTCTTGAATTTTAATTAAACCCTGTTGCAAAGTGCTAAAGTTTTGAGAAATTCCCTGTAATGTTAAATATGCTGTCCCAAAATCTGCATTTGCTTGTAGTGAGGGCTGCTCATTTTTTAACTTTTCAAGTGAAATAATTGAATTGTTTATAGAACTTAAAATATCATCATAAGCATTTTTCGTTTGTTCAGTCGCACTCTTTAAATCATTAAGCCCAAAATACATTTTACCATTTAAAGCATTGCCACCAGTTTTAATGCCTTGCTCAATTTTAATAACATTTTCCTTAATCTTGGTTATTCCATCATTTAGTGGAGCAAAGCCATCTTCAATTTTATCTATACCTTCCGAAAGCAATAATATTTGAGTGCTAAGCGAAGCCTCAGTTAACTTTTTTCCCAAAGGTCTTGATGCTGTTCTAACTGTTGAAACATTTTCAACCTTTAACAAATCATCTGCTATACTGTCCAATATTTTCAAATTGTTTGTATCATACAAATCTTTATTTGTTTTAATAGTTACCTTAACAGGCATTAAATCGCCTTTTGAAAAGTGTTCACTCATTATTTCAAAACCTTTAATTGAAGAATTACTTGAGGGCAAGTCCTTCATTACATCGTAAGAAATTTTAAGATTTGTTGAAGCAATAATAAATGGCACAAATGCAATTAATGGTATTACAATAAATCTTATCGGTTTTTTTGTAACAATAGTTGCGAGTTTTGACCAAATTCCATTATGCAAATTTTTTTTATGATTAATATTGTTTTTAATTGGCCAAAAAATGACATTACCTAATATTGAAATCAAGGCAGGAATTAATGTTATTACTGCAAGAATAGTTATTGCTACTCCAATTGCTACGCTAGGTCCTGTTGTGTTAAATAAACCAAATTTTGCAAAAATCATAAATAAAAAACCAATTATTTCTGTTCCTCCACTAGAAATAATCGCTTCACTTGTGATTGGCATTGAAGCTAACAAAGCCTCGTTTTTGGTTTTTCCGCTTGAAAATTCTTCTTTAAATCTTGAAATAATCAGCATACAATAATCAGTTCCTACACCAAATAGCACAGCAATTAAGAAAGTTTCTGTAAAGGTTGAAATATTAAATCCCCATAAAGTTAACACTCCAATAATTCCTCTTGAAATTAAAAAACTAAGCGCAATTGTAAACAAAGGCAACATTGGTGCTACAGGGGAACGATATATTATTATTAGTATTAATAATAATAACACAATAGTTATTTTTGTTACTATATCCATACTATCATTTGTTGTTTGAAGCTGTTCTGCATCAATAGCAGCATCACCAGTAACTTGAACCAATAAATCTTTTGGCACTGTAAAGCTTTCGCCCTTTATACTAAGAGAAGCTTTATTAATAGTATCTTTAACATCGTTTAATGATTTTTTTCCAATTTCAGTATATGGAGAAGAATTTACCCTTAAATTTAAGATAGCAACGACTTTATCTTTGCTAATTAACTGTTCTTTTAATGCTTCATTTGTATAAGGTGAAACAACCTCAATTATTTTAAGTTCATCTTTATTCTCATTAAAATACTTATCTAAATTTTTTATGTATTGCTCGTCTTGCTCAGTTAATTTTGGCTCACGACTAATAACCAAAACAAATGAGGTTCTATTTGCTTCATCGGGAAAAATTGTATTAATTAGTTTACTTGCATTAGTAGTTTTTGAGTTTTCAGGCAAAAAACTACTATTATCTGTTTTTAAAATCTCAGATAAATTTGGGGCAAAAAAAGTTAAAAGGATAGTTGCTATTACCCAAATTGCCAAGACAGCCCATTTAAAACGAATTACTAAAGCAGTTATTTTTTTCATCATTTAAATCACCTTCGTTTTTTTAAAATTATAACAATATAAAATTATAATTTGATTAATATTTGATTAGAAATTCATTCCTTTTTTATGATTTTCTGCTATAATTAATTAAAGAGGTGTCAAAATGAAACAATTTATACTTAATAAAAATGATTCTGGTCAGCGATTAGATAAATTTTTATCTAAATCTCTAAAAAATATTCCTCTATCTTTAATATACAAATCTATAAGATTAAAAAAAATTAAAGTTAACGGAAAGAAAGTTGCTCTTTCTTATATGCTTAAAGAAGATGATGTAATAACACTATATATAAATGACGAATTTTTTGAAAAAGATAAGAACGAATTTATCTTTACAAAAATAAAACCCTCATTAAACATTATTTATGAGGACCAAAACATTATTTTAGTGGATAAAAAGCAAGGAGTTTTAGTTCACAGTGATAAAAATGAAGATATTAACACATTAATTAATCATATTAAGGCTTATTTATACTCGAAAAAAGAATATAACCCTAATATTGAACACTCCTTCTCCCCTGCCCTTTGTAATAGAATTGACCGAAATACCGGTGGAATTGTAATAGCCGCAAAAAATGCTATGACTCTTAGAATTATTAACGAAAAAATAAAGAATAAAGAAATTAGAAAATTTTATTTGCTATTAGTATTTGGAATAATAAAAAATAAAAGTGGAAAACTTATAAATTTATTAGAGAAAACCGACAATCAAAACAAGGTATTCGTCGTAAAAAACAAAACTCAAAATTCAAAAACTGCTGAGACTTTATACAAAGTTTTAAAAGAAAAAGGTAATATTAGTTTAATAGAAGCCGAACTATTAACTGGCAGAACACATCAAATTAGAGCACAATTTGCTGATATTGGTCACCCCTTAGTTGGCGACACAAAATACGCAACAAATGATAAAAATATAAGTATTAAAAGGAAATATCAAGCACTTTATTCCTATAAAATTATTTTTGATTTTATATGTAATGCTGAGCATTTAGAATATTTAAAGGGGAAATGCTTTGAAATTAATAATGTTGATTTTGTAGAGAATTTTTAAACAAAATAAGAATAATATTTTCTATTGGAACATCTGTTTACAATACTATCTTTTTATTTTATTTAGCATTGCCGCACCAATAATTCCAGCATCGTTGCCCAAAGAGGCAATTACAATTTCTGTTTGTTGTTTAGAATGTCGTGAAAAAACTTCTTTTTTTATAATTTCTTTAATTGGCAAAAGCAATGCGTCGCCTTCTTTACATATACCACCGCCAATACAAAGAATATTAGGCTGAAAAACATTTATTACATTGGTTAATCCACAAGCTAAGTATTTAATATATGTATTTACTACATTTTTGCCTGCTTGGTCGTTTTGTCTCATTGCTTTAAAAGAAGTTTTTCCAGAAACATTTTCAATATCGTTTTCGCAAAGTTGCCACATTATTGTATTTTTGTCTTTTAACATTGCCTCTTTTGTCATATTAATAAGTGCTGTTGCACTTCCATAGGTTTCAAAGCAACCCTTTCTTCCACAAGTGCATTCATTTCCGTTTTGAACAATTACACTATGCCCTAATTCTGCACCGGCAAAATTAAAACCAGTGTATATTTTATTGTCTATAACGATTCCAGAACCAATACCTGTTCCTATAGTAATTAAAACAGCAGTTTTAGCTCCCTTTGCTGAACCCGCTATATATTCACCATATGCGGCGGCATTAGCATCGTTTTCAATATATACTTTCATATTTAGTTTTTTCTCTAAATATTCTCTTAAAGGAACATCGTATAAGAATAAATTATTTGAAAAATCAATCATTCCCGTTTTACTGTTTACAGTTCCGGGAGCTCCAACTCCAACACATTCTATATCATCCATTGTTAGTCCTGCATTTTTTACAACACTAAGTGCAACTGTAGCCATATCATCCATAATTTCATTAGCCGGTCTTGGAATATTTGTTTTAACACTATCTTTTGCAATTATATTAAAGTTTTCATTCACAAGCCCTGTGGCAATATTAGTGCCACCTAAATCAATTCCTAAGTAATAATTCATATATATATATATCAATTCCTTCCATTATCTCGTTAATTTCACTTTAATTAACTCTCGTCAAAATAATCTTTCCTTTGCCAACTACACTATATTTTCCTAAATTTGCAGGAATAAAAACGCTTTTTCCTTTATTAATAACTAAATCATTAATTTGAAAATTGCCTTCTAAAGCTAAAATATGATGAAATGTAGTTTCATCTGCTATAAGAATTGCTTCTTTTTCAATATCCAAAACATCAACAGTAAAATACTCACAGGTTGAAAGATTTTTTATTGAATAGCCTTCATATTTTTTTGTTTCTAATTGAAAATTGGCTATTTTATTTGGAGTTAAACAGGTTACATCCAAAGCCTTATTTATGTGCAATTCTCTTGATTTCCCATCAACCCCCACTCTGTTATAATCATAAACTCTGTATGTTAAATCAGAATTTTGTTGAATTTCAGCAATTATTATTCCCTTCCCGATTGCGTGAAGTGTTCCGGCAGTAATGAAAAAAACATCGCCTTTTTTTACTTTTACACTATTTGCAACCTCTAAAAGCGTATTATTTTTTATTCTTTCTTTAAATTCCTGCTTTGAAACTTCATTTTTAAAACCGAAAATCAATTGAGCATTTTCTTGACAATCAACAATATACCACATTTCAGTTTTTCCAAATTCCCCCTCAGCCCTTAAAGCATATTCATTATCTGGGTGAACTTGAATTGATAAATCGTCCCTTGCATCTATTAGCTTAACTAATATGGGAAAGTAGGAAAATTTATTGCAATTTGTCCCTGTAATTTTATCGCCATAAATATTTATTATTTCAATTAAACTTTTGCCTTTAAACTCACCGTTTTCAATAATATTGCTTCCACTTTTATGATCTGTAAGCTCCCAACTTTCGGCAATATTTTCTAAATTAGAAACCTTATTATACTCATTTATTAATCTATTTCCACCCCATATGTAATCTCTATACAATGGCTTTAATAAAAACGGATACATAAAAAATCTTTCCTTCCTTTATTAATCAGAACTATTAATGTAAAAATTATATATTAATTGACTGCAATTATCAAGTATTTTGCAAGAATAAATTGCATAGAAAAAATTTATTTAACAGCTATTGACTTATCTGGTCAAAAATTATATTATAGTATTGACCAAACTGGTTAAAATAAATATAGAGAGTTATTGATAGGTGTATTTATGCAAGATATATTAAGGAATATGGATGAAAAAAAAAGAGATAGAATAATCAATAGTGCTATTGATGAATTTTCTGTGTACCCCTTTGAAAAAGCATCTACAAATAATATTGTCAAAAACGCTGGGATATCAAAAGGCTTGCTTTTCCATTATTTTGGTAATAAAAAGGAGCTTTATGAATGTGTTATAGGGTTTGTGGTTAACAAACTATACAATGAGATTACAAGTAAAATAGATTGGAATGAAACTTGTATTTTTGAAAGAATTAAGCAGTTAGTTTTTTGCAAGTTAGAACTTTCTAAGGTTTATCCTAATATGTTTGATTTTATGTTAAAAATATTTACCAATGAGCATGGCGGTAGTATTAATGACGCTATAGAATTATACAAAAAATACGGAGTAGATATACAAGGTGTTTTAAGCAAAATCTATACACATAATATTGATTTCACTAAATTTAAAGACCAAAATAGCATCGACAAAAGCATTAATATTGTTCGTTGGACAATTGAGAAATATACAGACGAACAAATAATAATTTGCGATGGTATACAAAGTATTGATTTTGAAAAGATTGTTATGGATATAGATGAATATATTTATGTTTTAAAAAAAGCAATTTATTAATATAATTATAGGTAATTGCGAAATGTGATAGAAAGCGGTAATTTAGAATAAGAGAAAAGCAAAAGTCACATAAAGCAAAAGAAAACAGCAAAAACAATGGAAAAAAGGCACAACAAAGCAAGCCTTATGAAAAA
>Ga0265595_1001640_pt1 | contig 16722 bp, 23 predicted proteins | sample saktaG_15_FD_190148 | JGI IMG/M metagenome (GOLD analysis project Ga0265595, IMG submission 190148) | Saline water microbial communities from Sakinaw Lake, British Columbia, Canada - sak_2013_06_06_50m | ecosystem: Environmental > Aquatic > Non-marine Saline and Alkaline > Saline ... | reverse complement strand
TCCGAAGAGAAGAAAATGAAAATGAAGAAGAACCTGAAGAAGATCACCAATTTGGACACGGAGATGGTCCTGCAATCGGAGGAATATAATGCAAATTAAACTTTTAGTCGAAGGTGGAAGCATGAGTCCTGGTCCTGCCTTGAGCCAAAAACTAGGCCCCGCAGGGATAAATATTGGACAAGTTATTTCTAAAGTTAATGAAGCCACAAGTAATTTTAAAGGATTAAAAGTTCCAGTTACCTTAGACGTAGATACAAAAACAAAAACATTTGAAATTGAAATTTTTTCTCCACCTGTTTCAGAACTAATAAAAAAAGAATTAGGTTTAGAGCGAGGTTCTGGACTTCAGGAAAAAGAAAAAGTAGCAAACGCTTCAATAGAACAAATGATTTCGGTCGCAAAGACTAAACTTCCAAACATGTTATGTAAAGATTTAAAATCCGCAGTTAAAACTGTTGTAGGAACTTGCGTAAGTTTAGGGGTGCTTGTAGAAAGTAAAGTTGCTTCAGAATTTGAAAAAGATATTGAAAGCGGAAAATACGATAAAGAGATTCAATCTGAGAAAACAGAAACTTCCCCAGAGAAAAAGAAACAACTTCAAGAATATTTTAATTCAGTTAAATCAACTCAAGAGAAGATTAAGAAGGAAGAAGAAGCAAAACAAGCTGAGGCAGAAGCTGAAAAAGCAACTACAGAGTCAAAAGAACCTAAACCAGAAGCAAAAGCAGCTCCTGTTCCTGAAAAGAAATAATTTATAAACAATTTATTTTTCATGATTATAGGGGGTTGTAGTGTAGCCTGGTTAGCATTGCAGGTTTGGGACCTGCCGACCCCGGTTCAAATCCGGGCAACCCCATTTTTACGATGGCAACAAAAACAAAAAAAGTAAAATCATCTGGAAAATTCGGAGCAAGATACGGAAAAAAAGTTAGAGAAAACTTTACCAAAGTAGACTCTAAACAAAGACAAAAACAAATTTGTCCTTTTTGCAAAAAACCAGGAGTTAAAAGAACTTCAAAAGGGATATGGAATTGTAAAAAGTGTAATAAGAGATTTGCTTCAGATACCTACTCACTCAATATAAAATGACAGCTTACAAATGTTTCAAATGCGGGAAGAAGACAGCAGAAGAAAAACTTAGAAAAAGATTTGTTTGTCCAAGTTGTGGATGTAAAATCTTCAACAAACCTAGGGTAAACTCAAGGAAATTAAAGGCAATTTAAAATGACTAAGGATTCTCAAATTCAAGAAATGCAATTACTAGAGCAAAATTTGCAAAACATACTGATGCAAAAACAAGCATTCAACATGGAACTTGCAGAGTCAAATTCTGCACTTCAAGAACTTCAAAAAGCAGGAGAAGAAGTTTACAAAATAGTTGGAGGATTAATGTTGAAATCAGATAAATCAAAAGTTTTAGAAGATCTTGAAAACAAGAAAAAGCTTTTTGAATTAAGACTTAAAAATTTAGAAAAGCAAGAAATTACTTTATCTGAAAAAGTGGACTTAATTAGGCAAGAAATTCTTAAAGAAAGAAAGTAAATATATTCAAAACATTAGAAATCTTTATAAATTCTTTATAATTCGTTTAACCATGGTTTTTGATAAAATAAAAAAAGCACTGTCGCAAAATTCAGATGGATTTCCAGATAATGAATATCTTGAAATTGATTTTAGCGAGGAAGAAAAAGATAAAAAAGTTTCTGTAAAGTTATTTGTACTTCATGATTATGAAGATGTTCACAAAATTTTAGAGGCAATTCGAGGAGGTTATACTATTGTCGTAATTGATATTAAAACACTAAGACAAAAAGACCCTATTGAGTTAAAAAGAGTTATTTCTAAAGTTAAAAAAACAATTGATGCAATTGACGGAAGCATTGCGGGATTTGGAGAAAATCTTGTAATCGCAACACCTGCATTTGCAGTAATCTCAAAAGATTCTTCTTTAAGAAAAGAACATTCAGACGCAGAGAGATTTGAATAAAATGTTAATAAATGCTTTAGGTTATCCCTTAAAAAGAGGAATCCATGTTGGCCCAGACGTAATAAATAGGCAATCAATGATTTATTCTATCGAAGTTGATGGAGATACTTTTTCTGCAAGAGGTTATGATGGTTTTGTGCACATAACTAATTTTGAAGATGCTGCAAAAAATTTTACTCCTCTTTCTGTTCCATTAAATCAAGTAAGGTTTCTCAATGAATTGGTAGAGATTGAATAATCTTAAAAACTCTTTTACCCTTTCTGTTTTATGAAAACTCTTTTCATTCCAGTTTATTCAACTCAAAAACTCCAGAACCTTAAAATTCTCTCTAAGAAACTTCCAAAAAACATCGCGATTTTTTATTCTGTCCAGTTTAAAACTCAGGCAGAAGAAATTAAAAATTATTTAAAAAAATCAAAAAGCATCTCTCAATTTTCTCAAATTCTTGGTTGTTCTTCTCCTAAAATTTCCCCGTCGACTAAAGCAGTTCTCCTAGTCGGATCCGGAAAATTCCACGCATTAGCTTTAAACTTAGAAACCCCCCTATTCCTTTTTTCAGATAACAGACTTTCCAAAATTGATAAAAAAGAATTTGAACACTTGAATAAAAAGAAGAAGGCAGCATATCTAAACTTTTTAAATTCTGAAAAGACTGGAATTCTCATTTCAACAAAACCAGGTCAGCAAAATTTACAAAAAGCAGTTTATTTCAAAAAATCCTCCCCTAAAAAACAGTTTTATCTTTTTTTGGGAAACAACTTAACTCCCTCAGAATTTGAAAATTTTCCTGAGATAAAATCGTGGGTAAACACTGCATGCCCAAGGTTATCGGAAGATAATGCGAGAATTGTTAATCTCGGAGATTTGTCAGAATATTTTTAAAGTATTTTATTTCTTCTGATTTATGCTTTTTATTCCTCTTCAAAGCCTGAGAATCTTATTCCCCCCTTTAGATATAAACGGAATAGAAGAATTATTAAAACACCTCTCTACTTTCCTTCCAATAAACATTCATTATCTTTACAAAACTCATTGTGATTTAAGGCATCGCCCCGAAGATTTATCTGAAATCGCTCCTTAACACATCTTATTCTCAATTTAGGGGCGCGATTAGATACTTAGAAAATTTAGGGGATTCTTTTCCTTTTGAAACAGAGAGATTGAATGAATGGTTTAATCAATTAATTTTTATCCCCCTTCCCTCTGAAAAGGTGGCTTGCATTAAAGAATCAATAAGAGATTATTTTGAATCTAAACATTAGCAATACTGAATACTGTTTTCAAGGCTACAATTATTGTTGCAGGAACAAATAAAGTAAGCAATGCCCCAAAAACAGAAGTTACAATATCCCCCAGCCCGATTCCAATCAGAGAACCTTTTACACTTTCCATTCCAAATTTACTAACAATAACTAAAATCGCTCCAGCAACCATAAATGTTTGAGAATCTTTACTTGTAACATTCAAGAAACCTACTGCTAATCCAAATATAACCAAAATCGCATAAATCTGTGGACTATGTTGAGTCAAAGCAGGAATTGGAAGCAAAGTTGTCGAAAGCCCTATTAATATAGCTAGTACAACCCCCACCAAAAATGTCCACGCTCCAACAGAGTTCTCTTTTGATTTAATCATCTTATTAATCGATCTTTATTCTATATAAATGTTTTTACTTCTTCCTTTATTTATATTCTTCACAATACAAATATTTATAAACCTGCGTAACTGCGAAATTACAACAAAATGAAAACAAAACATTTCGCATCGTTGATTGCATGTTTATTCTCAATAATTTTAATTGCAGGATTAGCAAATGCAGCAGTTTTTGAAATGGACTTAATCTCTGTCCCTCAAAACATTTCTCATGATTCTACTTCATTTTCAGTTTTATTTAATCTAACTTACACCGGAACTTCAAGTTCTATCTCTATTGATTTATCTGATTCCGCTATTAGTGCAGGTCAAGCAACAATTACTTTTGATTCTGACCAGGTGAATTTATCTCAGAATGAAGTTAAGGTTTTGAGTGCTACTATTAATTTTAATGCTTATCAAGTAGGAAACATCGCAGGATCTATTAAAGCAGTTCCTTCTTCAGGAACAGAAATTATCAAAACATTCTCAGTTCCAATCTTATCTTCAAAAGAATTAACTGTAGCAAATGTTGCAGTTTCTTCAGGTTCAACTGTTGCAAATGTTGCAATAAAAAATTCAGGAAATCAACCTTTATCCAATATTCAATTAACAAAATCCGGAGATTTCTCTGCCTCTTTATCTACCTCCACTATCGCTTCTTTAGCCGCTGGAGCATCTCAAACAATTACAGTTACTATTCTTGAGGATTTAGAAGACTTAGAGATAGGAGCAAACACATTGACAATCACTGCAACAGCTTCAGACGGAACAGCTGATTCAGGTGTTGTATCTGTTAATGGAAAATACTGTAATTATGAAAACAACGGAAATTTAAAGTTAAGTAATTTAGAAGTAGATGTTAATTCTGGTTACGGAAACAATGAAGAATGGTTTGCATTTGATGAGATTGAAGTTTCATTAGATATTGATAATAAAGGAAACGACGATATTAAGAATATTGAAATTGAATGGGGACTTTATAATACTGTAACAGGGAACTGGATTGTTGATGACAAAGAAAGTGACTTTGACTTAAAAGATGGAAAAGATAAATCTGTAACTTTCACTTTTATTTTAGATAAAGACATTGATGAATTTGAAGATGGAGATTTTGTCTTCTATGTTAAAGCAACTGGAGATGATAAAGAATTTGGAGGAAACGAAACTTGCGTAAGTGATTCTATTGCAATTGATGTACAAGTAGAAAGCGATTTTGTAATCGCGAGTGATGTTCAGATTGATAACAGCGATTCTGTTCAATGTGGTTCAACAATTCAAATTTCAGGAGAGGTTTGGAACATTGGTTCAGATGACCAAGATGAAGTATCTGTCGATATTTTCAATAGTGAATTAGGAATTGACGAACGATTTGATATTGGAGACATCGATGCTTTGGATAGTGAAAAAATGGATATCTCATTAAAAATCCCTTCAAATGCAGAATCAAAAACTTATTACTTAAGATTACAAGTTGTAGATGAAGACGGCGATGTTTATGAAAATGACTACGATGATGATTTATCTGAATCTTTTTTAGAAATAAAAGTAACTGGATGTTCTTCAAGTGCTTCAATTGCTTCTATCTCAGCAGTTTTAGAATCCGGCGGAAACCCTGGTGAAGAGTTAGTAGTAAAAGCAACTGTAACAAATACAGAGTCATCAACTCAAACTTACACTTTAAATGCAGCAGGTTATTCAAACTGGGCAACATTAGGCCAGGTTTCACCTCAAACATTCACTCTAAGCTCAGGTCAATCTCAAACAGCTTATGTAACATTAAATGTAAATGACAACGCTGAAGGAGATAAATTATTCTCTTTAGAGTTAACATCTTCAAAAGGAACAATGACCCAACCAGTTTCAGTTTCAATTAGTTCTGGAAGTTCTGGAATCACAGGAGCATTTATCGGAGCAAATAACTGGTACTTATGGGGAATTGGATTACTTAATGTAGTTCTTGTAGTAATAATTGTAATTGTAGCAATCAGAGTTGCTAGAAGTTAAAATGGTAAGTAGAATAATCACCTATGCTTGCCCTCATTTAAATTCTATTAATTCAGCAGAAGGTTTTACCCCCCAAACCACAAGGGGCGAAGTTCTTTTAAGATTGAGCGTTAACTCTATAGGAGATGAAGATGTATTTATTGAGTACTGTCCTAAATATAAGAAGGACAACCCTCCTCGTTGTGATCTTCTTAGAAAAGATTGCCCCCTTGTATAATTAATCAATCTTATCACCCCAAATTTCCAAATCTTTTTAATCTCCAAATTCTTATTTATCTTATGAAACAAACTAATAATATTTTATTTCTCTGTCTTAGATACCTCTTACTTCTTTTAATCGCAGTTCCAAATTTTTATCTATTTTACAAAATCCTAACTCCGCTAACCTTACAGGTTTCGTATTTTTTACTTAGTTTATTTTTTCAAGTAGAATTAATTAACAACACCTTAATTATCTCAGAATATTTCATAGATATCATCCCTGCGTGCGTAGCAGCCTCAGCATACTATCTTTTACTGATTCTGAATCTAACAATTCCTATGCAAACAAAACAAAGAATTAAATTAATCCCCCTTTCTTTACTCATTTTATTTTCTTTCAACATTGTAAGAATCTTTATTTTCTCAATTCTATTTGTAAATGATTTCGTCTTCTTTGAAGTGCTTCACTATTTTTTTTGGTATTTCTTAAGCATATTTATCGTCGTTGGCATTTGGTTTTTTGAAACAAAGATATTTAAAATAAAAGCCATTCCATTTTATACAGATATAAAATTTTTAATTAAACAACTCCGATGATAGCTCTCCTATTTGATTCCTTAACTGAATTTTTTCTTTCTTTAATTGGACAAATTGGCTATTTTGGAATATTCTTATTAATGACTATTGAAAGTTCATTCATCCCTTTCCCAAGCGAAGTCGTTTTAATTCCTGCAGGAGCACTTATCTCCTTGGGAAAAATGAATTTTTTCTTTGTTTTCTTAATGGCGTTGTTGGGTAGTTTAACTGGGGCATTAATTAATTATTTTCTAGCTTTAATCCTTGGGAGACCGCTAATTGAATTACTTATATCTAACTACGGAAAATTTTTAGGGCTCTCCTTAAAATCTCTTCATAGATCTGATTTATTTTTTAGAAAAAACGGAGAGATAACTACATTCATAGGGAGATTAATTCCAGTAATTCGTCAATTGATCTCTCTTCCAGCAGGGTTTTCTAAAATGAATTTATTCAAGTTCTCTTTATTTACTTCATTAGGCGCAGGAATCTGGTCGTTTATTTTAATTTTCTTAGGTTATTTATTTGGGAATAATATCGATTTAATAAAACAAGAATTAAATTTAATAACCTGGAGCACCCTCGGAATTTCTTTAATTGTCTTATTGATTTACTTTAAACTTCACAATCGAGAATAAATCTCCTTTAAAACTTCTAAGTCAAATCTTTCTGTAACCTTTAAAATTTCACAATCGTTTATTCTTAATTCATAACAAAAAGGACTTATCTCTTTAATCTCATTTTCTTCCCCTTCTGTTAGATAAAGATACATATAATCTGAATTTTCACTGCACCCTAAACTTTGATTTACTTGTAATGTTGTTCCACGAATCTCTAAAACTTTTTGTAAGTTTCCTACTGAAATAGATCCGTCTCCATTGCAGTTAAACTCACTTGAACTATTAATAATTGCAACTGGAAGGAAATTTAAATTCCCACTTATCTCCAATTTCACCTCTTTCGCTGTTTTTTTTGGGTTGCCCCTTAAATAATAACTATATTCTACTGGTTCACCATAATACCAAATCGGGAAAGTTGCTTCATAAAAAACTAAGCTCCCCATACTAACTGTTTTAAAGTCAATTCCTTCATAGTTAAAGTTTAATCTAGATTGACTAAAATAATAACCTCCAAAAACAAGTAGCACAAGAATAGAAATTCCAATTAATATGTATTGTAATTGTTTATTTTGTTCGTCTAATTGTTTCTTGTTCATTTTAAATTAAAAATTTTATATAAGACTTCATCAGTTAATCTACTTAAATCTTCCTCTTTTCCTTGGATGAAAATACAATGGTTCTGTTGTTTTATTCCAGAACTTTCTGCCTCTTCTATGATTATCAAGTTATCTTCACAACTTTTTATTGGAAATTCTTCTGAACAGGAAAAACCCTCGGGACAAGCATACTGAACTCGGGTTATAAAATATTGTAAATTTCTATAAATTTCTACTTCAGCGTCGCTGTTTTCCGAATAAATATATAATGGTTTATTTAAATAATCATTGACCCTTAAAGATAAATCTGCTGTTGAATTTGTTTCTAAAGGATTATATAAAAATATTAATGAGTTGTCTTGAAAGTTAGTTCTCCAATACCCTGAATTATAAACAAATTCATTTCCATTAAATTCTACTTTTTTTTGAGAAGTTTTTTCACTTGTTTGAAAAGAATATCCTACAATACTCAAAAGAACCATGGAGACAAGAACAATCCCAATTATGATTTGATTTCGTTTTTGTTTGTTCTGTTTTTCTTTAATAGAATTAATTCTTCTCATCTATTAAAAAAATAAAATGACTATAAAAATGTTTTTCTTATAGTTCTCACACTCAAGAAAAAATAAAATAAATAAAAAAAAGAAAAAAAGGAAAAATAAATTTCCTTTATTTAAGCTGTTGTTGTAACCAATTCAGCGCTAGTTGAAGATGTACCTACATACTTCTTTCCTGCAGTTGTATCTACAGTTTGAGTAGTCACGTAAGTAGCAGCATTTTGTGTGTCTGCAACATCATAACCTGCAACAAGCAAAGCAACCTTACCAGTTGTGTAAGCATCGCTAAAGCTCTGTATCAAAAATTGACCAGAACCAACACTTGTAGCATCTGTGAAACTTGCTCCACAATATGCACCACCTAACAATTTAGCAGCAACTGAGTTAATACATGATCCACCTACAACAATTAAGTTTTTGTTTGAAACAGAATTAACTTCTGAATCTTTAACCAAAACCTCACCTAAGCTTGTAGCTGAAGTAGTTGTTGAGCCGGTTGATATAGAAGCATCTGGAGCAGATACATAAATCTCTCCATATGACTCATCACCGTGGTACACCACATCTAAATTATACTGGTCTTGACTCTTGTCCCATAGAAGTTCAGTAGCTAAATCAGAATAGATAAAGCTTCTATAAACATCTGTGTTTTCAACTTCAAGGAATGTTGTTGACTCTCCTAAAACATCACTTACATGAGGTTCAGCAGTTGTAGCTGAATTCCATCCAAGAACAGCAGTAACATCAGTTCCACTTCCGATGTTTCCACTTTTGTCTTCTTCATCGAAAACAAGGTAGAATGAAGTAGCGTTGTGTCCTGTTTCTCCTGCTAATGAGAAGTTTATAGCTCCCCAACTTAAAGTGTTATTTGCCTCTTCATGAGGTAAGTAAACCATCATTCCTTCTGCTGAGAACAAAGTTGTAAAGTTAACATAAGCGTTTCCACGAGTAATATTAACTGTCTTTAAGTCTTTGTTAATTGCATTAATATTTAATTCAACACTTCCAATAGTTACACTATCTGCAGTTCCATCCCATTGAACTTCTTCACCAGAAGTCCAACTATCAGATTCTGCATATTGAATTTTTGTTTTATTAATTGCACCACTACTTGCTTCTGAGAAACTTGTAGCTTTAACCAAATAAGACTCTGCATTACTTCCATCATTGTATGAAGCAACAAAATACGAATCTGTGTCTCCATCAAAGATTAACTCAGTAGAACTTGTAGTTACTAACCTGTGTGTAGCATCTTTACCTGTTCCGTTGAATTGTCCAGCGACAGTTCGATATAATATGTTTATATCTGCTGTAGCACCTTTCATTGGGAAATTGTCAAGATAAACATACTCACTTGCTCCTTTAACAGAAATTGTTTCTTCCTCAGGATAGTACATTCCAGCCATAGATAATTTAACTGCTCCAAAACCAGGCATTAAAACCTCACTATCTGGAGTTATAAATAAGTCATCTTGTGCTTTCCACTCAATAACTACCTTATCTAATTTTCCTGCTGCTGTGTTTGTAAAGAAAGCTTGTAGATCAGATACTGAATCATCATTTAACTCAATATCGTTTCCGTGTTGAAGAACAAGTTTTCCTGTTCCAATACTAAACTCTACTCTACTTACAGAACCTGTTTTTGAGTCATACATAATATCTTTGATTCCAACATAAGCTCCACCACTCAATTTTTGAGTTTGTGCTTCTGCTAGAGTATTTGTAGTTTCTCCATTAATGTTAAGTTTTGCTTCACCAGAACCAATGAAAGCCACTGATACTTCGTAAGTTTTTCCATTAACATCAACACTTACAGATTCTCCTTCTGTTACAGTTGCAGTGTTAGCTGAATCTAATAGATTAAGAGTAGTTCGGTTTGTTATACTTAAAACATAATACTCCTTACCCATTATAACTATATCACTGTTTGTTAAGTCTGCCCATTCAGGATTATCAGTCATATCAAGAGTATAATTCATTACATATGCACCGCTTGATATACTAATTCCTACTGTAGGAACATCATCTTTATAGTCTCCATCTTCCCACATAGTCAAAGATAAATTTGCTAACTCAATTTTTTGAGTAAAGTCAAATTCGTCATTGTCATTATCAACATATTTTCCATCTGCTAATAATGTTGGTAATCCTGTTCCAGGACCATTATCAGTAATAGAAGTTGCAATAACATCTGTAGAACCTTTTCCTAAGTTGAATTTTGTTGAAGACTTTTCTATTTTTATAGAGTCACCACCAGTTACAGTTGTAGCACTTGAAGTTGAACTTCCTCCTAAGTATGACTGAAGGTTTGATTGAATGTTACCTGCTTGAACAGCATCTAACACTGAAACACCTGAACCACTACCATATACAATTGCAACATTTGCGTTTCCTCCACTCACAAAAGGTGCAGGATATGTAGAAGCAGCAGCCAAAGCTATAGAAGATCCAATCATCAAAGCACCACTAAGCGCAGCTGTGATTTTTCTAAAATTTACCATTTTTTTTAACCTCCTTTCACCTGTATAAACCATGTTGTCTAAGACAACCTCCTCAACTTATGGCATAGGGAACCATTTGTTGAAAAGGAATTATTTAATTCCCTATTTCATCTTTCGATGCAATAGAAAAAGCTAATTTTCCTTTATAAAGCTTACTACCCAAATAGTCAAAATACCCCCAAAATACCCTATTTTCAAGGATTTACTTATAAACCTTTCGCTATCTTTCAAGAGTTACTATACTATCCCCTCTTTTCCTAAAAACCCAGAAACAAAACATTTATTAACATATCTATTTTAGATTGAATATATATAAAATTTGAATATATAATAAAAAAGTATATATCCGAGATATATATTAAGAAATATCTACTATACCATGGCGAAGACAAAATCAAGAGAAATCATTGTAAAAGAATCAAAAGGTTCATTTACTATTCTAAAAAATAAATCTTCTTCAAAAAAAGATTATGATTTTACTGGTCTTGTTGCTTTAAGGCATCTTTTAAGTAACGAAAAAGCAAGAATAATAAATGTTATCAAAACTCGAAAACCCGAATCAATTTATCAACTTGCAAAACTCCTAAATAGGAACTTTAAAGCAGTAAGAGATGATTTAACCCTTTTAGAAAGATTTGGATTTATTGAATTTATAGAAGAAAAAACAAAAAACCGAATTCGTCACAAACCTATCTTGATTGTTGACTCTATTTTAATAAAAGTAACTATCTAAATCTTTTAAGATTTACTCTTATCACTTCATTTCCCTTTACAAAATTTGTAGAACTTTCGTAACTATTTGATTTATCTCCCAAACTCATTTCTAAAAAAACTTTTTTCTCTGATTCAACTCTAAAATCAACTCCTCTATATTCATTTGTTTCACCAACAAACCAAACCCCCTGAATAATGCCCTCCCCCAAATTCTTCAATTTATTACAGCTACTCTCTCCCCCCACACAAACTTTCAACTCTTCACACATTAATATCAAATCTTGCATTGAAACAAAATTACCTTCATACTCTGATTCGCAATCTGAAGTGTACTGAAGAAACCCCTGAATAAAACTATCTATTTCATAATTTTGAATTTCTTCTGTACTTGAATCTGTTCTCAAATAAACTCCTAAGAAAATCAGTAAGATAATCGACACTAAAACAATTATTACAGCAAATCCAATGATTTCTTCTTGACCTTCCTTATTCATTTACTCCTCCTGAACTTATCATAATTTTCCCTAATACGCATTTATCAAAGCTTTCTTCATTAATCACCTCTTTCCTACATAAACTTACAAAATTAGATTGAAACTCTCCTTCATCTGTTCCATAAACTTCAATGATATTACAATTAGGATAATTTGAAAAACTACAAACTTCTTCTTTTTCAGGAGGATAAACAGTTCTAATCTTAATTGCTCCAACCCCCCAAAAGTTTTCATATTCTCGAGAACTTGCCAAAACCATTATTTTGTCTAAATCAATACACGAAGTTCTTCGATTTCCAAAACTTTCTCCACAAGCAAACTCTGGTGAATTAGCAATCCTCGTTAACAACAATAGTACATTTTCATTTTCTAAACTCACTGCTGTTTTTTTTAGCCCATTAAAACTAATTCCCAAAACAAACAACCCAACAAGAATAAAAAATAATACCAAAGCCACTAACATAAATGCCATTTGCTGTATTTTTATCTGCCCTTTTACCATAATCTACAAATCGCCCCCCCATTTAAATCTCTAATTGAGTTTGCAGTCTTTTCAATAGATAATAAATCTTGTGATGATTTAAGACCCTCTGCCTGTGATTTTAATAATTCCAAACTACTTCCTAAATTTGAATTGCATTTTCCTACTAAAAGTGATTCTTTATCTTGATATATTTTTGAAAGAGCTTCAACCCGCTTCATTAATCTCTGCACCTGACATTCATAAATTTCTTTTTCTGAAAAAATCCCTGCATACATTAAGCCATCTCCAGAAAAATAAATCCTTTCCTGACCCTTTAAAATCGAATTTGTTTTATAATCTACAATTTGTTCACATCCACTTCCTTTTGAAAAACAAACCCTCTGAGAACCTTTACTACAATTTTCAAATTCCACATTTTCCAAACCTAAATTACTAACATCTCCTTTTACTTCAGAAGGACTATCTACAAAACAATAACTCTCTTCAAGAGGAATTATTATTACTAAATCTGTAACTTTAAATGGAAATTCAAATGGTTTTGAAAATAAAATTAACATTTTACTCGAGATATTCGAATTTGAAAAAAAGTATTTATTTTCAAAACTAACCTTTGATCCTGGTTCAGACCATTTACCAAAACTTTTTTGTGAAAAACTAATTTGTTGTTTCCCAAAAGTTCCTTGGTTTTCACAACTATTGAACATCCTTGTATTTGAAGGGAGACTAATTGTATTTTTTTCTGCGCTTTCAAAACCCATCTCAAGAGGATTTGTTAAAATTCCTAATTGCTTTGCTGTTGTTGTATCAACAGTATATTGTCCCTGTGTGATTATTTTAGAAGACGCAAAAAACGCAAGAAACAAAATTACTCCCCCAACAATAATCGCAAACAACCACGAAAACGAAATCTGCAAACCTTTTTTCATTTTATTCAATATAAACTAAACTCTCTCCATAATTTTTTTTAAGTAAAACTTCTACTTTACCTTCTATTGCTTTTACACACTTAGGATTATCCCTCCGAACAGTTTTAGGAACATCCAAATGTAGAACATTTTTCCCATCACTCCCCTCTCCTGAACCAACTGGATAGACAAAAACATTTTTATCTCCTGAAGAGATTAATTCTAACTCTGAATAAATTCCTTCAAGATTGTCTACTGCCGAAGAGAAATCAACAAAACAAACATACTCTACTGAAGACGGAACATTATACGAAACTTTAATTGAACTTTCTTCACTTCTCCAAACATTGTTCACATCATTTTGCAAATCATCAAAAAAAATCCCTGCTGTTGCCTGAGTTTGAAAATCCAAAAACTGCATTATCACATAAAATCCAAAACCCATTAAAACCACAATTAAAAAAATAGAAAATATCATTCCAAAAGATAATTGCATCTGTCCTCTCTTCATATTTTTTATACGAGAAAAGGATTTATAAGTTTATTCAAATATCTTTTTTATTCCCACTATTCTTAAAAAGATTGAACCTCTTAAATTAAGATGATTTTTGAAAGAAAGGTTATTCATGGATTAAGTAAACATATTGGGGGAATTTCCCCTTCTAGTAACACTTTTGGAGATGTTCTTTTAGGTAACCTCCATTGGAGTTGTAAATCTCGCCTTTATGAGGCAAAGGAAAGAGCATACGGATTTGTAGCGGATATTTTACTAAATCAGGAGGGAAGGGAAATAAGATTTTTAGAGATAGATCATGGAGGAAAACTCATGGAAAAATTAGAGGCACAAAATCCTGATTTTAAAAAAATAGTCAATCTTGCCCATTACTTTTTTAGAGGCTAGGTCCTTCGAGAATCTCCTTTAATATTTGAAGGAGTTCAAATGAGCGTAGACCCAAATCCAGATTTACTTCGCAATCCAATTCTGATAGATTTTCCAACAAGTTATATCTTATTTAAGGAAGTGCCGGGAGTAAAGTCTTTTAGCGAAATCACAGAAGGTTTGACTGGAATTAAACCCTATTCAGGATTAGAAGAATTTATTCATGAGTTTCAAGAGAGATTTCCTATCTGGAAAAAAGAACAAGGGGAAGTTTATTCTCAAAATTGGAATGATTTGATAGAAGAGCAAAGAAGACTTACTCAAGCAGCACAAGAAGATACTTTATCAGACCAACTAATGTTATTTCCTTCATCTGTATGCCCAACCATTCGTCAAGAACTTCAGAGAGAATCTTCTGGAAGTTTATGGGGGAAGTCAAAGATATACTCCTGGAGTCGAAAGATATCTTCATGAGAAGGTTAGAGCAGTGGAAACTAACACCGCCGTTAACTTTGGTCGTCACACCATTCCATTATATCATTTAAGTGATCAAGATGCACAATTTGTTTCTTCCTTTTTGCAATGTGCTTCAGATCAAGCAGAAGTAGTTTATTCTGCTATCCTCGAGATGTCAAAAACAAGCAACGTTCCTTTAGGATTTTCTCCAAGAGAATTAAGAAGATTGGTTTGTGATATGGTTGATCCTGTTGGATGGTTTTAATTTCAAATCCGTAAATCAAACGGCCTTACAACAATACTACATTCATCTGGAAGTGGCTCATTTCCATAATTATCTTTACATTTAATATAATATTCTAAACTCGGATCCCAACTTGTAAACTGACCTGTCTCGTCAACAGTAGTCATTCTAATTCCATCATTAAACAAAAATCCACAATCTTCATTACTATAAACACATTCTGCCTCTTCGTCTGTAATTATCTTCAAGTATGTTTCTTCATGATACGCTCGAACAACCATTGGAGCATTATCATCTGATTCAACACTAAAGTCTACTGTGGCAGTGTCTGAGTTTCCTCCCAAATCCACACACTTAACAAAGTAAGAATAAGACCCACTTCCCAAATATAAATCCTGTGTATGTTTATATGAATCTGTATTTAAAAATAATAAGTAATCCCCGTCATTATCTGTTTCACTGTAGTAACAAAGCGCATCTCCTTCATCATAACCTGCTGAAGTTTCAACTTCTAATGTTACCTTAACTGGGTCTGTTGCATCTTTTATTGTTTCATTTGGTTTAACATTTTTAATCACTAAAGGAATTGTTCCTTTAATCATAAATTCATATGATTCAGAATTCACATTTCTATCTTCTTGGTTTGGTTTGTCTTTACATCTAATATAAAACTTATTATCTTGATTATTTTTTAATGAATCTAATGTTGTTTTACACTCATATAACATCTGAGCATTTACTTCAGTTATTGAATTTTTACATGTCATTGAGTTTTCCATGTCGTCGTAAGATTGGTCTGTTTTACTCCATTTACATTCTGAAGGTTCATTTACATAAGTGATTAAATCTATTTTTGTTTGATTATATGCAATTGGCATTCCATTGATTAAATTTGTTGTTACAATCAACGGAGGCGTTGTATCTGGACCAGAATTCACACAGAATCTAAATACAAAATTTGCAGTGTTAGTATTTCCATTTGCATCTTGGCATCGAACATAAAGATTCATTTCCCCACCATTTGTTAAAGTTATATTATTTGCTTTCAATGCACTTGGTCCAGGAAGACTTAACACTTGCGTGTGATTGTACTTTAAGGTATTACTTCCCCCAAAATAATAATCCATCTTTTCGAAATTGTCTTTTCTTAAATAATCAATCTTACAAGACGCTGGTTCATCTAGGTTAATTCCAAAACTCAAAGGAGTGAATGCTTCAATACACCCTGTTGTTGATTTTGAATACTTAACTTCTACCCCATAGTCTGGAGGAGAAACTGTGTTGTCTGGAGTATAGATATGATTTGTTGTTAATACCTCTTTCCAAGTTGTTATCACTGGAGGTTTTACATCTTTTGGATTTACCCAAACACATTTCTCTTCTGCTGTCCCAACATTTCTTAATTCACAACCTTGTCCTAATGATCGACATTGATATTCTGAACAAGGAAGGTCTTGCTTGTTACATTCTTCACAATATTTTCCTCCAATTGGCGGTTCCCAAGAATAACATTCAAATGTATAAGTTTCAACCTCTTCCTCCCCATAAGTTAAGTAAAGAACAATTGCAGCTGCAATAATTCCTGTTGTTAATCCAAATCCTGTACCTGCACCCTTAAATCCTAAGGTCTCTTTACCCCACCCTTTTGCCCAATTCCCTAACCAATTTTTCTCTGCAAGAGCTGAAGCCAATCTAAAAGTTCCAACTCCTGCTGCAGCTGCAGCAGATAATCCCGAAGTTTGTGATTTATCTAATCCTGCAAAATCTGAAACAAAATAAACAATTCCATATGCTGTTGCAGCATAAGTTGCTGTTTGAAGAATTGCTTGAGCTCCAAAACCCACACCATCTTTCCAAAATGTATTTT
>Ga0265595_1001639_pt1 | contig 16722 bp, 13 predicted proteins | sample saktaG_15_FD_190148 | JGI IMG/M metagenome (GOLD analysis project Ga0265595, IMG submission 190148) | Saline water microbial communities from Sakinaw Lake, British Columbia, Canada - sak_2013_06_06_50m | ecosystem: Environmental > Aquatic > Non-marine Saline and Alkaline > Saline ... | reverse complement strand
CGCAATACGCAATACGAATTTATCTTCTATTCTCCTAACGCAATACGCAATACGCAATACGCAATACGCAATACGAATTTATCTTCTATTCTCCTAACGCAATACGCAATACGCAATACGCATCACGCAATACGAATATAGTCATTGCTATAATAATATTATTATGTTATAATTATTTGTGCTTAAGTAAAAAGGTTGTTCTCCTCAAAAGAGTGGTGTTCAAAGCCACTCTTTTGTTATATATTAATCAATTAATCCACTTGAAACATTATAAGGGAAAGGAGGGAATAGTATATTGGTTATGAATATAAATTTAGCGAAAGTATTAGATGAAATAGAAAAAGAAAAAGGAATATCTAAAGACATATTGATAGAAGCGATTGACTCAGCAATAGTTTCAGCATATAAAAAAAATTTTACAAGTAATGCAAATGATATAAAAATAAATATCTCGAAAGATAGTGGAGAAGTAAAAATATTTACCAGAAAAACTATTGTACAAAAAGTTTTAAATCCTATAAATGAAATTAGCATAGACGAATTGCCGATATCAGAAAAAGAAAATTATAATATTAACGATACTATTTTAATAGAAACTACACCTAAGGCATTTGGAAGAATAGCTGCTCAAACAGCAAAACAAGTAATAGTCCAGAAACTTAGAGAAGCTGAAAGAAATGTAATTTATGAAAAATATATTGATAAAGAGAGAGATATTGTTACGGGAGTTGTGCAGAGAGCAGAGTTTGGAAACATCATTATAGATTTAGATAGAGCCGAAGCCTTGCTTTTGCCTAACGAACAAATGAAAAATGAGGAATACTACAAGGGGAAAAGAATTAAAATTTATATTCTTGAAGTAAGAAAAACATCTAAAGGGCCTAAAATATTTGCCTCCAGATCCCATCCTGAATTATTAAAACGCTTGTTTGAATTTGAAGTTCCTGAGATTCACGAGGGGGTAGTTGAAATAAAAAATATAGCCCGTGAAGCGGGGAAGCGATCGAAAGTTGCAGTTTATTCAAAGGATGAAAGGGTAGATCCGATAGGTGCTTGTATAGGCGACAGAGGTTCACGAATAAAATCAATTATGTTGGAATTAAAAGATGAAAAAATTGATGTTATAAGATGGAGTAATGATGAAAAAATATTAATTGCTAACTCATTAAGCCCGGCCAAAGTTACACTAGTAAATCTTTTTGAAAACGAAAAGACTGCTACGGTAGTTGTACCGGACCAGCAGCTTTCTTTAGCAATTGGAAAAGAAGGTCAAAACGCAAGACTTGCTGCAAAATTAACCGGCTGGAAAGTTGATATAAAAAGTGAATCAGAGTATAAAGAAAAGAATAACCCGGATTCTAAAAGTAATCTCAATAAAAATGATTTAGTAAAATAATATATTAATCTTAAAATGGTATTTATAAATGACAAATAACCTAAAGATACCCATGAGAACTTGCATTGGTTGTCAATGCAAAAGACCTAAAAAAGAAATGATTAGAATAATAAGAACACCTGATGGAGAAATAGAAATTGACAAGACCGGTAAAAAATCAGGAAGAGGCGCTTATCTTTGTGATAATATTGAATGTTTAGATGCTGCCTTAAAGAAAAATAATTTAAAAAAATCTTTAAAGCAAGATATTCCCTTGAAAACACTTGATGAATTAAAAAAGGCTTTTTTAAAAAATATAGATGTAAACACAGATGGAATTTGTTAATTAGTTAATTGGTTACTTGGTTAACTAAATCCAATCGGTCAATCGGTTCATTTTGATATTTTAAAGATTTATTTTTTACTTTTGGCTTTAATTTTTTAACTTTACTGTAAACCGAAAACTTGAATCTTGTATTTAAAACTAACGACTAACGACTATTCACTAGCGACTAATTTAATTGGTTAATGTAATAATATTTGATACAATAATAATACAATAAGGATTATATAACTTATTGCGGGGGTGACATACCATGAAAATGAGAGTTTATGAACTTGCTGAAGAACTAAAAATACCAGCCAAAGAACTGATAGGGTTCTTAGATAAAGAAGGAATTAAAGTTAATAATCATATGAGTACTTTAGATAAGGACACTATTGATTTAATTAAAGAAGTTATCAACGCTGAAAAGGAAAAAAAGACAACAGAGAAAAAGAAACAACTGAAAGTTATAGAATTTAATAAACTTCCAAATTTAAAAGAACTTTCTTCACAGTTAAAAATTTCTTTATCAGAGATAATTCAAAAAATTATGCAATTTGGAACCATAAGTTCAATTGATAAGGAGATTCCGGTAAATGTATTAAAAAATATAGCTAAGGAATACGGGTATAAGGTAAAAATATCAGATAAATTAGAAAGCAAAGGCAGCCTTCAAGAAAAAATTAATACCCTAAAATTGATTGCGAAACCTCCCGTAGTTACTGTAATAGGACATGTTGATCATGGTAAAACCACTCTTCTTGATGCTATTCGAAAGACAGAGGTAACCAAAAGTGAAGCGGGAGGGATTACGCAGCGAATTGGAGCATACCAAGTTAAAATTGATAATAAAAAAATTGTTTTTATTGACACTCCGGGACATGAAGCTTTCACTACAATGAGGGCTCGAGGGGTAAAAGCTACAGATATTGCAATTTTAGTGGTGGCAGCAGATGATGGAGTAATGCCTCAAACCGTCGAAGCAATTAATCATGCAAAAGCTGCAAATGTCCCGATTATTGTAGCAATAAATAAAATCGACAAAGCCAATGCTAATGTTGAAAAAGTAAAGAAGCAATTAACGAAATACGAGTTAGTTTCAGAGGAATGGGGAGGAGACACTCTGATGGTAGAGGTTTCTGCCCTTCAAAACAAAGGTATTGATAATTTATTAGAAACTATTTCTTTACAAGCAGAAATGTTAGATTTAAAGGCAAATATTGATATCCCGGCAAAAGGTTTAATAATAGAAACTAAATTAGATAAGAAAATGGGAATTGCTGCTTCAGTATTAATTCAAGATGGGTCATTAAAGGTGGGTAATTATTTTATTGCAGGTTTATCATATGGTAAGATCAGAAGTCTTACTGATGACAAAGGGAAAAGTATAATGAAGGCAGGTCCTTCAACTCCGGTTGAAATCATAGGTTTTTATAAAATGCCCAAGGCAGGCGATTACTTTCAAATAGTACCCGATGATAAACTCGCTAAAATTATAATTAATGAAAGAGAAGATGAGGCGAGAAGTAAAATTGCAGAAAAATCATCGCTATCTTTAGATAATTTATTTTTAGAGATAAAAAAAGGAAAGATAGATAAATTTGAAATAATTTTAAAAACAGACACGCAAGGTTCATTAGACGCTATACAAGAAGCCATTAATAAAATAAAGATAGAAAATGAAGAAGTAAAAATGGATGTAATACATTCAGGAGTTGGAAGTATTACCGAAACTGATGTTATGTTAGCCTCTGCTTCTCAGGCGATAATAGTTGGTTTTAATATCCGCCCCGATACAAATATTCAAAAAATAGCCAAATTGGAGAAGGTAGATATTAGATTATACAGAATAATTTATAATCTAATAGATGAAATTAAGTCTGCTTTAAAAGGTTACTTAAAACCAAGAATTGAAGAATATATCTGCGGGCAAGCAGAAGTTAGAGAAATATTCAAAATACCTAAAATTGGAACTATTGCCGGAAGCCATGTATCAGATGGAAAAATATCAAAAAATGACAACATCAGAGTAATAAGAGATGGTACATTAATTTACGAAGGGAAAGTATCTTCGTTAAAGAGATTTAAAGAAGATACAAAAGAAGTTAGTGCTGGTTTTGAATGCGGAATTGGAATAGAAAAATTTATTGATATAAAATTAAAAGATATACTCGAATTTTATACTTTTAGAGAAATTAGAGATAAAAAAATTAATTAATTGTTAATGAATATTAATTCGTATCGCGTATTGCGTATTGCGTATTGCGTATTGCGTGAAGAAAATCAGAAGTCAAGGAGTAGGGGTACGATGCCAGTCTGCGTGCGTACACGCACAGGTAGACATCTTACCCTCGGCAAACTAATATAATTGGAGAATTGGTAAATTGGTCAATTGGTGAATTGGTCAATCGGACAATTGTCAGATTGGGGAATTAGAATATGGCATTATTTAAAAGAAGTGAACTGTTAGAAAAATATCTTATAAGAGAAATTAACAATATAATATATAGAAAAATAAATGACCCAAGGATAAAATTTGTTACTATCACCAGAATAAAAGTTTCATCCGATCTAAAATATGCTGATATTTTTGTCACCATCTTTAATGATGAGGTTCAACAAAAAAAAACTTTAAAAGGGCTTAAAAATGCAACAAAATTTATCAGAGTTGAGTTAGGGAAGGATTTAAAATTAAGATACGTGCCAGAAATAAAATTCAAAATCGATGAAGATTTAGAACATCAATACAAATTGTTAAAAATTATTTCGGAAGTCAATGACCCGCAATTAAATTTGGAGAAAGATAAAAATAATGAATAATTTTGATGAAATTACCAGAGTAGTGCAGAGAAACAGCAATTTTTTAATTACTTCCCATACAAATCTGGATGGAGATGGAATTGGTTCTGAACTCGCACTTTATTTTATTCTAAAAAAATTAAATAAGAAACCCATTATATTAAATCAAGATAGATTACCGAGAATATATGATTTTTTACCCGGCAGCAATGAAGTTCATTGCTTAGAAGATGATTTTATTGACACCAAGAGTATAGATGTGGGGATAGTGCTTGATTGCAGTAATGTCAAAAGAATTGGAAAGACATACGAAGCATTTAAAGATATAAAAACCATAATAAACATCGACCATCATAAGAGCAACGAAAATTTCGGATGTTTGAATTATGTAGATAGTTCTATTTCTTCAGTCGGAGAAATTATCTACAAGTTGATTCAATCTATAGATATAAACTTATTAGACGAAGATATTTCTACCTGCTTATTCGCTGCTATATTAACTGATACCGGCTCATTTAGGTATTCAAATGTTAGTTCAAATACATTTAAGGTAGCCTCCGATTTAACTTCTAAAGGAATAAATACATCTTTGATTGCTAATAAAATTTACAACAGGAATAGTTATCCCGGATTAAAATTATTAGGGGAGGCGCTTTTAACTTTAGAGGTAAATGAATCTAACAATGTTTCATGGATAACTGTCACCAGAAAAATGTTTAATGATGCAAAAGCAAAGGATGAGGAGATTGAGGGAATAGTTGATGCTGCCACAACTTTAGATAATGCTGAAATATCAATCCTATTCAGAGAAACTAAAGATAATAAAATAAAGATTAGTTTTCGCTCTAAAGGTAATTTTGACGTAAATAAGTTTGCCGGAAAATTTAAGGGCGGCGGCCATCCAAATGCTGCTGGTTGTTTATGTTCGGGGAAGTTAAGCATGATAAAAGAAAAAATACTTTCCGAGTTATTTAATGACCTTAAACATTCTGGGAGTGAAGATTAGTTAGGAAGATAATTTATAAAATAAATGAATGGTATATTAAATATATTTAAACCAAAAGGAATTAGTTCATATCAAACCGTAAAAGAGGTTAGGAGAATATTAGATATCCCTAAGGCAGGGCATGCAGGAACATTAGATCCCTCTGCTTCCGGTGTTTTATTGGTGTGTGTTGGTCAAGCTACAAAAATTGTTGAATTTTTGATTGGCATGAAGAAGCACTACCAGGGCGAAATGACCCTGGGTATAAGCACCGATACTCAAGATTCAGAAGGGGAAATTATTAAAAAAAGGGAAGTTAAAGATAATATTAACGAAAATATTATAGAAGATGTATTTCATAAATATGAAGGTACAATTGACCAAATCCCCCCGATGTTTTCTGCAAACCATTATAAAGGACAAAGATTATACCACCTGGCAAGGAAAGGCATAGAAGTAAAGAGAAACCCCAAGAAAGTAAAAATATATCAACTTAATTTAGTAAATTTTAGTAAAAGTATTAATCCAATTATTAAATTTGAGGTTATCTGTTCAAAGGGCACATATATTAGAACATTATGTAACGATATAGGCAATGATTTGGAATGTGGTGCTCACATGTCAAATTTGATTAGAAAAAAAGTTGGTAATTTTAGCATTGAAGATTCGTTAAGTTTAGAAAAATTGAAGAAAGATAAATCATTAGGAAAAAGATGTCTTATTAGCATTGATTCAGCCCTTGAAGATTTAAATAAAATTACTGTAAAAAATGTAGCAGCCAAAACCATTTTAAATGGTGGAATTATATCCAGTGAGCAGGTTATTGAGATCCCGATAATACTGAAAACAGAGAGCAATATGTTTGTTAAAATATTTGATACAGAAGGTAATTTGCTTTCCATTGGCACTTCAATTACTGAAGACGAGGGGAAAATATTTTTTAAACCAGTTAAGGTTTTTAGAAATTAATAAATTTGCTAATTCGATTCTAAATAATAAATTAAAAAGTTAAAACTAAAAGCGAAAAACCATAATTCAAAACTCTTAACTAGTCGTTAGCTTGAAATACAACCTTCAAGATAAACCAGGTAAATAGTACAATTCTAATAGTTTATTAACCCATTAACTAAGTAACTAAACAACGAATCGAGATATATATTTAAATTTTAAATTTTGAGCTATGGTTTTACGTTTTGCGTTTTTAGTTTTTCATTATATTACTATATACTAATTAGAATTAGAGTTTAATAAAAAAAGGAAATTCCTATATACTTTAATTATGAAAGTCATAAGATACACAAAAAATATAATATTACCGAAAAAGAAACGATATATCGCTTTAGGTGTTTTTGATGGTGTTCACCTGGGACATCAAAAATTGATAAAACTTACTTCGGATAATGCTAAAAAGAATGATGGAATAAGTATTGTTGCCACTTTTGACCCTCATCCTGATAAAATAATTAACCCGGAAAGTAAGGTTTTTTTATTAACTACTTTAGAGGAAAAAATAAGCCTGGTTAGAAGCTTAGATATTGATGTTTTTCTTATTATTAGATTTAATAAAACAATGAGTAAAATGCTGCCTGAGGATTTTATTAGTGAAATTTTAGTTAATAGTTTACAGATAAAAGAACTTTTTGTAGGTTTTAATTATAAATTTGGTTTTCAGGGAAAAGGGAATACAGATATTTTAAGAAAGTACGGCAAGTCTTATGAATTTCAAACCAATATATTAAAACCAATAGTTTTAAACCATACCATAATTAGTAGTACTGTGATAAAGGATTATATTAAGTTAGGAGAAATCGAAAAAGCAAAAAAGCTATTAGGATATAACCTCACAATTTCCGGAAAGGTAATTTCCGGAAAGGGCAGGGGAAGAAAATTATTAAATTTCGCTACTGCCAATATCGAAATACCGACAGATAAAGTTATTCCGGTTAACGGAGTATACTTGGTAGAAATTAAAGTTGATAATGAAAAATATTATGGCTTAATGAACATAGGTTTTAAACCTACTTTTGAAGAAAAAACCTTAACCATTGAGGTACATATTATAAATTTTAGTAAAAATATTTACCATAAAATGGTTTGCATTAACCTACTCCAAAAATTAAGAGACGAAAAATGCTTTAACCACCCAAATTTATTAAAGAAACAGATAGAGGAGGATATTTTAACCGCCCATAAAATGCTAAGCAACATGTAATAAGTAATGTACAATATGTAGGGGCAGACCTTGTGTCTGCCCGCAATAAGTGAAAGCAGGTATAGCGTAATAGTGTAGAAGATATTAGTTATCCAGTTACCCGGTTAACCAGTTTGCCAGTTAAATTAGTCGTTAGTGAATAGTCGTTAGTTTTAAATACAAGTTCTCAGTTGCAAGATGAGAGTTAGTTAATACAGTTAATCAACCTGGTTTTAATTCTTCAACCGGGTAACCATCAATACTATGGTTATTTCCCAAAAAGTAAACAAACCTGTCCTCGACCTGATCGGGGAATGGTAATGTAGGGGCACGATGCATCGTGCCCACAGGAGAAATTAGGTAATAATATGGCGAGGGCACAATTCCTGTCTGCGTGCGGACACGCACAGGCAGGCATTGTGCCCCTACAACATAATTATAACAACTCTTATTTCCTACGCAATACGCAATACTATACATACTCGATACGCAATACGATTATTTAACTTGAAGGGTATAATGGTTTATGATAAAATATTAAAGACGTAATTTTATAATAAATTATAAAGAAACAAAAATAAAAGGAGACAGATATATGGTTTTTACTAAAGATGAGAAAGAGAAAACAATAACGAAATTTCAGCATCATTCTTCTGATACGGGATCACCAGAAGTACAAATTGCTTTGTTAACTGAAAGAATAAATGATCTTACCGGACATCTATTAAAAAATAAGAAAGATTTTCATTCAAAGCAAGGTTTATTAAAGATGGTAGGTAAAAGAAGAAGATTATTAAATTATCTTAAAGATCAAGATATTACTAAATATCGTGAAATTATTGAATCACTAAATTTACGAAAATAATAAATTAGTTGTCAAAAATTAGTCGTTAGTAAATAGTCGTTAGTGAATAGTGAATAGTATTTAGTGAATAAAATACATTAATGATTAATAAGTTGTAGGTTTCTAGTTAAAGGTTGCCAGTAAATAAATAACTGAAAACTTGTATTTAAAGCTAACGACTAACGACTATTCACTATATACTAATTAAGGCTAACGGAAAAGCTAATTCCAATATAATCATGAAAAATATTTATAATAATGCGAATTTTTAAATAATAAGGAGGATAAAAATAATTTAATGTTAAAATGTGGAAAAATTAAAATTGATTTGAATGGTAAAATAATCAGCATTGAAACCGGTAAAATTGCCAGGCAGGCAGCCGGCTCAGTTGTGGTTACCTGCGAGGAAACAGTTGTATTGGTAACCACAGTTTCATCTAATGAACCAAGGGAAGGGATAGACTTTTTTCCTTTAATGGTGGATTATGAAGAAAAATTTTATGCTGCCGGTAAAATACCAGGCGGCTTTTTTAAAAGAGAGGGCAGACCAAGCAAGAATGCTATATTAACTTCGAGACTTATAGATCGTCCATTGCGGCCCTTATTTCCCCAAAATTATAAAAACGATGTTCAGGTAATTGCAACCGTTTTGTCATATGATCAAAAAAACTTACCGGACATACTTGCTATGATAGGAGCTTCTGCAGCTTTATGGATATCGGATATTCCTTTTCAATGCCCCATAGGAGCTGTAAGAATTGGATTAGTAGAAAACGAATTTATAATTAATCCCGGTCCTCAAGAATTAGAGAATACCCAATTAAACTTAATTATAGCCGGTACAAAAGATTCAATTATAATGATGGAAGGCGAATCCAAAGAGGTACCTGAGGAAACAATATTAAAAGCACTTGACATTGCTCAGGATGCAATTAAAACTATCATAGAAGGCCAGGAACAACTGGCAGATATTTTGGGAAAATCTAAGATAAAAGAAGAAAAACAATATTCAAAAACAGAAGAATTGGAAGATAATTGCCGTAAAAAAATTAGAGACCTATATGAGAAAAAAATTAAAGAAGCCGTCTGCATAAATGAAAAAAAGGAAAGAGAAGATTTATTAAAAGATATTTTTAATCATATTATTGATAAATTATCTACCGAGGAAAACAATTTACCTATTTTGAAAAATGCCTATGAGGAAATTTGTAAAGAAGTTATTCGTAATTTAATAATCCAGGATAAAATAAGAGTAGACGGTAGAAAATTATACGAGATACGTCCTATTAGTTGTGAAACCGGAATGTTACCTAGAGTTCATGGCAGCGCACTGTTTACCAGAGGACAAACACAAGCTTTGGCAGTTACTACTTTGGGAACAATTAAAGATAGGCAGTTTATAGATACTTTGGAAGACGACACTTCGGAAAGATTTTATCTGCATTATAATTTTCCGCCTTTTAGTGTTGGCGAGGTAAGACCAAGAAGAAGTCAATCAAGAAGAGAGATTGGCCATGGTGCATTAGCAGAGATGGCTTTAAAAGCAGTAATCCCCCCGGAAGAAAAATTTCCTTACACTATTCGTATAGTTTCAGAAATCCTGGAATCAAATGGCTCTTCTTCTATGGCTTCTGTTTGCGGTGGAAGCCTATCTTTATTTGACGCCGGAGTTCCCATAAAAGGATCGGTAGCCGGTGTTGCTATGGGATTAGTAAAAGAAGGTGAAAATATTGAAATTTTAACTGATATTTTAGGTTTAGAGGATCACTACGGTGATATGGACTTTAAAGCTGCGGGAACCAGCCAAGGTATTACCGCTATTCAGATGGATCTGAAAATTGCAGGTATTTCAAAAGATACAATGCAAGATGTTTTACAGAGGTCTAAAGAGGCGAGATTATTTATTCTGGATGAAATGAATAAAACAATGTCTAAACCTAAAGAAAATTTATCTGCCTATGCGCCAAAAATATTAGTTATAAATGTTGACCCTTCCAAAATCGGTATGGTTATTGGCCCCGGTGGGAAAAATATTAAAAAAATCATAGAAATAACGGGTGCCTCTATCGATATTAAAGATGATGGTGAAATATTTATAGCCGCAATTGATGAAAAATCAATGAGTCAAGCCAGAAAAATGATTGAAGCTATGGTAAGAGAAGCCAAGGTTGGTGAAACCTACGAAGGCAAGGTAACCAGAACAACTAATTTTGGAGCTTTTGTAGAAATATTCCCTGGCAAAGAGGGATTGGTTCATATTTCAAAATTATCTCGAAAACGTATAGGAAGAGTTGAAGATGTAGTAAGAGTCAATGATGATATATTAGTTAAATGTATTGGAATTGATGACCAGGGCAGGGTTGATTTAAGAAGAATAGAGGAAGAAGAAAATAATATTGTAAACAATGACGTTGAAAAGAATAGTGAAAAATATGACTGATGCTTATTAAAAGAATATGACATAAATAAAGTAAAAAGTGGATTTGATTTAGTGAAGAATAATAAAATTGAAATAAAAATTGAAAAAGTAAGAGGATGCGAGGATTTACCTTTACCTATTTCCACAAGTGAATTTTCCTCCGGAGTTGATTTATTATCCGCAGAAACTGAAGACACTGTATTGAAATCGGGTAAGATAAAATTGATTTCCACCGGAATTAAAATTATGATTCCCGAAGGTTACGAAGGTCAAATAAGACCTCGAAGCGGTTTAGCCCTTAAACATGGAATTACTGTTTTGAATACTCCAGGCACTATCGATTCAGATTATAGAGGCATTGTAAAGGTAATATTAATTAATTTAGGCGAAGAAGAATTTATTATACGAAGAGGAGATAGAGTAGCTCAATTAGTAATCCAAAAGATATTTTTCGCCAATTTTAAACTTGTAAAGACCGTGGATAAAACCAAAAGAGGAGAAGGTGGCTTCGGACATAGCGGTATAGGAACTAGCGTATAGCGTATAGTAATATAGTATTGCGTATTGCGTAAAGATTCAGGTATTTTTCACTTTTTAGTTTAGACTTATTTTTATTCTAAATTTTGACTATCGGATTCCAAATTTTTAACGATATACTAGATACTAACCAATTACCAGTTAACCGGTTTGCCAGCAACCTGTTTTTACGCATTCATAAATATAATCTTATTACTCATTACTGTATTTCATACGCAATACGCAATACTTATTTACTTTGTCTAGGCGGAGGTATTTAATGACCACTGAACTAATCTTTGGCATGATGGGAGGTCTGGGATTATTTTTATACGGAATGCAGCTGCTCAGTGATGGCTTACAAAAAGCGACTGGTGATAGAATACAAAAAATTCTGGAATTCTTAACTAAAAATCGAGTAATGGGTGTTGTAACCGGGACTCTGATAACTTCCATTATTCAAAGTAGTAGTGCTACCAGTGTTATAACTATCGGATTGGTTAACGCAGGTTTATTAAGTTTAAAACAAGCCGTTAGCGTAATAGCCGGCGCAAATATAGGGACCACCGTGACCGCCCAGATAGTATCTTTCCGTTTAGAGCAATACGCTCTTCCGGCTATCGGAATTGGCTTCATCTTTAATTTTTTAGGTAAAAAAAGAAGTTATAAATATTTTGGCCAAATATTACTCGGTTTTGGTATATTATTTTTAGGTTTATACACTATGTCTCAGGCTGTGAGGCCACTGAGAGATTATGCGCCCTTCTTAAATTTATTAGTAAATATTTCTCACAATCCCTTATTGGGTATCGCGGTTGCTGCAATCTTTACTGCTATAATCCAAAGCAGCAGTGCTACTACTGCCATTGTAATTGCCATGTCTATTCAGGGTATAATCGATATTAGAGCAGCAATCCCTCTTGTTTTAGGAAGTAATATAGGAACTTGTTTTACGGCAGTAATTGCCAGCATAGGTAGTTCTATAACCGGGAAAAGAGTTGCTCTTTCTCATCTATTTTTCAATATCGGAGGAGTTATTCTATTTCTATTCTTTATAAATAATTTCACATACCTTGCATCTTTGACCTCATCAAGTATCCCCAGACAAATAGCCAATGCTCATACTCTTTTTAATGTAATTAATGCAGCGATATTACTTCCATTTCTTTCTTTGTTTGTTAAATTTATAGTTAAACTTTTACCAGGTGAAGAAACGGTTATCAAGAAAGGTCCTATTTATCTAAACAAAAGTATGGTAAATACACCATCCCTCGCTATTATCCAGACAACTAAAGAATTGATTAGAATGGGTGAGATGGTTGAAAGTATGTTAAATGATGTAATCATGTCTTTTATTCAAAATGACCTGAATCTCTTGAAAAAAGTATATTTAAAAGAAGACGTGGTAAATACTTTAGAAAAAGAAATTACCAAATATTTAATATTAATATCTCAACGGTCTCTAAGCTCTAAACAATCAAAAAGACTAACCGATCTAATGAATATAGTTAATGATATCGAAAGAGTAGGGGATCATGCTGAAAATTTAGCAGAACTTACTGAAGAAAAAATAAATGAAAAACTGCCTTTTAGTGAAAAAGCTTTAAATGAACTTAAATTTATGTTTTCTAAAGTTCAGTTTTCTCTAAATAAATCAATTACTGCATTAAAAAATAGAGATATAAAATTGGCCCAAGAGGTAGCTTTAAATGAAGATGAAATTGATAAAATAGAAAAAGAACTTCGTCATAATCATATAAAAAGGTTAAATCAAGGCGTTTGTTATCCCGAATCCGGTGTTATCTTTTTAGATTTAATAAGTAACTTAGAAAGAGTTGGAGATCATGCTAATAACATTAGTTTGATGGTCATTGATGATCTTTCCGAAAATTAGAGGAATATATGTCATTAATATTATTAGGGTTAATACAAGGACTAACTGAATTTTTTCCGGTAAGCAGTTCCGGGCATTTAGTAATAGCAAAATACTTTTTAAAAATACATTTGCCGGGAGCGGCATTTGAAGCATTTGTACATTTAGGGACAGTTCTGGCGGTGATAGTACTTTTTAGAAAAGAAATTAAAGAATTAGTAATTTCTTTTTTTAACAGTATTTATAAACTATCTCAAGGAGAAAATATATCGAATATTTTTAAAAGTAATTCATCATCTAAGCTCTCCTGGTTTATAGTGATCAGCACCATACCGGCGGCAATTATCGGATACACTTTTAGCTCTTTTTTCGAAATTATTTTTAGCAAACCAATAATAGCTTCCTTTATGTTGCTTATTACCGGAGCTTTGCTTTGGTTCGGAAATAAAAAACATTCAGATGGAAATAAAAATATTTCCGAAATTACCTGCAAAGATGCTATTATTATAGGAGCAGCTCAAGCTGTCGCTATTATCCCGGGAATATCGAGGTCAGGTTTAACTGTTATTGCTGGATTATATAGAAATTTAGATCGGGAATTTGCAGCAAAATATTCTTTTATATTATCTGTACCGATTATTTTAGGTGCGTCAATTTTTAAATTTAGGGATTTATCTTCTCTAAATATAAATATCTATGTTCTGATATTATCCGGATTAGTTGCAGCTATATCAAGTTATGGAGCTATGAAAATATTTGTTGCGTTATTAAAAAATCGGAAAATATACTTTTTTTCCTACTATCTCTGGATCGTGTCTGTTTCAACCATTTTAATTACTTTAGTGAAAGGAAGTTAAAAAGTTGAAAATAAAAAGAAAAAATACAACAAATGAAGCATTAAGCATTATAATTATTGCATTTTCTTTGTTATATATTTTTGCCTTTATCTTCACAAATAAAATGGGAATTATAGGAAAAATAATTGTTCAAACAGCTACTCGTAATATCGGGATTGGCGCCTATATCTTCCCCGTCTTGTTATTATTTCTGGGAATTGCAATTCTTTTTAATTATAAACCGCCTAATTTTTATCGTAAACTCTTCGGAATTAGTTTTTTATTTATTATATTTCTTATATTTATTCATCTAAAATTACTATTGCTGGATAATTCTTATTTATTATCGATAAAGGGAGCAGGCGGGGGTTTATTAGGTTACTATTTCGCCAATTCATTATATTTATACTTTGGAATAAAAGGTGCTTATCTCGTTCTAATCTCTCTCAGCTTAATATTTGCCTTATTCATCTCTGAAGTTTCCTATTTTTATATTTTTAACAACCTGGGGAATAAGACAAAGACGATGTTTAATAATATTTACAATGTTTTTAAAAATATAGGAACAAAAATATCTAAAAGCTCAAGGCGCAAAGAAGAGCCCGATTATCAAGAACACGAAACAGATAAAATAGCTAAAAAAATATTTAAAATAAAGAAAACCAGAAAACCGGAAAAAAAATTAGAAGAAGAAGTTATTTTTGATAAAGATTACCAGGAACCCAAACCGGAACTTAAGGTAGACAGATATCAAGTTCCACCTTTATCCCTACTATCTGACCCGTACGCTGGAGAGAAAACGGATTCCAAATTAAACATTGAGGAAAATGTAAAAATACTGGAAAACACCTTTACTAATTTTGGAATTGCTGCAAAAGTGGTTGGGGTTATTCATGGACCAACTGTTACCCGATATGAAATTCATCCTGCACCAGGTGTAAAAATATCTAAAATAACTAATTTAAGCAATGATATTGCTTTGTCTTTTGCGGTAGCTTCGGTCAGGATAGAAGCGCCAATACCTGGTAAAAATGCAGTAGGGATTGAAGTCCCTAACCGTAAAAGAATAAATGTGTATTTAAAAGAAATATTACAAAGCAGTGAATTTCAAAATGGAAAATATAAAATACCCTTAGCATTAGGAATAGATATTGGAGGCAAACCAATAATTGCAGATTTAACCGAACTTCCCCATTTATTGATAGCCGGAACAACTGGATCAGGAAAAAGTGTGTGTATCAACAATATAATATTGAGTATTATTTATAAGCTAAACCCGGAAGCAGTAAAATTTCTTATGATCGATCCAAAAAGAGTAGAGCTGAATATTTACAATGGTATTCCACATTTATTAATGCCTATTGTTACCGATACAAGTCAGGCTATTAAGGTCTTAAACTGGGCAATTTCCGAAATGGAAAAAAGATTTAAAAAATTTGCAGAAGTGGGTGTCAGGAATTTAGATGGTTATAATGAATATGTTGTAAATATTAATAATGATACGGATCCTTTGCCCTATATAGTAATAATAATTGATGAGTTAGCTGATTTAATGCTATCTTCTCCGGCAAAAGCAGAAGAATCATTGTGCAGATTAGCTCAAATGACCAGGGCAACTGGTATACACTTAATAATTGCCACTCAACGTCCTTCAGTAGATATTATTACCGGTTCGATAAAGGTTAATTTCCCTTCCCGAATCGCCTTTGCAGTTTCTACTCAGGTTGATTCAAGAACCATATTAGATATCAATGGGGCTGAAAAATTATTAGGAAATGGTGATATGCTATTTTCCCCGGTTGGTGCATCCAAACCAATTAGGGCTCAGGGGGCTTTTGTGGTAGAGAAAGAGATTAAAAATGTGGTGTCCTATTTAATGAAAAATTGTCCCTCTGCTGAATTTGAACAAGAAGTACTGGATTATAAAAAGAATAATAATATTCTGCAAGAAACAGAAGAAGAGGAAGAGGATGAGCTGTTCAATGAAGCAGTTTCAATTATTATTAATAACAAACAGGCTTCAATATCCATATTACAAAGGAAGCTTCGAATCGGTTATACCCGGGCAGCTCGATTGATAGATGTAATGGAAGATAGGGGAATTGTTGGTCCATATGATGGCCGAAATCCAAGAAAGATATTAATTTCCAATGAAGAATATTATGATAAATACGATAGTTAAACTAAAAACTTAAAGCGTAAAGCGAAAAATCATTTTCGTTTAACGCATATCGTATATCATATTGCTTATTAGTTAACCAGTTACCCAGTTTACCAGTTATCCAGTTAAGAAACTTGATTTTAATTCTTCAACCGGGTAACCGGCAAACTGGCTAACCATCTTTACTAAATACTATATACTCGATACTGTTTTTAAAGATTTTGTTTTTTAAAAAAATAAATTAAATATTTTTTTATTTTTAGCAGGAATAAACTCATCTGATGTAGTATTATTATATTAAATGGGTAGTTATCGTAAATACTCGGCGAACCAAGTGTTATTGCGAGGAGCAAAGTAAGCCTGTCCCTTCGAAAGCAGGGGAAGCAATCGCAAATTAA
>Ga0265595_1001635_pt1 | contig 16745 bp, 22 predicted proteins | sample saktaG_15_FD_190148 | JGI IMG/M metagenome (GOLD analysis project Ga0265595, IMG submission 190148) | Saline water microbial communities from Sakinaw Lake, British Columbia, Canada - sak_2013_06_06_50m | ecosystem: Environmental > Aquatic > Non-marine Saline and Alkaline > Saline ... | reverse complement strand
ATGAGCATAGCGAATAGCAACGTTCTCGACGAACAAAGTGAGGAGAGGTTGTTATAATGAGCATAGCGAATAGCAACGTTCTCGACGAACAAAGTGAGGAGAGGTTGTTATAATGAGCATAGCGAATAGCAACGTTCTCGACGAACAAAGTGAGGAGAGGTTGTTATAATTGTAATACTTTATTAAAATTATGGTTAAAGAAGCTCACAAAAAGAATAAAAATGAAAGCTATGACGCGGGCCAAATCACGGTTTTAGAGGGTTTGGCACCCGTTAGAAGGCGTCCTGGAATGTATATTGGAAGCACTGGTTCGCGAGGCTTGCATCATTTAGTTTATGAAGTTATTGATAATGCCATTGACGAAGCTATTGCTGGATATTGCAATGAAATAATCTTGGAGTTTTTGCCCGATGATTTAGTGCGCGTTTCAGATAATGGACGTGGGATTCCCGTTGACATTCATAAACAAACGGGATGTTCGGCACTGGAGGTAGTTATGACTAAATTACATGCTGGCGCTAAATTTGGTTATGGAGCTTATAAAGTATCTGGTGGTTTACACGGAGTAGGAGTTTCGGCTGTTAATGCTTTGTCTTCTTATCTTAAGGCAGAAGTCAAACGTGATGGCAAAATATGGATGCAGGAATACAAAATTGGAAAACCTTTAGCTAAAGTTAAAGAAGTGGGTCAAACCAAAGGGAATGGCACTACTATTACTTTTCATCCAGATACAGAAATTTTTGACAAGATAGAATTTAATTGGCAAGAAACCCTTTCTCATATTCGTCAACAAGCCTATTTAACGACGGGGATTAAAATAATCATATTCGACAAAAGAGAGCCAAATAATCCTCAGTTTTACACTTTTTATTTTGAAGGTGGAGTATCTTCTTTTGTTCGCCATTTAAACAGAACCAATGAGACAAGTCACCCTAATATATTTTATATTAAAAAGGAATCAAACGATGTTTTCGTAGAAATTGCTTTGCAATATACAAATGACTACAAGGAAACTGTTTTGGGTTTTGCTAATAATATTTATACTCCAGAGGGAGGTATGCATGTTATAGGTTTGCGTACAGCTTTGACACGGACCATCAATAATTTTGCTAGAGAAAAACAATATTTAAAAGAAAAAGACAAAAATTTAAGTGGCGATGATGTACGTGAAGGCTTAACCGCAGTGGTTAGTGTGCGAATAGTTGATCCTCAATTTGAAGGTCAAACTAAAGCTAAATTAGGAAACAGTGAAGTAAGGTCGGTGGTTGATTCTATTTTTTCTAATGCCTTCAAAGAATTTTTAGAAGAACAGCCCAAAGACGGGCAAGCTATTGTTGGTAAATGTATTTTAGCGGCTAATGCTCGACAAGCAGCCAAGAACGCAAGGGAAACTGTTTTAAGAAAAGGGGTTTTAGATAGTTTGACCTTGCCTGGCAAATTGGCAGATTGTTCTTCCAAAGAACCCTCAAAAAGCGAATTATATATTGTAGAAGGAGATTCAGCGGGTGGTTCTTGTAAGATTGGTCGTGACCGGCACTATCAGGCTATATTACCTTTGAGAGGAAAGATTTTGAACGTAGAAAGAGCTCGACTTGATAAAATATTAGCCAACAAGGAGTTAAAGTCCTTAATTATTGCTATGGGCACCAATATTGGTGAACAATTTAATATAGAAAAACTTCGTTATCACAAGATTATTCTAATGGCTGATGCTGATTCTGATGGCATGCACATCAAAACCCTTTTGTTGACTTTTTTTTATCGTTATTTTCCAACTTTAATTCAGCATGGTTATGTTTACGTGGCAATGCCCCCATTATATCGTATTCAATCGGGCAAAATCACAGAATATGTTTATTCAGATGAAGAGAAGAATGAATTCTTGGATAAGCTTAACAAGACCCATTCTTCTGTTGGGAAAAAAATAGACCAAAGCGGTTTTACTGTCAAAAAGCTCGGTGAGCGAGCAGAGAAAGCAGAAACAGCAGTTAAGGTAAATATTCAGCGCTATAAAGGTTTAGGAGAAATGAATCCAGAAGAATTATTTAATACTACCATGGATCCTAAAAATCGTATTTTGAAAAGAGTAGAAATTGGAGACCTTTCGGCAGCAGATGAGATTTTTGATATTTTGATGGGTAAAGATGTGGCTCCTCGCAAAAGGTTTATAGAAACACATGCTAAGGGTGTGAAGAATTTGGACATTTAACCCACACACTATTGCATTTATTGAGGGGATGTGTTATTTTATAACTAAGGCCTCGTGGGTCTTTTTAAAAATAAGGATTTTATCTGAGAAAATCAAACCCGTAGGGTGAAGATTTTTCAGTAACAAAACCTTACCCTGTTAAATAATTTCGCTAAAAGCGAAATTGCTACAGAGTAGCATTTAACAGGGTACTCAAATTTGAAACGAAATTTCCTTCGTTACTTCGTAACTCGTAAATTTAGACAAATTTGGTATATGTCAAATAAAATATCTAATTATTTTAGGAATTCTGTTATAGAACTTAAGAAGGTGAATTGGCCAACCAAGAAGCAAACAATTAATCACACTTTTTTAGTAGTGGGAATCAGTTTAGGTATGGCGCTTTTTTTGGGGATAGTTGATTTCATTTTAACGAAAGTTTTACAATTAGTAATATAATTTTCTATGCCTAAGCAAATACAACACGAAGGACGGCGTTGGTATGCAATTCACGTTTATTCTGGTTATGAGGAAAATGTTGCTGATAGTTTGTGTCAAAGAATCGAATCTATGCGAATGTCAGATAAAATTTTTAATGTTTTGGTTCCAATAGAAAAAAGAATAAAAATAAGAAACGGTAAACGAAAAATTGTTGTAGAGAAAATTTTTCCTGGTTATGTTATTGTTGATATGATAGTTACTGATGATTCTTGGTATGTGGTTCGCAACACCCCCAATGTTACTGGTTTTATCGGTTCTGGAACAACACCCATTCCTTTGGACGAAAAAGAAATTAAAACCATTCAAAAGAGAATGGGAGTAGAAGAGCCAAAATATAAAATTGACATAAAGATTAACGCGCCAGTAAAGGTTATTGATGGACCCTTCAAGGGTTTTGAAGGGAAAGTTGCCTCTATTGATGAGGCGCGAGGAAGAGTTAAAATTTTAATTTCGGTTTTTGGTCGGGAAACGCCCACTGAACTTGATTTTTTGCAAATTAAAAAGTTGTAAAGGGCTTTCTCAAAAATTTTAAATCGTAGACATAGAAATTTTTGATAGAAAACCTTTACCCTGTTAAATAATTTCGCTAAAAGCGAAATTGTCGCAGGGCGACATTTAACAGGGTACTTAAATTTGAAACGAAATTTTTTTCGTTACTTCGTAACTCATAAATTTAGACAAATTTAGTATGGCAAAAAAAATTATATCTATTATTAAATTACAAATTCAAGCTGGACAAGCTAATCCTGCGCCTCCTGTGGGCCCAGCATTAGGACAGCATGGTCTTAATATTTCAGAATTTTGTCAGCAATTTAACGAGAAAAGCAAGGACCAGGTTGGTTATATTTTGCCGGTTGAAATTAGCGTTTATGAAGATCGCACTTACAGTTTTATTCTCAAAACTCCTTTAACCACTGATCTTTTAAAGAAAGCGATTAATATTGATAAAGGTTCAGGAAATTCTTTACAGAAAAAAGTAGGAAATATTTCTAAATCTAAAATTAAAGAGATTGCTAAAATAAAAATACCAGATTTAAATACCGACAATTTAGACCAAGCAGTTAAAATTATATCTGGAACCGCTCAACAAATGGGCATAGAGGTAGAAGATTAGGCAATCGGGTAATCGGGTACTTAGGTAATCTGGATCCTAATTAACTAATTAACCAAGTAACTAAGCGAAGCGTTTATGCGGAGTAAAAGATATCAAAAAATAAAATCAAAAATAGACAAAAATAAAAGCTATTCTTTGGAAGAAGCTATAAAAATTATCAAAGAAAATACTTTTTCTAGTTTTGACGAGACCATAGAGCTACATATTCAATTAGGAATTAATCCTCGCAAAACAGAACAACAAGTAAGGGGCGCAATTAGTTTACCTCATGGAGTAGTGAAAAAAAGGAAAATTATTGCTTTTATGGAAGAAAGCAAGATAAAAGAAGCAGAAAAAGCAGGAGCTGATTTAGTGGGAGGAAAAAAGCTTATTCAAAAAATTAAGGAAGAGGGTAATTGCGTTTGTGATGTAGTTGTTGCTCATCCTGATTTGATGGCAGATTTAGCTCAAATTGCTAAGATTTTGGGCCCTAAGGGTCTAATGCCAAGTCCAAAAACAGGCACAATTGGCATTGATGTTCCCGCTATAATTAAAGAATTACGAGGGGGTAAAATTACTTTTAAAAATGATGCTGGCGCTAATCTTCATCAATCTGTAGCTAAAATATCTTGGGATGAAGAAAAAATCAAGGCTAATATTGATGAATGTCTAAATGTAATCAAAAAACTTAAACCAGTTGGTGTTAAGGGAATTTTTGTCAAAAAAGTATTTTTATCTTCTACTATGGGCCCAGCTTTGAAAATTGCCCTATAATCAATCTTAAAAAACAAACCCGTCGGGTTTGTTTTTTGCAGCAACAGTGAATCTTTTCTGAAAATTATTTATCTCATATTAATATTTATCATTTAATAAATAATCATATGAAGAAAAAAAGAGGAAAGTTTATTGTTCTGGAGGGGACTGATGGTTCTGGAAAAACAGCTCAGTTTTGGCAATTATTAAAAAAACTCAGAAAGCAAAAAATTGAAGTACGCACCTTAGATTTTCCACGTTATGGCAAGCCATCATCTTATTTTATTGAGCAATATTTAAGTGGTAAATATGGCAGTTGGAAAGAAGTAGGAGCCTATAGGGCTTCTCTTTTTTATGCTTTAGATAGGTTTGCCATGTCTTCTAAAACAAAGAAATGGTTAGAAGAGGGCAAGACAGTTATTTCCAATAGATATGTAGCTTCTAATTTAGGTCATCAGGGCGCGAAGATTAGAAACAAATTGGCTCGTCAGAAATTTTTTAAATGGGTTGATAATTTAGAATATAATATTTTAGCTCTACCAAGACCAGATATCAATATTTTTTTACATGTTCCCGCCAAGATTGCCTACGATTTAGTGGACAATAAGGGCAAGAGAGAATATTTACATGGTAAAAAAAGAGACATCCACGAACAGGATATCGAACACTTAGAGCAGGCAGAGAAATCTTTCTTAGAGGTGGTAAAATTATTTCCCAGACAATTCAAACTAATTGAATGCGTAGAGAAAGAAGAACTTTTATCTATTCAAGAAATAGAAGATAAAATTTGGAAAAACGTTAAAAAATTTATGAAATAAAAATTTAAGATTCAACTACATAAAATTTTAAATTTTGTTGATTTTGGTTCCTTTGGGGGTGTCTTCTATACTAAAACTAAGTTTTTCTATTTCTTCTCGTATTTGGTCGGCTTCTGACCATTTTTTTTGTTGACGCAATTCTTCTCTTTTTTTAGATAATTTTTTTATTTCGTCAGGAATCTTTAGAGAGGTTTTTTTTATTTTATTAAATTTTAATCCCAGCACTTTATCAAACTCTAAAAGAGTGGCCATTTTTTTATTATTTGGCTGATTACTCTTAATTAAATCCCAAAGGATAGCCAAGGCGCCAGGAGTATCTAAATCATTATTGATAGTTGTCAGAAATTCTTTTTTTATTGGTTCTATTATTTTACTTGGTTGAGGGTATTGAGAAATAAGATTGTTGAGATTATTTAAAGCATTTTGAGCTGCGGTTAAGTTTTCCCAACTAAAGGAAAGAGGAGAGCGGTAATGGGCACTTAAGCAAAGATAGCGATAAGCTAAGGGATTGAAGCCCTTAGTAATTAGAGAAGAGAGAGTAATAAAACCTTCACCGCTTTTGGCCATTTTTTCTTTATCCAAAATTAAAAATTCATTATGGAGCCAATAGTTAGCCAAGGGCTTGTTTTGGGCGGCCTGAGCTTGGGCAATTTCATTGGTGTGATGAACTGGAATATGGTCTATTCCCCCGGTATGAATATCAAATGGTTGTTTTAAATGTTTCGTGGACATTGCCGAACATTCAATATGCCAACCAGGCCAACCTTTCCCCCAAGGGGAGTTCCATTGCATTAGGTGAGTTTTCTTTTCTCCTGTTGCCTTAAACCACAAAGCAAAATCAGTAATATTTTTCTTTTCGGGATTTGTTTTTATTCTTGCTCTGGGACAAAATTTTTTAGTGTCTAATCGCGCTAAATATCCATAATTCTGAAGCTTATGAGTATTAAAATAAATAGCATCAGATGTTTCATAAGCATAGCCATTTTTTTGTATTTGTTGGATCATTTTGACCATGCATTTGATATGTTTGGTGGCTTTGGGAAATTTGTTTGCTTTTAAAATATTTAATTCTTTGATGTCTTGATAAAAGGATTTGGCGTAAAAATTAGCCATTTCTTTCATTGATTTTTTATTTAACTCTTTTCCCTCGCGCTTTAAGGCTTTGACCATTTTGTCTTCTCCTTCGTCAGCATCAGAAACGAGATGTCCAATGTCGGTAATATTAATGACATGTTTTACGCTATAGTTATTATATTTTAATACTCTTTTTAAGATATCCGCAAAAATATATGCCCGCAAGTTACCAATGTGGGCATAGTTATAAACAGTTGGGCCACAACTATAGAGCCCAACTTTACCTTTTCTGATAGGTTTAAAGTTTTCTTTTTTTCTATTTAAAGTATTATATATTTTAAGCATAAATGATAATTTTTCATATTTAAAACCATTTTCTTTTCTTAAAATAACTAATCAGGAATATAATTATTAATACCATTGCACCTAATAATACAAAAAATCCAACAGGATGATTTGCGAGAGGTAAAAATTTTAGATTCATTCCAAAAATGGTTCCTATTAAACTAATTGGGAGAACGACAATAGAAATTATGGTTAGAATTTTAATAATATCGTTTAATTGAAAAGATATTAAAGAATTATTCGTTTGCTCAATAGCCTCAATTGTTTGTTTCAAGTTCTCAAGATTCTGCCAGATATCTTCGGCCGTTTCTATAACTTCCTTAAAATATATTTTTAATTGACCAGGAGAAAAGAATAGAGAGCTTTTTTCTAATAATTTAGTAACCACCAAACGATGACTCTGGGTGATCCTTCTAAAATTTACTATATTTGTTTTAGCTATTAATATTTCTCTAACCATTCTTTTTTCATAGCCATCAAAAATATTTTCTTCAATACTGTTTATATTGAGGTTCATGTTGCCTAGAATAGGATTGCACGAGGACAAGAGGCGATTCAAGAGTTCATATATTAAAATGGCTGGACTACCAATAAAATATTTTTCTTTTTGTTCTTGATTGGTTTGGCAGAGGTTGAAAAAGTTTATTAAAGGGGCTAATTCTCCGCGATGGATAGTAATTAAAGTGTTGGAGTTAATAAAAAAGTCAATTTCCGAAGAGATGATTTTTCTGGTACGGCGATTATAAACAGGAAATAAAAGGACCATAAATAAATAATTGGTAGTAATATCTAATTTGGGTCTTTGGACTGGAGAAAGACAATCATTAATATGTAAGGGATGAAGCTTAAATCTTTGTTCAATTTTTTTCATCTCTTTTGGCTCACAAGCCGAAACATTTATCCATGTTAAATTTTTACTTTTTATTTCTTGAATATTTAAATTAGCCATTAGTTTGGGGTTAATTTTTTATATATAATGTAATAATATTGTATCAAAGTTTTATCAAACCGACAATGGCTTTTATGGATAAAATTTGTTAAAATTCAAAGAGAGCATAAAACAAAAAATAATAAAGTTTATATGAATTTGTTAATACAAAAGAATGTGAGAATAGATTCTTTGACTACTTTTAAAATAGGCGGTCAAGCTAAGTATTTTTTTGAAGCTCAAAACAAAGAAGAGCTCAAGAAGGTTGTTGGTTGGGCCCAAGAACAGAACATTCCGTATTTCGTTTTAGGAGGAGGAAGTAATATTTTAGTATCAGACCAAGGGTTTAATGGTCTCTTGATTAAGGTTCCGGCTATGGGTGTTAAAATAAAGAAAAGCCAAGGAGTTTCAAGAATAGTGGAGGTAGGGGCCGGTGTATTGTTAAGTGAATTAATTGCTTTTTCTATTAAACAAGGATTAAGTGGATTGGAATATTTTGTTGGTATTCCGGGAACAATAGGAGGAGCAATCTATGGTAATGCTGGCTGGCCTCGAAATAAAAAAAGCATAGGGGATTTTGTGGTCAGTGCTACTTTGTTAATGCCTGATGGTCAAATTAGCAAGAAGGAAGCCGATTGGTTTAAGTTTGCTTATCGTAGCAGTAGATTGAAAAATCTTGATTCTAAAAAAATAATTATTCTTTCGGCAGAGTTTAAATTGAGGTTAGAAAATCAGAATAAAATTTTATCAACCCAGAAAGAGATTATAAATATTCGCCAAAAGGGGGTTCCGCGGGGTTGTTCCGCGGGTTGCATTTTCAAGAACATTGAAATCAAAAAAAATATGCCCTCATCTCTTTTAAATCAGTTACCACCTGTTTTTATTGAAAAAGGGAATATTCCTGCTGGTTGGCTGATTGATAGATGCGGATTAAGGGGTCATAAAATAGGCGGAGCGCAGATTAGTAGTCAACATGCTAATTTTATAATTAACATTAATAAGGCTAAAGCTCAGGATGTTCAATCTCTAATAAAAATTGTTCAAGAACAAGTCAAGAAAAAATTTAATATTAATTTAGCTTTAGAAATTGAGTATTTGGTATGATATATAATTTTCCCACTTTTAGATTTTTTGTTTTCGGCTTGCTGATTTTACTTTTATTATTTACTATTGCTTGGTTGCCTAGAACAGAAATAGAACTAACCTCTATTTCTGAACCCTTGCTTTTAGATTTTGAAATTAACCTTAGTCAAGGAGCCAAACAGCCCTTACTCAACTTAGGTATTATTTCTTCTGAAATTATTACTATCAATTCAGAAGAACAATTAGATCCAGATTATATATTAATTGACGAGCTGAGAGATGATATAGCAAAAAAAATGGTTGTTTTTCTGAAAAGGGATATGCAAAAAATTGCTGAATATAAAGTGCAGAATATTTTAGATAATTCTTCCCAAACAGAACATCCAAATGCTGGTTTTATACCCATAAAGGAGGTAGCAGAGTTCCATCCCTTAGAATGGGAGATTCAAATCATTAGCAAAGATTTAGAAAAGGGGAGAGCAATTTTGTCGGTTTCTATGAAAGAGGAAGTGGTTATGAATTATGATTTAAAAACTTTGAAAAAGTTTATGACTTCACAAAAATTAACAGAAGCAAACAGAATTTTAACAGAATTAGCAGGAATAAAAACTGTCAAAATAAATAATTGGCCTGAGTTTTGGCAACGTTTGCCTTTATTTCCATCTCGAATCAAAATATTCATTAATTAATTTTTTATTTAATAATAAGGGGTTGCCCCCACACTAAACAGCAATAATGCTTATTTGCATTTTTAAATTTTTTCAAATTAAAATAGTTTTTTGAAATAACGGAATTAAATTTTTATACAGTAATTCGCATTGAAAATGCATTGCTGTTATAGTGTGGGGGTTGACAACAATATAACGGATGTGTAAAATAATTTATATCTACAAATCAATTTTTTATGCCTGACAGACAAAAAATATCTAAGGACTTTTTAAATGCTGAAGGAGTGGTGGAAGAATTATTACCATCAACAACCTTCAGGGTCACTCTAGACAATGGGAAAAGTATTTTAGCCCATCTTTCTGGAAAGATGAGAATGTATAGAATTAGGATTTCGCAAGGAGATAGAGTAAAATTAGAAATTAGTCCTTATGATTTAACTAAAGGGAGAATAGTCTACCGCTTAAAATAGATTTAATCCTTTTTAAAGGATTTTTTTAATGCGGAGTTTATCTCTTCAATATTTTAGTATCCCTATATAAATTTATTATGAAAGTGAGATCTTCAGTGAAAAAAATGTGTAATTCGTGCAAGATAGTCCGTCGAGGGAAGAGGATTTATGTTATTTGTAAAAACCCGAAGCACAAACAAAGACAAGGATAAACTTAGGTACTTGGGTACTTGGGGATTAGGTATTTTAAAATCCCAATTAACCAATTACCTAATTAACCAATTAACCAACTTCTATGATAGCGAGAATAGTAGGTATTAATTTGCCAGCAAAAAAAAGAATTGAGATAGGTTTAACCTATATTTTTGGAATTGGTCACAGTTTATCTATTGAGATTTTAGAAAAGGCCAACATAGACAAAAATAAGTTAGTAGAAAATCTAAACCCAGAAGAGGTGGGTAAGTTGAAAAAAATTATTGAAGATAATTACAGAACTGGTGGAGATTTAAGAAGAGATGTGATTTCAAATATTAAAAGATTAAAAGACATTGGTTGTTATAAGGGAACTAGACACACAAAACGTTTGCCTGTTCGTGGGCAGAGGACAAAGACAAATAGTCGTACTGTTCGTGGCAATATAAGAAAAACTTCTGGCAGTGGCAGACGACCATCAGCCCAAAAGACATAAATAATTTAATCATATTATGGCAGTTATTAAAAAACGTAAGAAAAAAATAATCAAACAGGTGCCTCGTGGCCGCGCATACATTAAAGCCACCTATAATAACACAATCGTTAGTTTAACGGATTTAGGGGGTAATGTTTTGTCCTGGTCTAGTGCGGGTTGTTTTGGTTTTAAGGGAGCTAAAAAGGCCACCCCTTATGCCGCTAGTATTATTGTCAAAAAAGTAGTGGAAAGTGTTAAAGATTATGGTCTAAAAGAAGTGCAAGTTTTTGTAAAAGGAGTTGGAATGGGCCGCGAATCAGCTGTAAGGTCCTTATATACTAACGGACTGAATATTTTATCAATTAAAGACATTACTCCTTTGCCACATAATGGTTGCCGAGCGCGAGGAGTAAGAAGAGTATAAAAATACAAAAAATGATATCAATGCCAAGATGTAAAATGTGTCGCCGAGAAGGCAAAAAACTTTTTTTAAAAGGGGAACGTTGTGCTACCTCTAAGTGCGCTTTGAATAAAAGAAAATATCCACCAGGAGCCAATGGGCCAAAGGGTTATTCTCGTTTATCAGAATATGGTTTGCAGTTACGGGAAAAACAACGCTTAAAAAGGTTTTATGGCATATCAGAAAAACAATGCAAAAATTATTTTACTAATGCTAAAAACAAAAAGGGGAACACAGAAATAAACTTTTTAAGATTATTTGAAACCAGAATTGATAATGTGGTTTGTAAGGCTGGTTTTACTGGCTCGCGCAGAGCAGCACGTCAATTAATTAGTCACGGAAATGTTTTATTAAACGATAAACGTTTAGATATTCCTTCTTATAGAGTAAAAATTGGAGATATAATTAAAGTCAAAAATAAAAAAAATATTGAATCAATGGTTAAAAATAATCTTGCTTTATCCAAAAATAAAGATAAAGATTTCTTGCCAGTTTGGCTTGACGTTGATTCCAAGAATTTGCAGATTAAAATTTTGCAAGAGCCAAATGAGAAAGACCTTCCCCAAGCATTTGACAGCAAATTAATTATAGCATTTTATAGTCGTTAAAATATAATTTAAAGATTTTGATAAATTTAATAATATGAAAAATATTTTTTTGCCACGAGAAATTAATTTTCAACAAGACGAAGGAAACAAAAACAAAGGTTTTGTAATTATTGAGCCCTGTTACCCTGGTTATGGAATAACTTGGGGCAATGCATTGCGGAGGGTTTTGCTCACTTCTTTGGGAGGAGCAGCTGTAGTGTCAGTTAAGATAAAAGGAGTTAAATATGAATTTTCTCCCATTCCTTATATTTATCAAGATGTTCTGGGCATTATTTTGAATTTAAAATTATTGCGATTAAGAATTTTTTCAGAAAACGACGATCCTATTAAGTTAATCCTAAAAGCTAGTGGCGAAAAAAAGGTTTATGCTTCTGACATTGAAAGATTAGCAGATGTAGAGATAATTAATCCTGATTTATTGATTGCTGATTTAACTGACAAAAAAGCCAAATTAGAAATGGAAATTTGGGTAGCTAAGGGCTATGGCTGGGTACCCTCAGAAGCAAAGGAAAGAGAAAATTTAGATATTGGCACTATAGTTGTTGATTCAATTTTTACACCTATTTTGCAAGTTTCAGTTAACATTGAGAATGTGCGCGTAGGAGGCCGCACTGATTATGATAGGTTGATTTTGGGAATTGAAACAGACGGGACCATTTCTCCATTAGAAGCTGGATTAAAGGCTATGGAATTGTTAAACGAACAGTTTTCTTATTTGAGTGAGTTAAGTGCTGTTATTATTTCTTCTAAATCATCAGAAAAAAAGAAAATAGTTGCTGTCAAACCAAAGGTTGTTAAAAAAGCAACTAAAAAAATTGCTAAAAAAGTAGCAAATAAAAAGGTTATTAAGAAAGTAGTTAAGAAAGTAGTTAAGAAAGTAGTTAAAACCAAAAAGAAAAAATAATTTGTTCTATGCGACACAGAAAAAAGGGAAAAATTTTATCTCGAAAAATTGGTCCTCGCAAGGCTCTTTTTAAGGGCTTGGCTTGTTCTCTTATTTTACATAATAGAATAACTACCACTGAGGCGAAAGCCAAAGCAGTAAAGCCCACTATTGAACGTTTAATTTCAAGGGGTAGGGTTAATAATTTAGATAATTTAAGGAAAATTAATGCTTATTTACAAAATAGGGAAGCAACCAAAAAAATTATGGACGAGTTAGGTCCACGCTACAAAGATAGACCCGGAGGTTATTTAAGGATTATTAAAATCGGTTCTCGCAGAGGAGATGTTGCCTCTATGGCAGTTTTAGAATTAGTTTAATTAAAAAAATATGAATGATATCGTTATTAACAGAAAGACACATACCATTAATGCTACAAATAAGATTTTGGGGCGACTGGCAACAAGAGTTGCTTTGCTTTTAACCGGCAAAGGCAAGACTAATTATTTTCCAAACATAGACATAGGAGACGAGGTTATTGTTAACAATGCCTCAAAAATGAAATTCAGCGGACATAAAATGGAACAGAAAATATATTATCATCACAGCGGTTATCCGGGCGGATTAAAGGAAAAAAAAATGAAAGATATATTTGCCAAAAATCCTTCCAGTCTTTTAGAGAAAGCTGTGTATAATATGCTGCCAAAGAACAAGCTTCGTTCAGGAAGAGTAAATAGATTAAAAATCAATAATTAACCAATACAAAAAGTTTGGACACCGAGTGTCCAAACTTTTTGTGTCTTCAGACTTCTCAATAACCTTCTTTTCAGAGGGTTGTTTTAATTTAGAAGAATGTTAAAATTGAAATACCTTAACTTTTATACAATAAATATTTAATTTCCCTGCCTGCCGGCAGGCAGGAAGGTTCTGCGAACGAAGTGAGCGGGTTCTTACTATGAGCGTAGCGAATAGCAACGTTCTCGACGAACGAAGTGAGGAGAGGTTGTTATAATTAAAAAATAATCAGATTTATTTTATGAGTTTATTGACTATTAGAAAATACAATGATCCAATATTAAGGCAAAAATGTGAAGAAGTTAAGGATTTTAACCAGAATATCAGATTATTATACAAAGGAATGCTAAGGTTTTTACGAGAATCAAAAAATGGAGTCGGTTTAGCCGCCCCTCAAATTGGTTCTAATAAGCAAATTATAGTAATTGATGCTTATAGCGCTAGTGGTCATAATTCACATCCTAATAACTTTTTATGCTTGGCTAATCCAAAAATTGTCCAAAAGTCCAAAACAAGTAATAAAAGCTTTGAAGAATGCTTAAGTTTGCCGGGAATATCAGTTAAAGTTAAAAGAGCAGACCGAATAAGGGTAGAAGCATGGTCTTTGCAAAAAAATAAACCAATAACTCTAAATGTAGAGGGTTTTTTGGCTCGAGTGCTTCAGCACGAGATTGACCATTTACGCGGTACTTTGATTATTGACTATTTGTCTCCCTGGCGTAAATTAAGGGCGATAAATAAGAACTAAAACCAGTTCGTCAGCTCTGGTTAAAAACTGACATTATATGGGCGAGGTTGCAAAAGTGTAGCAAGCTAAGTACTTAGTGTAGGGCTGAAACCTGCCCTCGCCCACCAAAAGCTAATTAAGTTTAATTATATATTTATGGAAAGAGTAGAAGTAAAAATAATAATACAAAAAGATTTACATTTATATATCTCAGATATATTATGTTGGATGCGAGGATATACGGCAAGTAAAGGAGAAAATGATGAAGATTATGATTTTTTAAGGACAGCTTGTAATAAATTAAAAGATTTAAATAGACAGTTAAAAACTAATTAAGTTAATATATAATATTATGAATTTATTTGAAATCTTTGCTATATTTATAGGGATTATGCTTGCTATTGTTTCTTTTATTTTAGTTTTTATTTTAATACTTTGGGGCATAAGAATTTTAAAAGATGAACTTAAGATTAAATAAAATAAATATATGAAATGTAAAATATGCAATTTAAGTTAATTATATATAAAGGTCTTTTTAATAATTAAATAAGGAGGCAAAGTTATTAACCTCCGAAGGAGTAAAAATGAAAAAAGGAAAATGGTCAAAAGATGAAGTTAAAGTTTTGGAAAAAAACTTCAATCTAATGACAAATCCAGAACTTGCCAAAAAACTGGACAGAAGTATTGATAGTATTGAGAGAAAGATGTATCGTCTTGGGTTGCGTAAAAGCGAAGTAAGTTTACCAGTGGACCAACAGGTTGAAATTGATGAAGTAAAGAAGACTGAAACCAAAAAGACAAGTGTTATCAAAAAGAAATATCAGTATCTCTTGGATAAAATTGAAGTTCTTGAAAAAGAAAGAAGTGCTGTTTATCGCCTAAAAGAGAAACCACAAACTGTTTCTATTGTCCCTGAAGTTCCTAATGGCTCTGAGGCTACAGCCTTTATGGTGGCAAGTGATTGGCACTATGAAGAAACAGTAAAACCTGAAGTTGTTTCTGGGTTGAACAAGTATAACCTGAATATCGCACATCAGAGAGTTGTAAAATTCTTTACTAGCGGATTGAGGTTGTATGACCTTATGAGAAAAGACATTAAGGTCAAGAAGATTGTTCTTGCTTTACTTGGCGATTTCATTACTGGTAATATCCACGAAGAGTTCCTTGAGAATTGTTCTTTGCAACCAATGGATGCTATATTGGCTGTTTATGAAGAAATTATTTCTGGCATTGACTTCATTCTTCAAAACTCTGATGCTGAATTGGTAATTCCTTGTGTTTCTGGTAATCATCCTCGTATCACACGACAAGTTCATTATTCCACAGAAAGTGGAAACTCTCTTGAATACTTTATGTATCGTATGATAGCTAAGTATTATGAAAAAAACAGGAGAGTTCAAGTTATCGTTGCTAAAGGTTATCACTGCTATCTTGATGTTTATGGTAAAGTTATAAGATTTCACCACGGACACGCAATTAGGTATGCTGGTGGTATTGGAGGAATAACAATTCCTACCAATAAGGCAATCGCACAATGGAATAAAGCAAGGCACGCTGACTTTGATGTTTTTGGACATTTTCATCAGTTGAAAGATAATGGAAACTGGATATGTAATGGTTCTGTTATTGGATATAATGCCTTTGCTTTACGCATTAAAGCTGACTACGAAACATCAAGACAATCGTTCTTTCTTTTTGACCGTGATAGAGGTAAAACTATCACAGCTCCTCTCTTGGTTAATGGCAAGTAAAAACAGGGCGGTGAAAGTCCGCCCAACTTTTACAAATTAGGTACCAACTTACGACATAGTTTGTTATAAGTTGGTACCAACTTATAACAAATGGTGATAAAGGTAATGTCCCTAGGGCAGCTTTCTTAAATGCGTACAAAACCCCTTACGAGCCATTATATATGGGCAGGTAATAGTAGGGCTATTATGTGGGTTTTATACTCGCTAGGCCCTGTCACGGTTATTAAACTGTAAACTATTATATAGCGGGTCGTCAGACCCTATCGCTAAAGTGATAGCTATATCTGGGTCGCACCCAAACCTGCCCACTATGCACTGAACAAGGGATTAGAGTAAGTGCATAAACCTCCCATATCTGTATCCCTGCGTCTAAATGGCAATACTCATAAGATAGCAGTTAGGGGAGATATTGTGGGCAAGTGGCGGAATATAGACGCTAAAATGCGAGAAGAGTTAATCGTAGAATAGAGCCTAAACTTCCAAAGTACACGGATGCAGGAAGCTCGTCTTTGGGTGTAAATCCCAAGGCTTGCCCACCAAAATTAAATATTCGTGAATTATAAATTTAGAATAAAAATAATATAAATATATGGAAAATAAAATTTATAGAAAAGGGGACAAGATTATAATAGAAATACCTTTTTTTGACGAAACGAAGATAAAAATAATAAATAATATAAATAGAATTATATGAAAATTCAATGCTACGACAATTACAAAAAACAAAAACTTCTTATTAAAATTGGAGAAGAATTTGATGATGAACTTGAAGGAATAGATACTTGGAATTCGAAGTATTGTCTTGGGAGAATACCAATAGAATTTGTGGCTTTAACGGACGAAGACCCTAACCCAAAACGGTGGTCAGATTTAAGTAACTTTAAAATTATATGAAAAAAGAAATAAATAAACTAGCAAACAAAGTATTAGAAAACGCTGGAATTTATAGAGAGT
>Ga0265595_1001633_pt1 | contig 16762 bp, 20 predicted proteins | sample saktaG_15_FD_190148 | JGI IMG/M metagenome (GOLD analysis project Ga0265595, IMG submission 190148) | Saline water microbial communities from Sakinaw Lake, British Columbia, Canada - sak_2013_06_06_50m | ecosystem: Environmental > Aquatic > Non-marine Saline and Alkaline > Saline ... | reverse complement strand
TTTGAGCAGGAGTATGATAAGCCCATAGCGCCAGTTGACGAGTTCAACGACCTGTTCAGATCCGCGCTTGACGAAGTGTGGAAAATAATGGATGTAGAATGAATCATCATCTTTCTCCCGATGAACTCGTCAGCATGCTTGACACGCTGGATGTCCCATTCCTCGCCGGGGACGAACAGAGCGCGGCTTCGCCTTCTCTGACGCCCGTCGAATTGCTCACGGCATTGGCGCAGGCGCGTGAAGCGCGTCTGCGTTCGGCAATTATTCCTACCCTGTTGCGCCATCCCGAATTTGCTCCCCACGCACGCACCGCCGCGACGCGATTATTGGGTTTACCGCGCGTGACACTGCAATGCTTTTACACCGCCGCCCTTCTGTTACAGCGCAAATACGTCGCCCGATTGAAGCAGCTGCTCGGCGTGCAACCCTCACTGCCTGACTGGTTCAGTGCCGATTTGGGCATTTCGTTCTTGGAAGATGAGACCACCTTACTTGGCGAGTTGAGTGAACGCCACGCCGCGTTGACAGGGTTGCCGATCAATTGGGCCGGAACTTATGAGCACGCCGCCGAACGACTGATCAAACGATTGGAGAATCAAGCACAATGGGCACAAGAGAAAATAGATCACCTCATCATCAATCAGCGAATTCATTGAGAGCGAACTGGCGCGGCTTGAAAACGAGCGATTTGAGCAAGAGTACCATAAGCCCGTAGCGCCAGTTGACGAGTTCAACGCCCTGTTCAGATCGGCGCTTGACGAAGTGTGGTCATCATCATGAGCCGGGACAGGAAGCCTGTGTGAGGTCAGGAGTTCGAGTCCCTCCGGCTCCACTCATTGGCGCTATGAAGGGAGGTAAAGCATGATTCGAGCGTTTGAAGCTATGATTGATGAGCGAGGCGATATACACCTGCTGGAGTCCATCCACCTACCAGCGGTGCGACGAGCACTCGTGATCATCCTGGAGGAGGAGCCGGCACTTAGCGTTTCTGAAACAGCGTTGCTGAGCGAGCCGGCCCTGGCCGAAGACTGGAATCGGCTTGAGGAGGATGAAGCGTGGTCACACCTGCAGCAGGTGCCGTGGTCCTAGTGCGGTTTCCGTTCTCCGACTTGTCACAGGCGAAGCTGCGGCCCACTGTAGTGCTTGCAGATGCTGGTCGAGGCGATTGGATTCTGTTAGCAGGCATCCAGTGCATCAAAAGTTTCGTATAAGCAGTTCAGAGCTGAGCGATTTGAGAACTCAATGAGGTTGCATGCAGTCGGGAGTTCTAAGAAAACAATGGAAGACCCAATAAACATCGTCTTTCGTTTACCATCAACGTTCACTCGACACCACCGTCAGGTCATCACACGCTACCTGGCCAAGGGCTGGTGGCAACTTTCCCCTTCTGAGCGGCGGGCTGGATTCGAAGCGTTCAACATTCTGCATGCAGCCCGGGTACAACGTGGCGATGAGAGCCTGACGTTCCAACAAGTCTACGACGTGTACGTGGATCGTACCTGGTCGGACCGGTATATTGGCGAGCTGCTGGTCCTGTCCAACCCGGCTGAGGAACATTCGAGCTTGCGTCGCAGATTGGCTACACTCATCGTGACCAACCTACGCAAGGTCGGCCTGATACAACCAGGCGTGCTCGATAGCCAGGTGCTGTTGGCTTACATCCTGCACTGGTGGGAATCGTTTGCCGCAGGTTATGCTTTTGAGGTAGAGATCTTTCACGATTTGCAGGAATCAGATATCAAGTTTGAGGCACACGATCTGCGCGACCGTGCGGCTCGCCGTTCGCCCTACGACTTGAAGGTACTTGGACAGCCAGGAGATGTGAAAACGAGCCTCTATTTTCTTCAGCGGCCACAGCGCCCGCTTGTCAGTCAGTTCTACATCACGCGCCTGGATACCGGACGCGGATCCCGGGCCTCGGTAGTCTTCCTAAAGCCAGAGGCTTGGGCACTCATTGACGGTGAGACGCTTTTCACCCACCTGACAAAACTGGCTGAGGTGTGGCCCCAAAGCACAGAGGTCCAAGTGGGACCGGTGCGGTTGGTCGTGGCCGATTATCAGGTCTGGAAAGATAAGGTGCGTCGTAAACAGATGCAAGGAGGAAGCGAATGACTGAGGTCGTGACACAGAAACTGATCGGCGAGATGAGTGACACAGAGTTCAGGGCACTGGTGGAACAATTCATCGACCGTGAGACGCAGGGTACTGCCGAGGCGCCAGCCGACGTGTTGTTTGAAGCCCTGCCAGATTTCTTTGCAGCGGCGGAGATTCAGCGCGTTGAGGTGGACGGAGAGCTTCGGGGTGACCGACTGGTACTTTCCATTCCAGGAGAACTACCAACCGGGGTACGGGAGGTTGAACTCCACTTCCCCGCGATGCAGGTGGTGGTGAGTATGATACCGCAGACGTAGCCTGCACACGATTCTCGCTATCAACCGCCGGGGGGAGGGAAGAACTGGATCGTGGCCTGCGCATTGCGCCCATCAGCGAATTCATCGAGAGCGAGCTGGCGCGGCTTGAGAACGAGAGATTTGAGCAGGAGTACTACAAGCCAAGAGCGCCAGTTGACGAGTTCAACGACCTGTTCAGATCCGCGCTGGACGAAGTGTGGTCGTCATGTTTTGAGAAAAGCCACCTGCATTGACCGTGCAGGTGGCTTTTTGCTGTTGCCAGAGGAGAGGTTTGAGAGTCTATCCGGCTACCAGATTGTCTTTACGTGGCTGGACTCGCTGATGATTCCGTCACCTGTTAGTATCGGCACTCCCAACCACTTTGGAACACGGAAGCATGGAGAACACGGAAGCACGGAAGTTCCGTGACTCCGTACTTTCCGTGCTTCCGTGTTCCCCGATCAGCTCATCGAGGCGCACATCCACTCTCTTCGCTTCCGACAGGTACAGGACTTCCATGCTGCCTACACCTTCCTCAGAAGCTGCGCTGTCACTCGCTGCCGCAAGGCTCGCACCTCTGCATCCGTCACATCAAAATCCAGGTGTTTCCATAGTCCGCCCAGAGCCACGACTTTTCGGGGTTGTTGAACCTGGTATTTGAACTTGAGGAAGTCGAGGAAGTGGGAAAGCTCCTCAAAGCTTTCGGAGGGCAGCCCTTCAAGACCCTGGTACACTCTCTGCTTGATAGCTTGTCCTGTGCTCATTTTTCGTTCACCTTTCCGAAGATGTTCATCGGCACTGATTATAGCATAGAAAATCAGTCAGGTCAATTGAGGCGACCTTCGCCCCGCTAAACCACGCAGATGGTTTTGTATTGCCAAAAGAGGCGAAATCTGCTATACTATGCCTGGGAATCAAGAAGTTGGAGTTGAGTTGGGGGCAAATATGAACATCACGACGTTGGAGAACTGGCTTTGGGAGGCGGCGTGCAGCGTCCGTGGGCCACTGGACGCGCCCAAGTACAAGGATTACATCTTGCCACTCCTCTTCTACAAGCGGCTGTCCGACGTGTACGAGGACGAGCTGCAAAAACTGAGCCAGGAGTTCGGTGACGAGGCATGGGCCCGGGCACAGGCTCAAGAGGACCGTGCTCTGATCCGCTTCTACATCCCCAACGGCTACACCTGGCCCGAGGTGCGCAGAAGCCCCGTCAAACTGGGTGAGCGCCTGACTGACGCCGTGAAAGCCATCTCCAAAGAGAACCCCAGACTGGTGGGCGTCATTGACATCGTGGACTTCAACGCCACCGCCGCCGGCCAGCGTATCCTGGACGATGATACCCTGGCTCGGCTGACGGAAATCCTCAATCGCCAGCGATTGGGCCTGCGCGCCGTGGAGCCCGACATCCTGGGGCGGGCCTACGAGTACCTGCTGCGCAAGTTCGCCGAGGGTTCCGGCCAGAGCGCGGGCGAGTTCTACACGCCGATGGAAGTGGCGACGTTGATGTCCTTCATCCTCGACCCCGAGGAGGGTGAGACCATCTACGATCCGGCCTGCGGCTCCGGCGGCTTGCTCATCAAGTCCCAGTTGCGCCTGAGAGACAAGGCGGCGCAGCGCCTGGGCAGGGAGGCGCACGACCTCAAGCCGGGCGATGTGCAGCGGCCGCTCCAACTCTTCGGCCAGGAGATCAATCACGTCACCTATGCTATGGCCAAGATGAACGCCTTCGTGCACGACATGGAGGCCGAGATCGCCCTGGGCGACACGATGAAGGCGCCTCGCTTCACTGCTCCCCTCTCCCTCGCAGGGAGAGGGGCCGGGGGTGAGGGTGCCATGCGCGTCTTTGACAAGGTGACAGCCAATCCTATGTGGAACCAGAAGTTCGGCACCGAAGTCTACGAGAACGACACCTTCAACCGCTTCACTCGAGGCACGCCGCCGGGAAGTTCTGCCGACTGGGGCTGGATTCAGCACATGTACGCTTCCCTGAAAGAGAGCGGCAAGATGGCAGTGGTGCTGGACACCGGCGCTGTCTCCCGTGGCAGCGGCAATCAGGGCAGCAACCGCGAGCGGGACGTCCGCAGAACTTTCGTCGAGGGCGACCTGGTTGCGAAGGGAGACCTCATCGAGACGGTCATCCTGCTGCCTGAGAACCTGTTCTACAACACCACCGCGCCGGGCATCATCATGGTCATCAACAAGGCCAAGCCGCATCCTGGCGAGATCCTGCTCATCAACACCAGCAAGCTCTGCGCCAAAGGCCGCCCGAAGAACTACCTGACCGACGAGCATATTCGCCACATTTACGAGATCTACCGCGACTGGCGGGCCGAGGACGGAGTGAGCGCCATCATCACCACCCAGGAAGCGGCCCGTAGCGACTACAACCTGAGCCCCTCCCGCTACGTGGCCAGCGACGATGTGGAGCTGCCGCTGCCATTAGAGGAGGCGCTGGTGCTGCTGGCCCAGGCCGAGGAGGAGCAGGCCGAGGCGGACGCGGAATTGGACCAGGTGCTGATTGCACTGGGATTTGAGGAGTGGAGACATGCCTAAGCCAAAGATTGAAATTCCTACAGACAAGATCGCCGACTTTTGCCGCCGCCATCACATTCGGCGCCTTTCCATCTTCGGCTCTGTCTTGCGAGAGGACTTCCGCCCAGACAGCGATGCCGATATGCTGATCGAGTTCGAGCCAGAGGCACAGGTGGGCTTTATCGCCCTGAGCCAGATGCAGCGGGAACTCTCCGAACTTTTGCAGCGCCCGGTGGACCTGGTGCCAAGGGAGGGGTTGAAGCCCATAATCCGAGAGGCTGTCCTATCCAGCTCGGAGGTAGTCTATGCGGCGTGAGGAACTGTACTTAACCGATATTGTGGAAGCGGCGGATGCCATTCAGCGCTTCGTCGAGGGGATTCAACACAAAGACTTGATTGACGACGAACTGCGTCAGAGCGCCGTGCTTCAAAAACTGATCGTGATTGGCGAGGCCGCCGCTCGGTTGCCGAGGGAGTTTAGAGAACGTCATCCCGAAATCGAATGGGCTGACATTGTGAGGTTCCGCAATATCGCCGTCCATGAATACTTTGCGGTGAGCTGGTCTATCGTCTGGGTGACGGCAACGCAAGAGGTCCCCGGCTTGCGGCGAAAAGTTGCTAAGATTCTCGCGGAGGAATACGCAGATGACTGAAGCCACCAACGGCTTCAAAGAGACTGAGATCGGCCCGATCCCGGTGGATTGGGAGGTGGTGCCTCTTCGGGAAGTTACAGAGAAAGCACAAACACGCGACCCGCGCAAAACGCTGGGTGAGACTTTTAGGTACATTGACGTATCGAGTGTTTCAAACGAGACCTACCACGTTCAGGGATGGAAAGAGTATAAAGGGCACGAAGCGCCAAGTCGTGCTCGCAAGGTGGTTGAAACCCGAGACACTATCTTTGCTACAGTTCGTCCTTACCTGAGAAATATAGCCCAAGTTCCAAGCCATCTGCACAACGAGATTTGCTCCACGGGCTTCTGCGTGATTCGAGCAAAACCTGGAAAGGCCGAGCCTGACTATCTCTTCTATGTTACTCTCTCCGATGCTTTCATTGCTCGCGTCGTAGCACAGCAAAGGGGCTCAAGCTATCCAGCGGTCAGTGACGAGGTAGTGCTGAGTGAACTCATCCCCCTCCCTCCCCTCCCCGAACAGCGCCGCATCGCCCACGTCCTCAGCACTATCCAGCGGGCCATCGCCGCCCAGGACGCCCTGATCGCCGCCGCCCGCGAACTCAAGCGCAGCCTGATGCAGCGCCTCTTCACCTACGGCCCCGACGCCGAGCCCGCTCCCACGAAGGAGACGGAGATCGGCGAAATCCCGAAGCACTGGGAGGTAGTGCGGGTAGGCGATGTTTTTGAGATCAAGCTCGGCAAGATGTTGTCAAAAGCTGCCAGAAGAGGTATTTCGCCACGTCCCTATCTGCGAAATGCGAACGTCCAGTGGGGATACATTGACCTAAGCGATGTAAAGGAAATGGATTTTACCCTTGATGAAATGGAGATTTTTAGACTGAGGAAGGACGATATTCTGGTTTGTGAGGGTGGCGATATTGGTAGAACAGCAATCTGGGAAGAGCAAATGCCCGAGTGTTACTACCAGAAAGCCCTCCATCGACTTAGACCCAAAGAGCCGAATATCCTGCCAAGATTCTTTCTCTACTACATGATGTTCATTTTCTTGGTTCGACGGGTTCCGATAGTTGAAGGAGCTAGATCAACAATCGCTCACTTGCCTGTTGCAAAGCTGAGAATGGTCCCAGTTGCTCTGCCATCTTTCAATGAGCAGATTCAAGTGGTAGAGCAGATTAACGCTGTGGACCACAAGATCGAGGCCGAGGAGCAGCGCAAGGCGGCACTGCAGGAGTTGTTCAAGACGATGCTGCATCAGTTGATGACGGGGCAGGTGCGGCCGAAGGAGAAGTTGTGAGCCATGCAACCTACTCACGTCGCCTACGCAGATGAGTCATATTGCACTGCTGAACGTTATCGAAGTGTTGCGACCGTCACACTTGCTAGGGAGACAGCAGATGATCTTGTCTCGCATCTTTTCAAACTTCTCAGCACTTCTGAGATCAAAGAGTTCAAGTGGAGCAAACTTCGTCAGGCAAGAGAACGTTTTGCTGCACTGAAATTCATTGACCTCGTTGTTGAGGAGGCACTGAACGAGAGGATGCGCGTTGACGTACTGATCTGGGATACAGAGGACAGCCGGCACAAGATCAAGAGGCGTGACGATCAGGCAAATTTGCAGCGCATGTACTATCACTTATTCAAGAATATATTGCAGCGCTGGCCAAGTGGGAGTACGTGGACGCTATATCCTGATGAGAATTCTGCACTCGATTGGGCAACTATGGCGGACTTCTTGGATGCTGCTGCATTCAATCTGGGAGTCGATCCCAATTTGCTAGCGCCGTCTTTTCGCGCCCGCCTCGAACGCGATTTTCAGATCCTTGAGATAGTTGAGATGGATTCAATCAAAACACCTATTTGCCAGGTGGCCGATTTGTTTGCTGGCCTGGGTGTCTTCTCCAGAAAACGCTACTCGCAATACCGTGAATGGCTAGAACGACAATCAAATCAACTGCCGCTCTTCCCCCTCATTAGTGTGGAATTAAGCAACTCAGACAAAGAGCGATGCACTGTTTTGAAATATCTCGATGATCTCTGTAAGCGGCACAAACTCGGTGTTGGCCTGAGATCGAGTCACGGACTTCGGACGTATAACCCTGTGAATCCGATGAATTTCTGGCCGTATGAGCCGCAGCATCCCAAGGACAAGGCACCTACGAAAGGCAGCGAGATGTAGATTGCCAGACGTGTGAAATCGCCCGCATGTTGTCGGCGGCGGATCGCAAGATCGAGGCCGAGGAGCAGCGCAAGGCGGCGCTGGGAGCGTTGTTCAAGTCTATGCTGCACCAGTTGATGACGGGGCAGGTGCGGGTGAATGAGAACCGCGAGTGAGACCAGTAGCATTCGGTGGAGCCGTAGGACAATCTGACTCACGGTTAGTTTGCGAGGCTGACGATAGCCAAAAGGAGGAACAATGAGCGCCAAACCAAGGCGACGACAACAGCTACGACGTCCCCCCCTGCCTCCGGCGGAAGAACCAACAGAAGCTGAGGTGGCAATTGAGTCCCCTCCGGATTTCGTGCCCCCTTCCCCTGCGGAAGGACTTTCTCTCATCAACCGCCTACAGGCAATCCGAACTTCACACGTGCTCACCTTTGTCACCAGGCCAGACGTTACGGTACGCGGTGATGTCGTGGAACAAGTCTATGAGCAACTGAGGGAGATAGGTCGCGTTCCCAGGCTGGATCTTTTCTTGCACAGTTCAGGTGGGCAAACAGAGATCCCTTGGAGGTTGATCACACTGATCCGGGACTTTGGGGAGCATTTCGCGGTGTTGATTCCGGGGATTGCCTACAGTGCGGCTACTCATCTGGCGATGGGAGCAGATGAAATCGTCATGGGACCACTGTCCGAACTGAGTCCGGTGGATCCTGCTCGCTCCCACCCATTGCTCCCCAGCCGAAAAGAGGGAGACCCGCCACTAGTCGTATCGGTGCAAGATCTGCGCCATTGTGTAGAGTTCATCAAGAGCGAAATTGGCGACTCTGCACCGGAATCATTGGCGACGATCTTAGCGGCGTTGTTCGACAAGATCCATCCTTTGGCTATCGGAGCGATACAACAATCGTATGCTTTGTCTCGCCTGATTTCTACCAAAGCGCTCTCCACACACATGGACCCAGATGCCGAGAAAGGGCAGATTGAAAAGATTGTCAACGCCTTTTCCGACGAGTTCTTCTCGCATCACTACCGAATTGGATGGAAAGAGGCTAAAGAGAAAGGCTTAAAAGTAACCTATGCCGACGATGAGTTGTGGGAAACCATGTGGGCTCTCTACCAACACTACCGGACCTACTTCGGTTTGGCTCAGAAAATCGCAGAAGGACATCAGGTAGCTCAGCCGATCGCCTGGATCGACACTGTTCATCAACGCCGTATCCTGGAGGAGATACTCTCAGTGACAGCGACCCAGGGCGAGGACATGGTCCAACTGAGAAAAGCCACCGCCCGTTGGTTGGCGCTGCCCTGGCAGCCAAATGATCAGACTGACGTGGAGGAGTAGGGGATCATGCCATTCCCAGCCCATGTTCGTTTCGCCGACTTTGCGTTTGATCGGTACCCTCGGTGGGGAGATGTCTACTGGTACGATTTCGGTATGCCCCGTGCTCAACAACACACAATGGCCGAACCGCATTTGGCTATTGTGGTCAGCGACACCAACACCACGTTGAAAGGCACCGTGCTGCTTGTTCCTTTGTCAGGCGCGGAGCACCGAAAAGAAGGCTACCAGTTCCACGTCCTGATTACCAAGGCCGAATGTTCCGGGTTGGAAAAAGATTCCGTCGCCAAAGTGGATCAGATCTACTGCGTGCCTACGCGCCCAGGCTTACCCGATCAATACTACCTGACGCAACTGAACAAAAAAATAATGGCTCGCATGTACGAGCCATTATTGAGGGCTTTGGGAGTTCAGTATTTGATTGGGAGGTCAGCCAACTAGCGTTTCCCGCTGGACATCGTGCATCCGTGTGGCCAGAGCTATGTCCTCGGGCAATTGCTCCTCACCTCGTTCTAACAGGGCACGATGCTCTGCGGACAGCGGTTGACTCAGGCTCTTGCCAAAGGTATTGGCAACATCGTCTAAGAATCCACGACGGCGAATGGTGTACTCGAAGTGAGTAACGTGTATCTGGGGGACAGTGACTTCGGCCACACCGGTATATAGGCCAGCAGCCAAGGTTTCATCTCGCCCGCTGAATTCAGTTTGTGCGTTCATTCTGTCCTCCTCCTTTCGCATTATATTATAGCGGACTTGAACGAAAAAGTCAATTCACGGAGCCAGGCCCTCCAATGACCCGCCTTAGCGAAAAACGCGATGTGCAGGACGCCCTGGTCAACTACCTCATCGGCATTGGCTGGGACTACCTGCCGCCGGACGAAATCAAGAATGCGCGGAACGGCGACGAGCGGGAGCCTTTCATCGTGCCTGTCGCCCGCCAGCAACTCACCACCCTCAACCCCGGTCTCGTCACCGAAGCCAACGTAGACGACGTGTTGCGCCGGCTGCGCGGGGTGCACCCCCACATCGCCGGCAACGAGGACTTCCTGCACTACCTGCGCGGGCACAAGACGGTCTACAGCGAGGCCGAAAAGCGAGAGCTGAACCTGACGCTGATTGACTTCGACACGCCTGCCAACAACCGCTTCACCTTCACCCAGGAGTTCCCCTTCGAGGACCGGGACCGACGACGGTTGGACATGCTCCTCTTCGTCAACGGCTTCCCGGTGGCCCTCATCGAGAACAAAAGCCCCACCGTGCCCGAAGCGGAACTGGAGGCCTTCGATCAGGTGCAACACACCTACACCGACCGCATCCCCGAACTGCTCAAGTTCACCCAGTTCTTCGCCGCCTGTGACGTGCGCATCCACTACGGGGCCACCTGGAACGACAGCCTCAAGGCCTTCTACCGCTGGAAGGCCGACGGCAAAGGCTATGGTCTGGAAAACCTCAGCAAGACCCTCTTCGACCAGGAGCACCTGCTGCGCATCCTGCGCGACTACGTCATCTTCTTCCGCGCTGACGATGAGACCCACAAGTTCGTCCTGCGCCCCCATCAGATTCGAGCCACCGAACGCATCGTGCGGAGGGTACTCACCAACCTCCCCCCCAGAGTTGGGGGGGAACGAGGGGGGGCTAACACCGGCCTCATCTGGCACACCCAAGGCTCCGGCAAGACGTTAACCATGATCGTCGCCGCCCACAAATTACGCCGCCTCCCAGCATTGGAAAACCCCACCCTGCTGGCAGTGGTGGACCGCCGAGAACTGGAAACACAAATGGCCCAAAACCTGGAGGCCTTTGGCTTTCCGACTGTCGTGCGGGCCGAGAGCAAGCGCCACCTGCGGGAACTGCTAGCCTCCGACTACCGGGGGTTGATCGTCACCACTATCCACAAGTTCGATCGCATCCCCAAACACCTGAATACCCGCCACAACATGGTGGTGCTGATAGACGAGGCTCACCGCACCCAAGAAGGCGACCTGGCCACCTACATGCGGGCCGCGCTGCCCAATGCCTTCTACTTCGGCTTCACCGGCACGCCCATTGATCGGGGCATCGTGGGGCGAGGCACCTTCGAGACTTTCGGACGGCCCGACCCCGACGGCTACCAGGACAAGTACGGCATTGACGAGTCCATCGAGGATGGCACCACCGTTCCCCTCTACTACACCCTCACCCCCACCGAATTGCGTCTGGACCGGCAGACCCTCGAAGACGAGTTCTTCCGCGTGGTAGAAGATGCGGGCATCGCCAGCATCGAAGAGCTCAACCGCCTTCTGGACAAGGCCGACAAGCTGAAGGCAGTGCTCAAAGCGCCCGACCGGGTGGAGGAGATCGCCGCCCACATCGCCCGGCACTACCGGGAGAACGTGGAACCTCTGGGCTTCAAAGCCTTCGTGGTGGCGGTGGACCGAGAGGCTTGCGCCCTGTACAAAGAGGCCCTGGACCGCCACTTGCCGCCTGAGTACAGCCGGGTAGTTTACACCCCCTACCACAAGAATGGGGACCTGATGCGCCAGCATCACCTGGACGACGCCGAGGAGAAGCGGGTGCGCAAGGCCTTCCGCGCCCCCGACGATCTGCCCAAGATCCTCATCGTCACCCAGAAACTGCTCACCGGCTACGACGCGCCGGTCCTCTACGCCATGTACCTGGACAAGCCGCTCAAAGACCACACCCTGCTCCAGGCCATCGCCCGCGTCAACCGGCCCTATCCCGACAAAGAGAATGGGCTGATCGTGGACTACATCGGCGTGTTCGAGGACTTGCAGCGCGCGCTGGCCTTCGACCTGGCCACCATCTCCAAAGGGCTGATAGACCTGGAGAAGCTCAAAGAGCGGTTCGTGGACCTGCTGCTGGCAACCCAGGCTTCCATCGCGCCCATCAACCTGTCGGACGACCCGGGCCGCCCGGCCCGCATCATTGACCACTTCTTCGATGAGGAGCGCCGGGAATCCTTCACCAGCCTGTTCAAGGAATTGCAGACGGCCTACGAGATCCTCTCGCCTGATCCCTTCCTGCGGGACTACCTGGACGACTACGCCCTCATCGTGCAGGTCTACCAGGTGGTCTACAACTACTTCAATCCAGAGGCCGAGAGGCGGCGCCTCCAGCGGGAGCTGCTGCGCAAGACCGATGCCCTCATTCGGAAACACGTGGAAGCGGCGCCCGTGGTGGACACGCTGCCCCTCTACCCCATCAATCGGGACATCGCCAACGTGGTCAAGGCGGATAACGTCAGCGACAGGGTCAAGGTCACCAACCTGTATCGCAGCTTGATCGTCCACATCGAGCGATACCAGCAAGAGCAGCCCTATCTGATCTCCATCGGTGAGCGGGTCGAGGTGGTCATCCAGCGTCTGCGGGACCGCCAGATCAGCGTGGAGGCCGCCCTGGAGCAACTTGGCGCCCTGGCCAAGGAAGCGGTCACGGCCGAGGCCCAGCAGGCCGAAAGCGACCTGACACGCGGGGAATTTGCGTTGTATTGGGTGCTCAAAGGGCAGGGCGTGGTCAATCCAGATACCGCTGCCCAGGCCGCCCATCGCGTTCTGGCCGAGCACCCTGGCTGGCCCTACAATGCCGGGCTGCAACGCAAGGTACGAGCCGAAATGTACAAGCTGCTGAGACTACCCCTGCAGAGGGCGATCAGTGAGGGGGCAGCCGAGATGCAAGCTAACGCCCGACGAGTTAAAGCTCTCAGAGAGACAGTGGACAACCTGCTCAGGATGTATCGTGTGGTGGCGTCATGAAGCAAGGTAAAGCAAAAGACTTCCGCAGCCTGGGAGACTTCGGAAGTCTTACATCTCTTCCGCCCATAGAGATAGTCCCGCAAGACCGCCAGACACTGGCCATGTGGGTGACGCCTGTGGGCATTCAGGTGCTCATCCCAGCCGAGCTAGATGCCGATAGCTTACGTGTGCAAGCCTTCATTGAGGCCGGCCTGCAAAAGCTCCAGACTTCCGAAGTCTTGGAGACTTCGGAAGTCTTGCTCGAAGACCTGAATGAACTGGCGACCCTATGGTCAGAGTGTCTCGGCGTGGAAATCAGACGTGTGCAAGTAAGGGCTATGAGGAACAAATGGGCGTCTTGCTCCAGCAATGGCATCCTCACATTGAGCACCGACCTGCTAGAGCTCCCCCGAGACCTGGTGGAGTACGTCATCTGCCACGAGTTGGTCCACCTCAAGATTCCAAACCACGGTAGGGGATTCCAGGCGCTGATAAGTTGTTATATCCCCGACTGGAAGGACCGCGAGCTTCGTTTGGCGCGATGGACAGCATCCAGTGGTTAGCCGCGCCTCATAGCAAAAACAGGCACAAAACACAAAAATAAGGAGGTCTTGTACGATGGAACAAACTAGCTTCAAAGTCTATGGTTACCGATGGGTGGTGCTGCTGGCGTTTATGTTGGTCGTCGTCGTCAACCAGCTTCTGTGGATCACCTTTGCCCCGATCACGAGCAGCGCGGCCCAATATTATGGGGTCTCAGACCTCAGCATCGGCCTGTTGTCCATGAGCTTTATGATCGTGTACATCGTCATCTCGATCCCCGCCTCGTGGGCCATTGATACCTATGGGATCCGCGTCGCCGTGGGAATAGGCGCCGCGCTGACAGGCATCTTTGGCTTGCTGCGGGGCCTGTGGGCGGCAGATTACACGCTGGTGCTCGTTTCCCAGATTGGCATTGCCATTGGGCAGCCGTTCATCCTCAATGCCATCACCAAGGTGGCTGCTCGCTGGTTTCCCATTCAGGAGCGGGCGACCGCGTCCGGCCTGGGATCGCTGGCTATGTACCTGGGCATCTTCGTGGGTTTGGCGCTAACCCCGTACCTTACGATCCGCTCTGGCATCGGCGCCATGCTGGTTGCCTACGGGATTGTGTCCGTGGTCGCCGCCGTGGTCTTTTTCGGAGTCGCCAGGGAGCGCCCTCCGACGCCTCCGTGCCCCCCGGACCAGGAAGAGCGCTCCCTGGTTCTCGATGGCCTCAAGCACACCCTGCGCCAGAGGAACTTCGTCTTTCTGATGCTCATCTTCTTCGTGGGCCTGGGGACATTCAATGGGGTGACGACGTGGATCGAGAACATCGTCAGGCCAAGAGGGTTCTCGATCACCCAGGCCGGAATCATCGGAGGGGTGATGATCGTAGGTGGCATCATCGGCGCCCTGATCGTGCCATCGCTCTCCGACCGCTACCGGAGGAGAACCCCGTTCATGATCCTGGCTCTGGCTGGCGCGACTCTGGGACTCGTCGGCATCACCTACGCCACAGGCTACTGGCTCCTGCTGGCCGCAGCCTTTGTCCTGGGTTTCTTCTTGCTGAGCGCCGGTCCGATTGGATTCCAGTATGGCGCCGAAGTTGCCTATCCAGCACCAGAAGGCACGTCAAACGGCCTGCTGTTGCTCGTGGGGCAAATCTCAGGGATCGTCTTCATCTTCGGAATGGACAGCTTCAAGTCGCCGGAAACAGGTTCGATGACCTCGCCTTTGGTTGTGCTCATCGGACTCATGGTTCTAAGCCTGCTTCTCTGCACCAGACTCAGGGAATCGCCCCTGATGACGGAAAAAGTAAGCCGTTGAGACGCCGCCTTATCGCCGGGTGAAAGTCCGACCGTAAAGTAGAACGCCCACGGATCGTTCAAAAATCAGGACTGTTGAGCAACTGGCAGTCCTAACATGACCTTTGACCGCAGTCGAACAAACCGCACAATTGAACTTCTGACATGCTCTACCCTCCAACATGTAGTAGTGCGATAGGGAGCTGCTACTACATGTTGGATAATACTTCTGGATTATTGGGGTTCAGTTATGCGATTATCGGCAGACGGTCAAACCTCATGCTAACGTGATGGCGCCAACCACTAGGCTACTTTTGGAGGCGAGCAGCAATACATGAAGGAGTGGGGATGTCAGACACCGTTATCCACATCGTCCGTCATCGCGCAACTCCGGCGATGATCAGCGAGATGCTGCAATCATTGGGATCCTACGTCAAGTTGGCTGTTGACGTGCGCCGCGAAGTGTTGGCCGGCGGCGGAGAGCTCCATGCCGATTGCGAGCAGGTGTTACTGGAGGATGGCGGCCGCCAGGAAGACATCTGGGGCGCCGATTGGCTGCCCTTTAGTCAAGAGGTACAATTCGAGGCGCTGATCAACATCCGTCCCCGCCAAGACAATTTCAGTATGACCATTCAGAATCCCGTAATTCGCGAGCGGGTAGAAACCATTGTGCGCCGACTGCTGGAAGGAGTGATGTTTGAATGAAAGATCTCTCAGCCATTCAGGCCCGTTATGTGCGTGATCCACTGCCAGTGCGTCTGGGTGGACTGGCCGCCGACATGGCCCGCGTCGCTTCATTCTCACAGAATCCGGCCAATCTCGCGCCCGTAGCAGACCTGGTACGAGAGGCCGCGCACTTCATCGAGTGGTGCGCTCCGGAATCTGACCTGGAGAGCCAGATGACGCTATTGGAACTGCAACGCCGCCTGGCCCACTGGCGGATGCGGTTGCCCCAGAGGTTCCCTGACCAGGCGTGGCGTGCCCAGATGATCGCCGAGGCCCAACAGTGGAGCCAGCGTGTGCTGGAGATGAGTGGCCTGCTGGCAGAAGTGTGAGGTCGGACACGCCAAGGCCATCTGCATAAGGATCTGTGCAGGGACTGTTGGGTAGAGGTGGATCTATGAGCAGACCAACCATTCATTACGCCCCCCAAAGCAATGTATCCCCCGACCCCTCAGCAGTCAAAAAAGACAAAGCAAACACAATCAAAACCAGGAAAGGAGAGATCATGCCACACCAAAACCCGTTTCTATCCCTGGACCAACAGATCGTTGGCGATATCTACACCAGCACGGAAGCCATGGACAACCTGATCGTCCTGTGCGATGATTTTGGCTCCAGGTTCGGCGGCACCGAGGGGGAGCGCCAGGCCGCTGAGTTCTTCAAGGCGAAAATGGAAGAATACGGCCTGAGCAATGTCCACCTGGAACCGATCGAATACACCGGCTGGACCAGAGGAGAGGCCAGGCTGGAAATCATCAGCCCCGTCCCCCAAATCATCCCCTGTATCAGCCTTCCCTATTCCCCCCCGGTTGATCTGGAAGGCACTATCATTGACATGCGGGACGGCGCACCCAAAGACTTCGACCGGCGGGCTGACGAAATCAAGGGCAAGATCGTCATGACCACCAGCGTGGTCAGTCCCAAAGGATCAAAAAGATGGATTCATCGGAGCGAGAAGTACGGGCGCAGTCTCATGGCTGGCGCGACCGGCTTCATCTTCGTCAACCACTACCCCGGTTATGGGCCGGCCACGGGCGACATCGGGTACGATGGAGCAGGGCTCATCCCCGGCATCTCCCTTTGCAAAGAAGATGGCGCCCTCATCCAACGGCTTTTGAAACGCAAGGGGGAAGTGAGAATCCGCCTGACCAGCACCGACCATTGCCAGCCCACGACCTCGTGGAACATCCTAGGGGACTTGCCCGGTCGGCAGGTTCCAGATCAGGTGGTGATGCTGGGCTGCCACTACGACGGCCACGACATCTCCCAGGGTGCAGGAGATCCAGCTTCCGGCGCGGTATCGGTGCTGGAAGCAGCCCGCGTATTGGCCAAATACGGCCCCGCCCTCCCCTGCACCGTTCGCTTTGCCCTGTGGGGCATCGAAGAGATCGGCCTGTACGGCTCCAGAGAATACGTCAAGGCCCAC
>Ga0265595_1001631_pt1 | contig 16772 bp, 13 predicted proteins | sample saktaG_15_FD_190148 | JGI IMG/M metagenome (GOLD analysis project Ga0265595, IMG submission 190148) | Saline water microbial communities from Sakinaw Lake, British Columbia, Canada - sak_2013_06_06_50m | ecosystem: Environmental > Aquatic > Non-marine Saline and Alkaline > Saline ... | reverse complement strand
CCGTTTCCGCGTTTTGCAAGACGAGAAAGAAAATAAAAAGCCCTATTCCAATTAGGGCTAACAACGAAAAAAGAATTTTTTTAGAAACCTTGAAGGCCATCTTTAATCCTTTTGTTTAATCACCTCGTCGATCAAACCGTATTCTTTTGCCTCGTCAGCGGACAAGTAAAAATCCCTGTCTGTGTCTTTCTCGATTTTTTCCAGGGGCTGGCCGGTGTGTTTGGCTAGAATATTATTCAGTTTTTCTTTTATCTTTACGATTTGCTTTGCCGTAATTTCAATTTCCACCGCTTCGCCGGTAACTCCGCCCGCCACTTGGTGCAGCAATACCTGAGAATTAGGCAGGGCGAATCTTTTGCCTTTCTTTCCGGAGGCCAATAAAGTGGCCCCCATGGAAGCGGCCAGGCCTATACAAACAGTGGAGATGTCCGGTTTCACGTATTGCATGGTATCGTAAATGGCCATGCCGGCGGTAACCGATCCTCCGGGAGTGTTTATGTAGAGCTGGATGTCTTTATTCGGGTCTTTCGACGCCAGAAATAAAAGCTGGGCGATGATGGAATTCGCCACGGGATCGGTAATGGGAGCCGCCAAAAATATGATCCTGTCTTTCAAAAGACGGGAATAAATGTCGTAGGCCCTTTCTCCGTATTGCGATTTTTCAATTACCGTAGGAATCAAGTTCATGATATATTTATTTTAGTTATTCTGTCTTCAAAGTCAATTTTTGACTTTTTCTTTTTTTATATTATGATAAGTAAATTGTTCGTTTAAGGGGGTGAAATATGTCCTGGTTGGATTTCTTCCAGGGTCTCCCGATGATATTTTTCCGTACGGAAGGTGCAGTTATTCTCTGGGCGGCAAAAGGATCTCCTTACTGGCAGAGTCTTTTATTCTCGCTTTGCTGGACATCCCTAAGCTTAATAATCACCTACTACGGAACCGGCATATTAGTGAGCCGGTTGAAAAGATGGTGGCTCCTACGATTCGTCATTGCCAAGTGGGAAAAGGAAATAACAAGCAGAAAAAACAATTTCGCAAATAATAATTCCCTTTCTCATAACTGGCTTAGTCTGCAGAAACAGTGGGTTGTGATTATTCTCGCTTTCTTGCCTTATACGCATTTCGTACCTGGTTTAGGCTCGGCAGTAATTGCCACAGCAAAAGTTTTAAATATCAGATGCGGAATTATCCTGCTGATTCTGGGTAACGCCTTTCGTTGGGCCGTCATCACCTATCATATCTATCAGGGAGTCCATTTTCTCCTCTGAGGCAGTGTTAGAAATTTCTGACGCTGCCTTTTCCGTTATACCAGAAAAGCGACAATCAAAAGAGCGACGATATTGAGAACCTTAATCATCGGATTGATGGCGGGACCGGCGGTGTCTTTATAAGGATCTCCCACCGTGTCCCCGGTCACGGCAGCCTGGTGAGCAAAACTTCCTTTCCCTCCGAAGTTTCCCTCTTCGATGTATTTTTTGGCGTTATCCCAGGCCGCTCCTCCGGAAGTCATTGAGATCGCTACGAACAGCCCGCTGACGATTGAACCGATTAATAATCCTCCCAAAGCTTCTACTCCCAGAATCAGACCGACCAGAATCGGGGAAAGAACCGGAATCATTGCCGGAACTATCATTTCCTTTATGGCCGACTTGGTAACGATATCAACGCATTTGCCGTATTCCGGCTTGGATTCGCCTTCCATCAGGCCTTTGATTTCCCTAAACTGCCTCCTTACTTCCTCAACAACGCCTGTGGCAGCTCTGCCCACGGCCGACATGGCCAGAGAAGCAAAAAGATAGGGCAGAAGACCGCCGAGAAATAAACCGGCCACAAGCCTGGGATCGTCCAGATGAAATTCATAACCCCCTCCCAATTTGGCCAATTCCTGAGTGTAGGAAGCGAAAAGTACGATTGCCGCCAAACCGGCCGAAGCGATGGCATAACCCTTAGTGACCGCCTTGGTGGTGTTGCCGACTGCATCCAGAGAATCGGTAATTTTTCTCACCTCATCTGACAGGCCGGACATCTCGGCGATTCCTCCTGCGTTGTCGGTGATCGGACCGTAGGAATCAATGGCAACGATAATGCCGGTCAAAGAAAGCATGGCCATCGCGGCTATGGCAATTCCGTAAAGACCGGCTAGCCAGTAACTGATTAAAATACCCATGACTATCAAGAGAATGGGGAAGACTGTAGAGCGCATGCCCACTGCCAGGCCGGTGATTATGTTCGTTGCGTGGCCCGACTGGGACGATTCGGCAATGCTTCTGACGGGTCGGTATTGTTTGGAAGTATAGTATTCCGTAACCACCATCATCCCGGCCGTGACCAGAATGCCGACCAGGGAAGCGAAATAAAGTTTAAGCCAAGAAAATTCCAAAAAACTAAACTGTCTTATGACGAAATAAAAGCCGATGGCGGCCAAAACGCCCGAAACTATCAGGCCCTTGTAAAGAGCATTCATGATATTCTGGGATTTCCCCAGTCTTACAAAAAAAGTTCCGATGACTGAAGCGAGAATGGAAACCGCTCCCAGGATGAGAGGAAGAATGATCACTTGTGAATTGGGGAATATCAAGGATCCCAGAATCATCGCCGCAATAGCGGTTACCGCATAAGTTTCAAATAAATCAGCGGCCATGCCCGCACAGTCGCCGACGTTGTCCCCGACCTGGTCGGCGATGACGGCCGGATTTCTCGGATCGTCTTCGGGTATGCCTTTTTCAACTTTTCCCACCAAATCAGCCCCCACGTCCGCTGCCTTAGTAAAGATGCCCCCTCCTAATCTCGCGAAAACGGAAATCAAACTCCCGCCGAACCCCAAGGCGATTAGTGCTTTTAAGTCCTGAGTGAGAAAATAAAATGCGGTGACCGAAAGAAGTCCCAGGCTGACTACCATAAGTCCAGTGACCGCTCCTCCCTTGAAAGATAAAGATAAAGCGGGTTTCAATCCGGTTTTTGCGGCTTCCGTCACTTTGACGTTCGTAGAGGTCGAAACCATCATACCCACGAAGCCGCACAAAGCCGAAGCCGCAGCTCCGATTAAAAAGCCCAGGCCAGTTTTGAACCCCAGAATCAGCCAGAGAACAATAAATAAGATTAAAGCGACAATGCCGATCGTTTTGTATTGGCGGGCCAGATAAGATTTTGCCCCTTCTTTTATAGCCGAGGATATGCCCACTTGCTTTCCTTCGCCGGAAGAGAATTTATTGATTTCCCTGACCAGGAAATAGGTGAATAATAAAGAAAAAATTGAAACGACTACTGGAATTAATAACATAGTTATTTACCGAGTTTTTATATAATAAAGGTGAAAAAGAGATTTATCTCTTTGCCTTTCCTTCTTTATCTGCTTCTTCTTTTTTGACCTTTTCTTTTTTAATTTTAGTTTTTTCTCCGGTTTTTTTCGTTTCGCTCTTTTTTGCTTCGGCTTTTTCTTCCTTCTCGATTTTCTTGATTTCTTCTTTCGCGCTTTCCGGCTTTACGTCTATCTTCCAGCCAGTCAGCTTTGCCGCCAGTCTCACGTTCTGCCCCTCTTTTCCTATGGCTAAAGACAACTGATCGTCCGGGACAATGGCCAGGGCTTTGTTTTTGGGGAGCCTTCTTACCTCCACAACCTTGGCGGGGGAAAGGGCATTTGCAACGTATTGTTCCGGTTCTGCGGCATACTCGATGATGTCAATTTTTTCTCCGCCCAGTTCGTTGATAACCGCCATGACCCTCGTTCCTTTCTGGCCTACGCAGCTCCCTATAGGATCCACTCCTTCTGTATCCGTGGCTACGGCTATTTTCGATCTTGAACCCGGCTCTCTGGCGATCGATTTTATCTGAACCTGACCGGAAGATATTTCCGGAACTTCCAGTTCAAAGAGTTTGGATATAAGCTTAGGATAAGCACGGGAAAGGAAAACCGCCGCTCCTTTGGGAGTTTCTTCAACCTTCAAGACAAAAACCTTAAGCCTTTGGCCGGGCCTGTAAAATTCTCCGGGAACCTGTTCTTCTCTGGGCAATACTCCGAGAGTTTTACCAATGTCGATAAAAATGTTTCTCCCTTCCACCCTCTGGACGATGCCGGAAATTATTTCTCCTTCTTTAGATTTATATTCTGAGAAAACCGTTTCTTTTTCCGCTTCCCTGATTCTCTGCAGGATGACTTGTTTTGCGGTTTGGGCGGCAATCCGGCCGTAATCTTTCTGTGGGGTCAGGACCGTTTCTATTTCTTCCCCGGCTTTTATTTTAGGGCTAATCTTCTTCGCCTCTTCCAGCATTATGTGTTTTTCCGGGTTGAAACGGACCTTCTCTTTGTCTTCTTTCCCGCTGGAAATTTCTTCCTCTTTCTTCTCTTTCATTTTTTCCAGTTCTTCGTCGGAATAGATCATTGCCTTGGTAACCACTTCTTTTATCTGCCAAAACTTAACTTCGCCCGTTTCCGGGTCGAGCTTGGCTTTTATAATCTGCCCTTTCTTGCCGTAATCTTTTTTGTAGGCCGCGGCAATCGCCATTTCGATGGTTTCCATTATTCTCTCCACCGCAATCCCTTTTTCCTCGGCAATCTGGGCTATGGCTGATGTAAAGTTTTTTATGTCCATATTTTTTAAAAAATGCCCGCAACTTTTGCGGACTAGTTTAATTATAGCAAATTAAATTTTGTCGTCAATAGGGTAGAAGGCCACGAGAACTGCTCCCGGTCCGGTATGGGTTCCCACCACCGGAGAAACCGGCGAGACGAATGAAACCTCTATTCCTTCTTTTTTCTCCAAATCCGATCTGAGTTTCTCGGCTACTCTCTCTGCGTCGGCATGAGCGATGGCCACTCTGATTTTTTTTCCTTTCCTCTGTTTTTGGATTTCTTCCGACAGGATTCTAGCAACGTCTTTCCCCAGAGTCACCCCGAAAAACTTCACTTTCCCCGCTTTTAATCCAACCAGGAACCTGATTCCCATTTTTTGGATGAAGGAAACTGGTTTTATGAATATTTTGGGCAGGTTGACTCTTCCTCCCCGCACCACGTATCTGAAATCGTTCACACAGGCAACCAAAGAGACCTTCGGGCAAAATTCCTTGAAATAATCCACGATTTCTTCCGTCGTCCTGCCCTGGGAAATCAGCTCTCCTGCCCGGATGGCAACCAAACCTTCTGCCACTTCGGCCGTATTGCAGTCGAAAACATAAACATTGAGTTTTGTCGGCTTTTTGAAAATCGACCTGGCGATTCTGGCCGAACTGTAGGTACCGGAAAGCTTGGAAGACACCGTAATAACCAATATCTTTTCGAAATTTTCCAGCACCTTTTGATAGGTTGAAAAGAAATCCTTGAAGGTGGGGGCCGAAGTGGTAGGCAGGGGTTTTCCTCGCCTCAAAGCTTCTCTCATTTTCGGATAAATTTCTTCCCTGGATTTCACGATTTCTCCCTCAGGGAACCTTGTGGTAAAAGGAACTTCTTCTATATGGTATTTCTCCAGAATTTCCTTGGGCAAGTCCGCCACCTCGTCCACTATCAAACCGAGCGGACGACGAGGTTTGAGGGAAGATGAATCTTTAGATTCATCGCCCATTAATCCCATATCTTCGACCCTTGATTTAAATTCTGGGAAAGTTTCGAATTTCTGTCTTATGTCTTCCGGTTGATTGGTATGAATGTGGATTTTGACGATGTTGTTCGTTTCTATTATCTCCAAGCTGTCACCCAAAGGAGAAAGCTCTTCCCTTATCTTCGCGATTTCCGTCCCCTCCTTCTTTTTAAAGCTGAAGACTATTTCGTATCTGAATTTCAAATCTTCGACCGTCTCCGGCACGGAGATAGGAGAAGCAACGTCCGCCTTGGATGCGATCTCTATTCCTTTCAAATTCTCGATCCAGGCCTCCAGAATTTTCAAAAATCCCAGGGCACCGGCATCGACCACATCGTTCTCCTTTAGAACCTGAAGTTTTTCTTTCGTTTCTTTCAAGGCCACTTCGCTCACTTTATATGCTTCCTCCAAAACCCTGATTATGTTTTTTTCTTTTTTAATTTTAGCCGTATCATACGCGGTCTCTCCCGCGGCTTTGACAACGTCGAGAATCGTGCCCTCAACCGGCTCGGCAATCGAATCCCTGGCCGCCTTTATCCCTCTTTTCATGGCCAGGGCCAGATGAAAAGCATCTATCGACTCCAGGTGCTTTATCCTGTCCAGAACCTCAATAAAATAGCCTGTGCAAATCATACCGGCATTTCCCCTGGCGTTTATCATGGCTGCGGTCTTCATATCTTCAGTCAGATCCCTGATGTTTTTGTAATCTTTGCGCGAGATGGTTCCCTCTATCCCCAAGAGCGTAGCGGCAAGGTTGTAGCCCGTATCTTTGTCGGCCACCGGGAAGACGTTTATCCTGTTGATTTCTTCCTGGTGAAGAACGATTTTCTTCGAGGCGGCCACCATCATCTTTTTGAAATCTTCCGTTCCAATTTCGGTCACCACCCTTTCGGAATTGCGGAGAAATCTGTCTATGGGCTTTCTTGCCATCTTAACCCCATATTTAATGGGACCGGCCAGAGGTTTTATCATTCTTTTGATTCTCAAATCCAAAAGCGCCTCATTGTTATCGAAAAGAAGCCTGTTCCTGATTAACTCAAACTTATTTTGAGAAGTTTTTATTTCTCGAACGGGGCTCAATCTCTTCATAAAAATGGGGGCCAGGGAAATGACCGTGAAAAGTCCTGCCGGCTCGAACTGCCTGAAGTAATAAATAGAAAGAAGAATCGCGGTCGCCAAAGCCAAAAGCGTGCCCACGGCGGCGTTCCAGATAAGGGCCAAAAGTGCAAGAGGAATTATGGAAAGAAGAAGGACCTGGGGAGCGAGAGCCAAAAGGGCACCGGCAAAAGTACCGATGCCTCTTCCTCCGGCGAATTTTAAAAATATAGACCAGTTATGTCCGGTTACCGCAGCCACTCCGGAAAAAACCTGGATTTCCAAGGAAAATCCCAATCTCTGAGCGCTGTATACCGCCAGATATCCTTTTCCCACATCAAGCAAAGCAGTCGATATTCCCTGCCACTTGCCAACATTCTTGAAAACATTGGACCCTGAAGTTTTTTTCCAGCCCAATTGCAGAACGTTCTTTCCGGATAATTTAGAAATCAGGTAGCCGAAAGGAATGGATCCTAAAATATAGCTGATGGATATCCAAATTATTCCAGACATTGTGGACCCACCGGGAATCGAACCCGGACCTCGGCAATGCGAATGCCGTGTAATACCATTTTACTATAGGCCCTTATTCTGCCGGAGCCCAGGCTAATCCCACAACGCCCGGACCCAACAAGGTACCCAAAACATCATCGACTAAATTCAGGAAAACCACTTCTGTCCCTTCAAGATTTTTTTCAATCAATTCTTTCAACTGCTGGGCTCTTTCTAGACTATCCCCGTGGACAATTGCCACTTTAATCTTTTTACCTTTTTTCCTGACGTCATTACTTTTACTTTCTAGCTCCTTAAACAGGGCTGTCGGGATGTCTTTAGCTCCGGTTTTCAAGCCGACGGCTGTAATTCTGCCGTCCTTCAGACCGATCAAGGGCCTTATTCCGATTTTCTGCGCCCCTCGTATCCAATTGGCAACGGTGGGGGATATTCTGCCCGAAGCTTCCAATCTTTTAGGGTCTTCAAGTAAGGCATAAAGTTTGACCTGAGGAATAAAACTTGTCATTCCTTTTAAAATTTCTTCCAAGGGTTTTTGGCTTTCCACCAGCTCAATCGCTTTCAAAACGATTAACCCCAGAGATGCCGTTCCGTTCAGAGAATCTATGACGAAAATGTTTTCCCCCTCTTCTCCCATGAACCTTTTTGCCTGGCAGCCCGAATTATAGGTTCCCGAATGTTTGGAGGTGATAGTGAAACAAATCACCTTTTCGAATTTTTCCAGCTGCCTTTTAAAAACTTCTATAAAGGCCTGGGGAGAAGGCTGCGATGTTTTAGCAAAAGATTTGTCGCCTCTCTTTTCCAGTTCCCTGATTTTCTGAAAAATATTTTCTCCGGGAATATTTTCAATTTCCGGCCAAGAGGCAGTGACGGAAACTATGCCTATGTCATATTTTTTAATTATTTCTTCCGGCAAATCGCATGTGCAGTCGGAAACTATACCGATTGGTTGTTTGTTATTCATATATTTTTGCTATTCATATATTATTATCTAGTCGGGGTGCTGGGAGTTGAACCCAGGCCGCAGAGTCCCGAACCCTGTATACTACCGTTATACTACACCCCGCAACATTAAGTCACCCAGTATTTCTTTTTCGTCATCTCGTCTTTCTTAATCTCTATTTTGTTTTTTTCTTCCGCACCCTTGCGGGCCAGTTCCTGCAGTTTCTTTTCGGGTAATTCTCCCAATTCCTTGACTTTCTTTTCCAAAAAATCTTTTTTGTTTTTCTCGGGATCGGACAGAACGTAACCTAATAGAACGTCCAGAATACGTCCTATCTTAGGTCCGGAGCCGATTTTCAGAATCTTCATTACATCATTCCCAGAAAGTTTCAGCATTTTGACCGAAATCGGGTCCTGGCTGACTCTTTCGATTATATACTTTAAATGCCTCAGTTTATAGGGCTCGGCCTTGGGAACACCGGAGCCTATTCTGTCTGCCATTCTCACCTGCAGTAACTCTTCCATATTTTCCGGCCCCACCTGGCGAACCAGTCTTCTGACCGAGGACTCTCCCACTTCGTCAACATTATAGTAAAAAAGGTGGTATCTGACCAGTTTTACGATCTTTTCGATGTCTTTCTTGGAAAACCTCAAACGATCCAGAATTTGGACAGTCATCCTGGCTCCGACCGCCTCGTGACCGTAAAAAGTGGCATCCTTGCCTTCGCCCCTCTTCACCTTTGGCTTGGCAATGTCGTGGAATAGGGCAGCCAACCTTACGTATTTGTTGAAATTCTTTTTTGCGGCATAATCCAAAGACTTTAAACTGTGTTCGTAGCATTCATATATATGATGCTTATTCTGGCTGACTCCGAACCCCTCTTCCAGCTCAGGAATTATGTATTTCAACAAACCCGTCTCTCTCAGGGTTTCCACGCCTTCCGCCGCTCTTTCCGACATGATGATCTTCATCAATTCTTCTCTTATTCTTTCTTTGGCAATGGCCAATATCCAGGGAGCATTTTTTTTGATTGCCTTGCGGGTCTCTTCTCCGATCTTCCAGCCTTCGCCCAAGGTTGCCGCAAACCTCACCGCTCTCATCATCCTCAGAGCGTCTTCGCCAAACCGCTCCTCGGCGTCCCCGACGGCCCTAATCGTTTTATTTTTCAAATCCTTCTGGCCGTCGAAAGGATCAATGATTTTAAAACTTGGCTTAGCCAAATCAACGGCAATGGCGTTCACCGTAAAATCCCTCCTGGCAAGATCTTCCTTCAGCGTCTTGGCGAATTTCACCTCGTCGGGATGGCGTTTGTCGCTGTATTTCGTTTCGGAACGGAAAGTGGTAATCTCTATTTCTTTTAAATTAGACTTGCGGCCGGCCGTTTGAACCGTGACTGTAAGGAACTTATTCTCGTAAAAACTCTTGGGGAATATTTTCTGTATTTCTTCGGGCTTGGCCGAAGTGGTCACATCCCAGTCTTCGGGCTCTTTTTTCATCAATACATCCCTGACGCAACCGCCAACAACGTAGGCCTCATAACCTTTTTGCTTTAAGGAGACGATTACGGTTTTTACTTCTTTTGGCAGAGTCATTCTAATTATTTTATCTTAAAAACTTGTTTTCTTCAACTAATTATGATATTATCTTAAAATATATGGGCAGTGAGCCCCTGTAGCTCAATGGATAGAGTACTGGGCTTCGGACCCAGGAATGAGGGTTCGACTCCTTCCAGGGGCACAAAGAAAATGCAGAATGAAAAACTAAAAATTAAAAATTTACTGGCGATAACTGGATTGGTGACGGTTTTTTTATTTTCAGCAGCCCCTGTTTCGGCCATCTGTGAGGGCCCGATCGTCCCCTGCGGCGGAGATAATCCCTGTCAGTTCTGCCATATCTTCGTTCTTATAACCAATATCGTAAATTACGTCCTGACCTGCCTCGTCCCGATCATTGCCGGGTTAATGATAATTATCGGAGGTCTTTATCTGCTGGCTGCCGGTGCCAGCCCGGAAACCCTGGGCAAAGCTAAGTCGGTAATTACGGCAGCGGTAATAGGTCTGGTAATTATTTTTCTTGCCTGGGTCTTTCTGAATACCTTACTGGATTTCATGGGAATCGCAGACTGGACTGGCCTGGGTACCTGGTGGGAATTCACCGATAAGTGTCCGGTGAGATAGCGGCTTGCCCCCATAGCTTAACTGGCAAAGCAGCTGCCTCTTAAGCAGTTGAGTCCAGGTTCGAGTCCTGGTGGGGGCACAATAAACAGTCGAAAACGATCTTCTAAAAAATAAAATTATGCTAACACAAGAAGAAAAAGACAAGCTAATCAAAAAATACAAGTTGCACGACATGGACACTGGTTCCCCGGAGGTCCAGATTGCGCTCTTGACGGAGGAAGTAAAACAGCTGCTTTTGCATTTAAAAAAGCACGCGAAAGACTTCCATTCGAAAAGAGGGCTTTTAAAGATGGTCTCAAAAAGGAGGTCTCTCTTGGATTATCTTAAAAAAGAAAGTACCAAGAGATACAACGCCATCTTGAAAAAAGTCGGTCTTAAAAAATAAACTTACTATGCCAACCATTAAACACAGCGGTCAGCGAGTGGCCGTACTGATTGACGTTCAAAATCTATATCATTCGGCAAAAAACCTGTACGGCGCCAGGGTTAATTTTGGAGCCGTTTTAAAATACGCGGTTGCCCAGAGGAATCTGATCCGGGTATTCGCCTACGTTGTCAGGACTAAGACCGGCGAGGAAAAACCCTTTTTCGAAGCACTGACCAAGCTGGGCATCGAAACACGCGTAAGAGATTTGCAGGAGTTTTTCGGCGGACTGAAAAAGGCTGACTGGGACGTGGGAATCACAGTGGACGCCATCAGAATCTCAGCCAGCGTGGACACGATTGTACTGGGCTCGGGAGACGGCGACTTCATACAACTGGTGGACTATCTGAAAAACCAGGGGAAAAGAGTTGAGGTCATCGCCTTCGGAAAATCAGCTTCCTCAAGACTAAGGGAGACTGTAGATGAGTTCATCGACCTGGGGCTCGCTCCGACAAGATATTTGTTAAAAAGATAATAATATTAAATTTGTCTCAATAAGATATGAAGAAAGAAATTTTTAAATTAGACGTCGGCGGAAGAGAATTAAAAGTAGAAATCAGTAATTTAGCCGAGCAGGCCTCGGGCAGCGTTTTAGTTCAATATGGAGAAACCACGGTTCTGGCTACGGCCGTCATGTCCGACCGCGAGAAAGAAGATGCCGGTTTTTTTCCTCTGACCGTGGATTATGAAGAAAGATATTATGCTGCCGGAAAAATCCTGGGGTCAAGATACATGAGAAGAGAGAGCCGGCCTTCGGATGAAGCTATTTTAACCTCAAGATTCATAGACAGGGCAATCAGACCGCGCTTTCCAAAAAATCTCAAAAGGGAAGTTCAGGTGGTAGTAACCTGTCTTTCCTGGGACGGAGAAAACGATCCTGACGTCATAGGATTGATCGCCGCATCCCTGGCACTTTCCATTTCCAATATTCCCTGGACCGGCCCCATTGCCTGTGTCAGAATCGGCAAAGCAGAGGAAGGAAAATTCGTCCTTGATCCTACTTATGCCGAGAGAGAAAAAAACATCTTGGATCTGGCTCTGGCAGGAATAAAACCGGAAAAAGAATTGCTGATCAATATGATTGAGACCGAAGGAAATGAGATTGAAGAAAGCTTGATTCTGGATGCTTTCGACTTTGCTAAGCCCTTCATGGAAAAGATAATCGATTTCCAAAAAGAAATTTCAAAGAAGGCGGGCAAGGAAAAAACCGTGATCGATGAACCCGCTCGCGATATGGAACTGGAGAGGGAAATTAAAGATTTCCTCGGTTCTAAACTGGAAGACACCCTTTATCAGAAGAACAAAGCGGAAAGGATGGACGAAGTAAACCAGCTGAAAGATGAGCTGGCTTATTTCATCGAAGGCAAGTATCCCGGCACGGGAAAACAAATTTACGTAAAGGACTTTTTTGAAGAAGAAATCAACAGGTTGGTTCACGAGAAAGCGATCTCGCAGGAAAAAAGGCCTGACGGAAGGAAGATTGACGAGATAAGGCCGATAGAGTGCGAAGTGGGGTTGCTGCCCAGAACTCACGGTTCCGGTCTTTTCGTCCGGGGCCAGACAAAAGCGCTTTCCATTTTAACCTTGGGCGCGCCGGGAGACGTAAGGCTGCTCGAAGGGATGGAAACCAGCGGCAAAAAAAGATTCATGCATCATTACAATTTTCCGCCTTACTCATCCGGAGAAATAAAGCCCATGAGAGGACCGGGCAGAAGGGAAATCGGGCACGGTATGCTGGCTGAAAAAGCGCTGTTTCCCTTAATCCCCAGTTTTAACGATTTTCCCTACACCATAAGAATCGTCACTGAAATCCTTTCGTCCAACGGCTCAACCTCCATGGCTTCAGCATCAAGCTCCAGCTTGGCTTTGATGGATGCCGGAGTGCCCATAAAGAGGCCCTGCACCGGCATTGCCCTCGGCCTTATAAAGGATGACAAGGGAAATCACAAGATTCTAACCGACATTCAGGGGCCCGAAGATCACCACGGAGACATGGACTTCAAGGTTGCCGGCACGGAGAAAGGGATAACGGCAATTCAAATGGACGTTAAGATTGAAGGAGTCGGCCGAGAAATTCTTAAAGAAGCCCTGGAAAGAGGAAAAAAGGCCCGTCTGCAGATTCTGGGAGAAATAACAAAAGTAATTCAGAAACCGAGAGAAGCACTCTCTTTGCACGCTCCGAGAATCCTGATTTTACAGATTAATCCAAATAAAATCAGGGAAGTAATAGGGCCGGGCGGCAAGATCATTAATGCCATAATAGAAGAGTGCGGCGTTTCCATCGATATCGAAGACTCGGGAAGGATATTCGTTACTGCAGAAAAAGAAGAAGCTGCCAAGAAAGCGGTTGAATGGATTAAAAATATCACCAGGGAAGCGAAAGCCGGAGAAATCTTCCAAGGAAGAGTTACCAGAATCCTTAATTTCGGCGCTTTCGTTGAGATTTTTCCCGGCCAGGAAGGATTGGTTCATATTTCCCAACTGGCTCCCTATCACGTGGACAAAGTGGAAGACATAGTCAAAATCGGTGATATCATCCCGGTAAAAGTAATTTCTATCGACGAACAAGGAAGAATAAATCTTTCCTTAAAAGAGGCTAAACAACAAAGCTAATGGACCAGGGTTCAAACTCTAACCAAAAAAATAATCCTCAAAGATCAAATACTCCGGAGGAAGAAAAGTTGGAGTTTCTGAAAAGGGAGGAAATTCGGACAATGCAGAAAGACGTGGCTCATTTGCGGGAAGGCGAGGCTCAAACGGAACGGGAAAGAATAACCGAACTGAAACCCCAAGAAGCGAAAAGAGAAATTTCCAGTCCGGCAGAGAAAAAAGAAAGGACGGAAGAGCCGAAAATGGAGGAGCCGAAAGCGGAAGGACCCATAGAAAAAGGGGTGCCGGTAACTCTCATTCCCAGGGAACTACCAAAAAAACTATCTCCTTTACAAAAAATCATTGTACGGGCTGGCGCCGTTTTAATCCTGCTTTTAATTGCCGGGTTTTTTTATTGGTTGATTGCCGGGAAGCCGACTGAAACGCCCGGGGAAGAAGAGACCGCGACAACAACATCGGAAGAAACCACTGAACAACCCGAAGAGCAACCGGAAGGACAGCCGGAAATAACCATTCCGCCTTCTTTGATTACGACTGACGCGACCCAGACCTTGGAAACCATAAATGCCGGAGAAGCGCCTCTGGTCGTTTCTGGTTTTCTGAAAGGTGAAATACAAACCCGGGGATTTACCAGGGTTTTGCTTGAAGATCAGACCGAAAATAAAGTCCTGGGTTTAAATGATTTTTTTGAGGCGTTCGAAATACAATCGCCCGAAGGCCTCTTGGATAAACTGAACGATGACTTTACTATTTTCATCTACTCGACCCAGAATGCCAATCGCTTGGGATTTGTAACGAAGGTCGAGCAGACGGAAGGACTGCTTAATTTACTGAAAACCTGGGAAGGCAGCATGGGTAAGGATACGGAAAAACTCTTTATCGCTTTGGGTCAAGAAGAACCCGCTATATCTTTCACCTTTAAAACGGCCTTCCATCAAGGCGTGGGCTTCCGCTTCCTGACTATTTCCAGGGGGGACCTGGGCATTTGTTACGCTTGGTTTGACGACTATTTCGTCTTCACCTCTTCCTTCGAAAGCATGCAAAAGGCCATTGAAAAAATAAAATCCGGCCAGTCCGCGATGGAAATAGGCCAGCTGTTGATTATCGGGTTCGAGGGCAAAACGATAACGCCTGAATTAGAAGAAACTTTCAGAAAATACCATCCGGGCGGAGTTCTTTTGCTTTCGAAAAACATTGAGAATGAAACGCAATTAAAAGAATTAACCGAGGGCCTCCAAGCCCTCTCTTTAAAAGAGACGGGATTGCCTCTTTTGATCGCCGCTGACCAGGAGGGCGGTGTTATTTCCCGCGTTAACTTTGCCGAAGAAAAAACACCCCAATCCGAAATTGACAATTCAGATGAGGCATATGAAGTTGGTCTTGTCCGTGGTCAAGAAATGAAAGAATTGGGAGTAAATCTGGTTTTGTCTCCGGTTTTAGACATGACAAAAGAAGGAGATTTTTTGTATGAACGCTCCTTTAAGAAACCATCTGAGGAAACAGGAGAGCTAGCCAAGTCTTTGATCCTTGGACAGAACACGGCCGGAATCTTGACCGCTCTCAAACATTTTCCGGGATACGGAGACATTGCTTTTAATCCCGAAGAGAAGCTGGCAGAGAAAGAAAACGTTCCCGAAATTTCTCAATTCAAAATAGCCATGGCCGCTAATCCGGAATTCGTTATGACCTCAAACGTAATTTACAAAGACGTGGACCCTTCCCTGCCTTTTACTTTTTCACCTGAGGGCATACAATTTTTGAAAGAAAATCTGGGGTCTGATGCTTTAATTATTTCCGATGACCTGGCCCAAAATTATTTGCTGGAAAAATTTTCTCTGGAAGAGATGTTCAACAAAGCCGTTTCGGCCGGAGTGGATATGTTAATCTTCTCCGGGTGGGAAGCGGATGTTGGGCAAGCGCTGGATGTTTTTTTTACCTCCTTTCAAAGGGGAGAATTATCCCGGGAAAAGATTGAAGAGGCGGTTTCAAGAGTTATTAATTTCAAACAAAGCATGTTATAATTTTTAATATATGGACAAAGATTTATTAAACGAACTAAAAACTAGATTAGAAAAAGAAAAATTGAGTATCGAGAAGTCGTTGGAAAAATTTGCCAAGAAAGACGAAAACCTTAAAGGCGACTGGGACACCCGTTTTCCTCATTCAGATAGTGAGTCGGGTTCCGGTTCTTTGGAAAAAGAAGCGGACGAAGTGGAAGAATACACCACTCTTCTGCCTATCGAATACGGCCTGGAAACTAAACTGAAAAATATTAATCTCGCTCTGGAAAAAATTAACAAGGACGATTACGGCAAGTGTGAAAAGTGCGAAGAAGAAATATCGGAAGAAAGATTGAAAGCTGTTCCGGAAGCAAGATTCTGCCTTAAGTGCGAAGAGAAATAGAAGTTCTATTCTGAAATAAAAACTGCCTCTCTTGAGAGGCTTTTTTGTTTTAATTAATCCTGCGGTTTAAAAACTGGCTAGAACAGCTGTTGATTCAGATAATCCAGAACGTATTTTATGTGACCGTCCAAGAAAAGCGTCAACGTGTAGAGTAAAATAGGCATGAAATCTTTATATTATCTGGCAAAAGGGTTACTGGCACCGGATACCGCGAAATGCACATGGCAACCAGTAGAAAGGCCCGCTCCGGGAGTTCCGGGATACCCGCCCATTAAAGCGATCACCTGGCCTTGAGAAACATAATCTCCCACGTTAACAAGACTGGTGGCAATGTGGCCGTAACTTGTTACCACGCCGTTGGGATGCAAAATAGCAACAGTGTTTCCTGCTCCTCCGAAAGCCCATTGGGAGGTGGAATTGGTCAATTTGACCTTAATAACCTCTCCTGCGGCTACGGCATAAATCGGTTCTCCGCACTTGCCGTGGCTGAAATCAATGGCATTGTACCAGTGGAGACCTTGGGTAATGCGGCAGGGTTCGGAAATAGGACAAATGAAGTAACTGGAGGCCAGGGGAACTAATTTCGGAGCGTACTGGACAGAAGGGGCGGGAAGGGTACCCTGGGGAATAATGACGATATCTCCTATATATATGTCTCCTTCGCCGGAAAGCCCGTTAAAAGCGACTACCTCTTCCGTCTTTCCTTTGTATTTCTGGGCAATTGCCGAGATTGTGTCTCCGTCTTGCACGTGGTGAAGAACACCGGAAACAGGCAAAATAACCAATTTTTGTCCGGGCTGGATATAAGAATTTTTGTTCAGATTGTTGGCCCAAAGAACCGTTTCCAGAGAGATACCGAATTTATCGGCAATAGACCATAAGCTGTCTCCTGTTTCTATTACGTATTCTACAACTGTATTTTTGGTTTCCTCTATCTCGTATCCCTCAACCAGAGCGCCTAAAACCTGGGGAGAAAAGGCAATGGCCGGAGTAACCGACTTCAAGCTGTTCTGATTAACAAAAAGAAGTTCCGGCGA
>Ga0265595_1001630_pt1 | contig 16774 bp, 18 predicted proteins | sample saktaG_15_FD_190148 | JGI IMG/M metagenome (GOLD analysis project Ga0265595, IMG submission 190148) | Saline water microbial communities from Sakinaw Lake, British Columbia, Canada - sak_2013_06_06_50m | ecosystem: Environmental > Aquatic > Non-marine Saline and Alkaline > Saline ... | reverse complement strand
GCCTCGAGCGTGTGAAAAGTTCCTTTACCTGGAAACACGCGGCGCAGAAAACCGTTGATGTATATCGGGAAGCTATCGATGCTTACCGCTGATTTCCAGATGTTAAACATAAAACCGGGAGATCGCGTCCTTGATGTCGGATGCGGCACCGGACGCCACGCCTGTGAGATATTCAGGACGCTGGGCGCGGATGTCGCAGGCATCGATCTGAACATGGAGGATCTGCGCAAAGCGGCGCTTACCCTGTATCTTCTGGACGATACCAGCGATGGCTCATGGATAATCTCAAGGGCCGACGCCACGAAGCTGCCCTTCAAAGACAGTTCTTTTGATGTGGTTATCTGCTCAGAGGTCCTTGAACATATCCCGGATAACAGGGCGGCCATCGCCGAACTGGTAAGGGTACTGAAAGAGGGGAAGAAACTGGTTGTAAGTGTGCCGAGATTTCTGCCGGAGCGTATATGCTGGGCGCTTTCGTCGGATTATCACAACGAACCGGGCGGCCATATACGTATATACAAAAAGAGGGAACTGCTTTCGCTGCTGGAAGGTGCGAGCACAAAGTGCTGGTCTGTGCGGTACAAACACGCCCTGCACGCGCCATACTGGTGGTTGAAGTGTCTTGTCGGCCACAAGAACGATAAGTCCCGGTCTGTAAAGCTTTACAAAAGATTTCTTGAATGGGACATTATAAGGCACCCGTCCTGGATCAGGATGCTGGATAAGATGTTAAACCCCTTGATAGCTAAGAGCATAGTCTTCTACCTCAAAAAAGGATAACGGATATGGAGCTCAATGTTTCAAGAAGTATCGTAGAACAACCGGTGAACTGTAGAGAGCTGGGGGCATTTATCGCTGGATTGCAGAAAGAAAGCGGAGAGATCCCCTGGTCCGAAGGGGGGAAAACAGATCCATGGGACCACGTTGAAAGCGCCATGGGACTCGGCGTCGCTGGATATTTTCAGGAGGCCAGGCGTGCCTATGAGTGGATGGCTCAAACGCAGCTTGCCGATGGAAGCTGGTTGGCGGCATATCGCGATGGCATTCCGGAAGACACAACCAGAGACGCCAACCTCTCTTCTTATATCGCCGTTGGTGTGTTCCATTACTATCTGCTTACGAAAGATCTTGGCTTTATTGAAGATATGTGGCCTACGGTGAGTGCCGGCATCGATTACGCGCTCAGTCTTCAGGCGCCGACAGGTGAGATTTACTGGGCCAGAAATGCCGATGGCGATATAGACCGGATGGCCCTTTTGACTGGCTCCAGTTCTGTGTATATGAGTATTAAATGCGCCCTGGCCATTGCTTCGCGATTGGGAGAAAATCGTCCCGACTGGAGATGCGCGCTTGAGAAACTGGGCGATGCCCTTCGCAACCTTCCTAACCACTTCAACATGATCAAGTCGCGTTATTCCATGGACTGGTACTATCCTGTTCTGTGTGGCGCGATTACCGGGGCCGATGCGAGAAGGCGGATTGATAAATCATGGATGAAATTTGTGGAACCTGGCTGGGGTGTCCGGTGTGTCTCAGACCGTCCCTGGGTAACCATGGCGGAAACATCCGAGCTGGTGCTGGCACTCGCGGCCATTGAAAGATACGAAGAGGCTCAACTGGTTCTCAGCTATATAATGGACAAAAAGTACGACGACGGATCATACTGGATGGGGGTCACCTTTCCCGATGCGGTAATATGGCCCGAGGAGAAAACATCGTGGACGGCCGCTGCCGTACTTTTGGCCTATGACGCGCTCAACAATCTTACCCCCGCGAGCTGCCTGTTCAGTCACGATTTCTGGAAAGACATGGAATCTACCGATCATGCTGATGACTCATATCAGGAACGTTATTCGCATCCAGCTCCACCAATGGAAGGATAGGTTACTTGAAGAGAGACCACCGTCCCTACTTCCTCAAGCATCTGGATATCAGATTTCAGAAGTGGTACGTGAACCACTTTCTGCGTCCTCAGTTCGAACGCCTGGGCAAGAGAACCACATTCATGAAACCCTGGCACGTGAAAATATTCGGAGAGAGTATTTCGCTCGGTAACTACGCCAACGTCATCGCTACGTCTGATAAAAAAGTAAGACTGACTGTATGGTCAAACTTCGGGGAAAAGGGACGCATAAAGATAGGAGACTACTGCCTGATATGTCCCGGTGTAAGAATCGGCGCGGCCACGGAAATCGTCATCGGCGACAGTTGCATGATGGCGCAGGGCTCCTACATTACGGATTCAGACTGGCATGGACTGTATGACCGGAGTCAGCCGGTGGGTCAGACTGCGGCGGTCAGGATAGGAAACAATGTCTGGATAGGGGACAGCGCGATCGTATGCAAGGGTGTCACTATCGGAGACAACAGCGTAATAGGCGCTGGCTCAATCGTTACAAAGGATATACCTCCGGATGTAATAGCCGCTGGTAATCCCGCAGTTGTCATCAAGAAACTGGATAAAACCAGGCGCATAAAAACGCGCGCCGAGTGGTTTTCTGATCCGGAGTACCTGGCAATGCAGTTTCGCGAGATCGATCGCAATGCACTTGAGGGAAACACAATATTCGGGTGGCTGCGATCCATGCTGTTCCCCTCAAAGGATGATTGACGGGGAGTCATGCCGCCATGCCCGACGCGAAGCCGGTTAACGTCACTTCTGAATAACGATTTCTTCTCCCACCCTGAGGTCACGGTATCTGTCTCCAAATGCCTCTTTAAACCGGTCTATGCTCCAGTCGGAGCTGTCGTGGGCGGACAGTGAAACAATCCCCGGGTCTTCCCGCTTTATGGCCTCTATGGACTCCATAACATCCTGCTCGCTTATGCCGCGCCAGGGAGGATTGTCAGACCCAACGATGCCCTGTATGTTGAGAGGACCTATCATTACCCTTCCCCCATTGACAGGGAAGTGCAACCCACCGATAATCCCGTAAATGGGTTCATTGAACAGAGCCTGGGCCCTTTCAATAATCCTCTCAATTGTCTGGTGACCGCATCCTATGATCAGTACGATCCCCTTTCCTTCGACATTGACAGCCAGGCTGTGCTCCAGGGTGTACCCCATGAGAAAAAGAAACCGGGGTATCGGTCCTATGCTCGCTATGCCCTCTTTTATGACCTTCGGTTCACTGACGACTTCCACGCGAGGTCTCGGGTTCCACTTCGAAGGAGTGACCTTGTCCGGGGCATATACAGGTATTTCGGGCAGGGGCACCGGTCCCTGGGAGAGGCTGAACTGCTTTTTCCTTTGTTCTTTCATTCCGCCGAGATGATCCACATGCAGGTGACTGATAAACATCATGTCAATATCTTCGACCTTTACATCAAGTTTCCCCATATTCAGCATGAGGGGTGAAGGGTGTTCCTTCTTTGTATTGTACCCCACATCAAGCAGTATGGTGGTATCGTCAGCCTTTACCAGATATGAAACTCCGGGTTCCGTTTTAAGATCGTCGCTGGTTGAATAAAAATCAATAATTGGAAGAATCGAAAGATTCTTTACAGTACCGATGGAAGGAAGCTTCTCACAGTCCATCATTGCCAGATCCCTGTGGGCCTTCTCCCTGCCCTTTTTGAGTTGTGCTAATTTCAAGATAAGGAATAATAAAATAACCGCTGCCAGACCTGCAAAGATATAAAGAATTACCATACCCCCCCTCCTTTATGGATTGTGTCAATGCCTATAGATCATACAGCGTTTCATTCACACGGGGCGCCGACTGCCTGCTCTTTTTCCTGCCCATGCCTTCCGGAGAAAACAGATCCTCACCGTCAAGTAGAGCGCCCATCTCTTCTTCTATCTTTTCAGGGTCTTCGCCCCTTTCCACCCTGCCCAGTGCCTCTTCCATTTCCGGCTTAAGACTGAAACCGACCGCTTCAGAGAACTTTCTCATCATCGCCGCGGCCTGTCTGGGGTCATCCCCTTCTATCTTTTCCGCCGCCCTGCCCAGCATCTCCATCGCCTTTTCCATTTTCGATTCATCTATCGGGGGCAGATTGTCCTCCGTCTCTCCCCTGTCCGGAGAAACCACGGAAAAAACCGACATCCGGCGCTGGAGCTTCACTGTTTTGCAGAGGGGGCAGCAGGGCACCTTCTCGGTATTGACCGATTTTGAAAAGAAATTGTAGATGGTGTTGCACCTGGCGCAGTAAAACTCGTATATGGGCATATGAAACCTCTCTTATTTATTATGGGCTTCAGTCTATAACAACAACGGTTGCAAAATCAATCCCCCCTGTCCGTCCCGATCGGATATTGCCCTTTACCGTTTTTCCCGACGGGCGGTTTTGAGGCTTCTTTTGTCGTTCTGAAGATAGAAAATGGGGCATGAAATATTTGCAGGGTCTGATGATGCCTGTTGAATGGATAAGTTTTCTCGCTCTGCTCGAAATGACAGGAAGTCAGATAGGATTAAATGATTAAACAGGGAAGAGTCTCTGTTTATGCCCGGGGGTTGTCCCCCGGGCATTTGTTGTCCTCAGGCGTTCCAGACTATGAATCTTTATCTGGTTTTTTGCTAACAGTCTTCAGCCTACAGCCTGTTCACCTTATCAGTTACTCTTTGTTTACTTCTTCGAAATCGGCATCTACCACGTCGTCGTCGGCCTTTGACGATTCGGCCTGGGCTCCACCTTCCGAAGCGCCGGCCGTGCCCGCCTGCTCTTTCGCGGTTGCCTTAGCGTACATGGCTTCCGCCAGCTTGTGTGATGCCTGTGTCATCTCTTCTTGAGCGGCCTTTATGGCGTCGATGTCATCTCCTTCCATAGCCTTCTTGAGCTTGGTGATGGAGTCTCCTATCTTGGATTTCTGGTCGGCGTCTATCTGATCGCCCATCTCTTTCAGGTTCTTTTCGACACCGTAGATCAGCGAGTCTGCCTGATTTCTCAGTTCTATAAGTTCCTTTTTCTTCTTGTCTTCCCCCTCATGAACTTCAGCTTCCTTGACCAGCTTGTCGATATCTTCTTCGGAGAGTCCGCTCGATGCGGTGATCTTAATGCTCTGTTCCTTCCCCGTCCCGAGATCTTTGGCGGACACGTGAACAATGCCGTTCGCGTCGATATCAAAGGTGACGTCGATCTGTGGAAGTCCCCTGGGGGCCATCGGAATACCTGTAAGCTCAAATCTTCCGAGTGTCCTGTTATCCGACGCCATGGAGCGTTCTCCCTGCAGGACGTGTATGCTCACCGCGGGCTGGTTGTCCGCGGCCGTGGAGAAGGTCTGACTCTTCTTTGTCGGGATGGTGGTGTTTTTCTCGATGAGCTTCGTCATGACACCTCCCAGGGTCTCTATGCCAAGAGACAGTGGTGTCACGTCCAGAAGTAGGACGTCCTTCACGTCACCGGCGAGCACACCGGCCTGGATGGCGGCTCCCACCGCGACCACTTCATCCGGGTTTACTCCCTTGTTGGGCTCTTTGCCGAATATCTCTTTGACCTTCTGCTGGACTCGAGGCATACGTGTCATACCCCCGACAAGGATGACCTCGTTAATGTCTGAAGTACTCAGGCCGGCATCCTTCAGTGCGGTCTTGCATGGTGCCGCGAGCTTTTCTATCAGATCTTCGACGAGCATTTCCATTTTGGCTCTGGTAAGCTTAATGTTGAGATGCTTGGGACCGGAAGCGTCAGCCGTGACAAAGGGCAGATTTATGTCTGTCTCCATGGATGAAGAGAGTTCCATCTTTGCCTTTTCAGCGGCCTCCTTGATGCGCTGGAGGGCCATCTTGTCGCTTCTCAGATCGATTCCCTGGTCCTTCTTGAATTCGTCCGCTATATAGTCTATCAGCTTCTGGTCGAAGTCTTCTCCGCCCAGATGGGTATTGCCATTGGTTGATTTGACTTCAAAAACGCCGCCTCCCAGCTCCAGGATGGAAATATCAAAGGTTCCTCCACCCAGATCGAATACCGCTACCTTCTCGTCTCCTTTCTTATCGAGACCATAAGAGAGCGCTGCGGCGGTCGGCTCGTTTATTATTCGAAGGACGTTCAATCCCGCGATCTTCCCTGCGTCCTTTGTCGCCTGCCTCTGTGAATCATTGAAATAGGCGGGGACGGTAATTACCGCATCGGTCACCGTCTCTCCCAGGTAATCTTCCGCGGTCTGTTTCATCTTTACGAGTATCATCGAAGATATCTCAGGCGTGCTGTAGTTCTTGCCCCGTACTGTTATCTGGGCGTCGCCGTTTTCCGCCTTTGTAATCTTGAAGGGGCTGATGGTGATATCGTACTGGACTTCCTTTGACGAGAATTTTCTTCCTATCATTCTCTTGATCGCGTAAACGGTATTTTCCGGATTGGTGATCGCCTGTCTTTTTGCGACCTGCCCGATCAGACGTTCGCCGCTTTCTGTAAAAGCTACTACTGATGGAGTAGTCCTGCCTCCTTCTTGGTTTGGTATCACAACCGGGTCGCTTCCTTCCATTACAGCGACACACGAGTTTGTTGTTCCCAGGTCGATTCCTATAATTTTACCCATGTAATTATCCTCCTATTATATTATCTTATTTGTTTTTATTCTTTGATATAGACACCTTTGACGGCCTCAGCAATCTGCCGTTCAGCAGGTATCCCTTTTCAAATTCTTCCACAACCTTGTTGTCTTCTTTCTTTTTGCCCTCCACCTGCATCATAGCCTCGTGGAAATTGGGGTCAAAATCTTTGCCGATGGCGTCTATCTCCTCAACACCATGCCTGCCGAGCGCCGCGAGAAAACTGTCTCGAATCAGAGCGAGCCCATCCACGAATACCTTAAGGTCTTCCGAGTCGGACGCGTGTTCCAGCGCCCTCTCCATGTTGTCCACTGTCGGCAGCATGTCTTTGATGAGGGTTTCATTGCCATATTTTATAAAATCTTCGCGATCTCTTGCCGCTCGTTTCTTATAATTTTCAAGTTCGGCGCAGGCGCGCAGGTATTTGTCGTGATTTTCAGAAGATTCCTTCTCGGCCTCTTCCAGTTTTAATAGAAGTTCTTTCTTTGAGACCGGTTTTGCATGAGCGGCATCCTGTTTTGCCTTGCCGCTATGTTCTTCTTCCTTATATTCCCAATCTTTCATCAATTCTTCGCCCATAGTTATATTATTCTCCTTTGCTGTTCAGGAGTGATTCTCAGGTTTTTTAAACAGTTTGTAATCCACCATGTCACAGATAACATGTCCCGCTGTGATATGAGCTTCCTGAATGCGGGGCGTGCTGTTGGAGGAAACGTTGAGGCAGTGATCCGCTATTCTTGCCATTTCCCCCCCATCCTTTCCGGTAAAGGCGATGGTTATTATTCCCAGTCTGCCCGCAGTTTCGAATGCCTTCAACACGTTGCGTGACGAGCCGCTGGTGCTTATGCCCCACGCCACATCTCCTTCATTTCCGATGGCCCTTATCTGCTTGGAAAAGATCTCTGAGAAATCATAATCATTGGCAATGCTCGTTATGACTGATGTATCCGTGCAGAGCGCGATCGCCGGAAGGGGCGGTCTCTCTATCATAAACCTGTTGACGAATTCCGCCGCGATGTGTTGAGAGTCCGCGGCACTCCCCCCGTTTCCGAACAACAGTATCTTGTTGCCACCGCTCAGCGCCTGCGTTATGACATCGATTACCTTGACGAGTCTGGAGAGATTCTCGTTTACGAAAACTTCTTTGACGCGGCTGCTCTCCCGAAATGACCTTATTATTATGTCCTCAATGTCTTTCATGTTATCTCCGCCGTTTCTGGAGTGTAATATATTTATCGTATTTTCATATGTCAAGGAAGACGGCCTTTATAATTGGAAAAATGGGATTGAAAGAATGGCTGAGACGTGTTAGGGATTCTTTCCATATCAATCAGGAGAAATCATAATGAATAGAAAGTACAATCCCAGGGAAATAGAGGAAAAATGGCAGAAATGCTGGGATGATGAAAAGACGTTCAGGGTGAGCGAAGATACTGAAAGGGAGAAATATTATCTCCTGGAGATGTTTCCCTATCCCTCCGGCAAGATTCATATGGGGCATGTGAGAAACTACAGCATAGGCGATGTGGTGGCAAGATACAAGAAGATGAAGGGATATAACGTGCTCCATCCCATAGGGTGGGATTCCTTCGGTATGCCCGCGGAGAATGCCGCTATCGAACATGGAATACCCCCCGCGAAGTGGACAAACGAGAATATCGATTTCATGAAGAAACAGCTCAAGAGGATGGGATTCAGTTATGACTGGGACAGGGAGATATCCACCTGTGAGCCGGAATATTACAGGTGGGAACAGCTCTTTTTCCTCTGGATGTACGAAAAGGGACTTGCCTACAAAAAGGGCGGGGCTGTCAACTGGTGCCCCGCATGCAAAACAGTTCTGGCCAATGAACAGGTGGAGGCGGGCCTGTGCTGGAGATGTGGAAGTGAGGTCGCCGAAAAGTATTTTGACCAGTGGTTTTTTCGCATCACCGATTATGTGGAGGAACTTCTGGATGGTTGCGACAAACTGCCCGGATGGCCGGAAAGGGTGCTCACGATGCAGCGAAACTGGATCGGCAAGAGCCACGGGTGCGAACTCGTCTTCCCCATGGCTGATTCCGACGATGTCATAAAGGTTTTTACCACCCGGCAGGACACGATATTCGGCGCCACCTTCATGCTGATAGCGGCGGAGCACCCGCTGGTGATGGAGCTTGCGAAGGGAAAGCCCGTGGAGCAGGATGTCAGGGCCTTTGTCGAGCGCGTCAAGAAACAGGACAAGATGATGCGGACCTCCGATTACTATGAGAAGGAGGGTGCCTTCCTGGATGCCTACTGCCTCAACCCGGCGACGAACAAAAAGATGCCGATCTACGCCGCGAACTTTGTCTTGGCGGACTATGGGACGGGTTGTGTCATGGCTGTTCCCACGCATGATCAGCGCGACTTTGAATTCGCCGAAAAATATAATCTTGAGAAGATTGTGGTTATACAGAATCCTGATAATCCGCTGGATGCCGAGACCATGACCGAGGCCTATGTGGATGAGGGAATCCTGATTAATTCCGGAAAGTTTGACGGAATGAAGAACCTGCAGGCCCTGGAGGATATAGCGGAATATCTGGAGTCCATAGGGAGGGGGAGAAAGACCATAGAGTATCGGCTGAGAGACTGGGGCATATCCAGACAGCGCTACTGGGGGACTCCCATTCCCATCATCAACTGCGAAAAGTGCGGCGCAGTTCCGGTTCCCGAGAAGGACCTTCCCGTTGTTCTGCCGAAGGATGTGGAGCTGACAGGGGAGGGGGGATCCCCGCTTGAGATGATTGACTCATTCATAAACGTCACCTGCCCCAATTGCGGCGGACCGGCAAAGAGGGAAACGGACACGATGGATACATTTGTTGAGTCATCGTGGTATTTTGACCGGTTCTGCTGCGCGGATTGTTCTGAAAAGCCGGGTCTTGACAGGGCGAAGGTGGATTACTGGATGCCCGTGGACCAGTATATAGGCGGGATTGAACATGCCATCCTGCACCTTCTTTACGCGAGGTTCTACACGAAGATGCTCAGGGACTTTGGCGTGATCGGTGTTGATGAACCTTTTTCAAATCTGCTTACTCAGGGCATGGTCTGCAAGGAGACGATGAAATGCGCGAAACATGGCTACCTTCTGCCTGAAGAGGTGAAGGATGGGAAATGCGCCCATTGCGGTCTTGAGGTCCAGATAGGAAAGACCGAGAAGATGTCAAAATCCCTGAAGAATGTCGTTGATCCCAACTACATAATTGATGAATATGGATCAGACACGGCGAGGATTTTCTGTCTCTTTGCCGCGCCGCCTGAAAGGGATCTGGAATGGAGCGATCAGGGTGTTGACGGCGCTTTTCGTTTTCTCAGCAGGGTGTGGCGCATTGTTGTGGATTATCTTGATGATATAAGAGACGTAGCGCCTTTTGACGGCGGAGAGAAAATTGAAGGTGACCTGAAAAACCTGAGGAAGAAGACGCATCAGACGGTCAAAAAGGTTACAAGCGATATAGAGGACAGGTTCCATTTCAACACGGCAATCAGCGCGGTCATGGAACTTGTAAACACACTCTATCAGACCGAACGGCCGGGCAAGGATGAAAGGAAGGCTCTATCTGTAGTAAGAGAGACGGTGGAAGACATCATTATCCTCCTGTCGCCCATAGTGCCGCATATGGCGGAAGAACTGTGGGAAATGATCGGTGTAAAGAACAGGCTTTCCGAAACTGCGTGGCCCTCTTTTGATGAAGCGGTTACCGCGGAGGAAGAGATCACCATAGTTATTCAGGTCAATGGAAAGGTGCGAAGCAGGATACAGGTCGCCGCGGATGAATCCGACAAAAAGATCAAAGAACTCGCCTTGAATGATGAAAGAATAAAACAGCTTACAGGGGATAAGGATATAGTCAAGGAGATTTATGTTCCGAAGAAGCTGGTGAATATTGTGGTCAGGTAAGGATAACGACTCAGGTTGTTTAGACTGTAGGCTGAAGGCATTTAGGTTACAAAAAACTAAACAGCTTCAGACTGATTACGTGAGTTACAAATAATGAATGATTTTGTAAAGCCGGTAACGCTTTAAACGAGAGGGTTCTCATGAAAATAAAGTGGATTGTATGTGTTCTGCTGCTGCTTTCCTGCCTGAGTTGCGGGTATCATTTTTCTCCGGGTGGAGAGAATATAGATGCCGGCATACAGAGGGTTTTTGTGGGTGGATTTTCCAACAGAACCAGTGAAGCGAATGTTGAGAACTATATAAGAAACGCGTTTTTCAGCCGTTTCGGAAAGGGCGCCAGGTTTACTCTGGTTGCCGACAAAGATAAGGCGGACGCGGTGTTGACGGGGAAGATATTGAGCATTACTTCATCCCACGTCGCGTACAGCAGCAGTGACATGGCCAAAGAGGATAGAGTCTTCATGACGCTGGAGGTGGTGTTTGAGAGAGCTGACAATGGCGGGGTCATCTGGATAAACAAAGGCCTCTCGGGAAGAGAGGCCTATACTGTGAACGTGAATGCCGCCACAACCGCCGCGAACAGGAAAGAAGCCCTCAGTAAACTGTCGATTGATATGGCCGATAAGGCCTACAGGAATATCCTGTCGGGATTCTGATACCGGGACACTATCCGAGGGCGTTTACCTTTTTTGTCAATCTTGATATCTTGCGGGCGGCCGTGTTTTTGTGGAATATCCCCTTGGAGACTGCCTTGGCTATTGTTTTTGTTGTGTCAAACAGGACCTTGCGTGACTTTTCCACATCTTTTTCCTCGATGGATTTGAGCGCCGCTTTGACGCTTGTCTTTACCTGAGACCTTGCGGAGGTATTTCGCATTCTCCTCTTTTCGCTTTGTCTGGCCCTTTTTTCCGCGGACTTGTGATCTGCCAAAAATATTTCCTCCCTCGTGTGAAGTTTTAAAGGGGAATCCCTATATCACTTTACATATCATGTCAAGCTCAAAAACCGGCATGAAAGGTACTGTGTAATGTCCGGACCGGTTTGTGCAGCCGGCTGTTCTGAAACGAATCGCTTCCAGTTAGGGATTTACCGTGGATATAAAACATCCACCACTACCGCCACCTCCGCTAATCGAGATGAAGGGGGCATCCGGGTCGGAGGGACCTGATCCATCCAGTATGACGGTGGCGCCTTCATCCACTGTCTGGGGATCTCCCGCATCTGCGATGGGCGGGTGTCCCGTATTGCGGACGGTTACAAAGCAGGTGCCTGAATCATCCAGCCCCCCCTGAGTCCGTTACCATGAGTTGAAAGGTTAGATCGATCTCACCGGCATCAACCGGGGGTGCCTTAAATGCCGGGCTCACGAAATTCGGATCGGATAGCGTTACCGTGGTGCCTCCCGTCTGTGTCCACAGGTAGGACGCGATGGTGCCGTCCGGGTCGGAGGAATCGGACCCGTCCAGCGTGACGGGTGCACCTTCATCCACGGTCTGGTCATCGCCCGCGTTTGCGACGGGCGGTTCATTGACGACTTCCTGAAAGTTGGCGGTTACCGATGTGTCACAGGCAATTGTATACGGGGTTGAGTTTGTGCTAAACGAATAGGTCCCTGTACTATCAACTATCTTCCAGTTGACAAATTCGTATCCGTCTGCCGGTATCGCTTCGAACGATACTTTCGAATCGTCCAGCACGGATATGGGGGACGTATACAGGGTTCCATTGAATTCTACGGTTCCACCGCCGGCCGGGGTGACATGCACGGTCACCAAAGGGTCGCCTCAGCCAGCCTCCGCGTTCTTGACTGTGAACGGAGAAATCCCCGCCACGAACAGAATCAGCACCGCAACCATCAGCGGTCTGAGCAATCCGGATAAATATCTTTTCATCTTTTATGGTTCTCCTTGTTGTTCCGACATAGATTATATCAGGAGACGCCCCACTAGAAGGCGTCTGGCAAATAGTGATAGCACGTTGACGATATGGGGGCACCCCGCAGCAGAATCTTTCTCAAGTGGCGTGCCCGGTAAGGGAGGTGTTCATACAGAACACGCGCGGCGCTAACACCCTCACCCGCCGCCACCACCACCATTACCATCACCCCCGCCTTCTTCCACGGCCATGGCCGCGCTGTTTGCCTTTTCCCAGACGGCCTCGACTTTTCCGATGGATTCGTCAATTTGTATGGCAAGCTGTTGGGCGGCAGATTTTCTCGAACCGTCTGAGGTGGAAATCTGCTCAGCTTTTCCGAAGGGCTTATCCTTGTCACGCGCGGCACGCAACAGCGCCAATTGCCGCCCGATTTCCCTTTCAACCAGCGGTCGTTCCTTGTCTTTGTAATTTTCCCAAACCGACATTGCTTTTTTAAGTTCTTTTTGTTTTAGATAGGTCACCCCAAGGTACAAATCGGGGAAAGGATCGCCCGGGTTCGTCTTGAGGGCGGATTCAAGTTCCTCAGCCGCGTTATCCAGCATGCCGGCCTTCAGGCAGGCGAATCCGAGCTTGCTTCTCACACTAAAGTCGCCGGGATTTTGGGTGAGATATTCCCTGTAAAGCTCAATGGCGCCCCTGTAGTTTTTCTGTTCCAGACGGGTGTCCGCCTTCATGGTCGACGTGCAGCCCGGAAGACAAGCCGATAAGAGGATAATAATTCCCATAATTGCGCAATTTCTTTTCCACATGCCACAGACCTTGATTGAGATCTTTCCAGGATTTTAAATGTCAAAACCGCCCGCTCCAGGGGGTATTCTGCAAGATGAATTCCTGTCATAAGTTTACGATTAAGAAAAGTCAAGGCATTTTCTCCTGGCGGATCGACACCGGCGGGATGGTATTGGAATGCGTGAAACCCGCGGAAAGAACCTGAAAGGCCGGCCGGCTTTACCGTATGTGGAAAAAGGGTTGCTTTGTTATTTATAATTATGGCACAATAAAGCCCCTGAGGAGAAAAAATGGAGGGAGGGGAAAAATGACAGACAAACCGACAACCGAGGAACAGATGAAAAAAAACATTGCGTCGATACTGGACACGATGAAAGAGGTTATTATCAATCCAGCCAGGTTTTTCAGGAAGATGCCAAAGGGGGGCGGATTCATTGAACCCATTATATTTGTAGCGTCGATGGGTGTCATTATGGGTGCAATTAATCTTGTCCTGTCGATCGTGGGTCTGGGATTTGCCCCTTCGTTCGGCATGGCGCTCCTGTATGTTGTGATCATACCGGTGTTCGCAGTCATCTTCGGTTTTGTGGGCGCGGCGATCCTGTTTGTCATCTGGAGAATTATGGGGTCACAGGAGTCATATGAAACCGCATACCGGTGCGGGGCCTACGCCTCGGCAATCACACCTGTAACCACTATCATTGGGGTGATACCCTATCTTGGAGGCATAGCCGGAATTGTCTGGATGGCTTACATTACTGTTTGCGCGAGCATCGAGGTTCACGGCATAAAACCAAAGATCGCGTGGATTGTCTTCGGTGTGCTCTTTGGACTTCTCCTGCTGATGAACATCAGTGGGACATACACCGCGCGACATTTCAGCGGCGAGATGGAACAGTGGCAGAAGACCAGTCAGGATTTCGATAAAATGACGCCCGATGAAAAGGGAGAAGCCCTCGGAAAATTTATGAAGGGGATGCAAAAAGGGGTTGAAAAGAACTGATTCTTTCCATCGGTACTGATCCCACGGAGGGGAAACCTGATTTGAAAACAAGGATATTTGCCTCACTTACTGTAATAGTGGCGGTGTGCCTGATCGCCACCTGCGTGTATGGAAGTGATAATTTTCCGAGGCCTGCGGGCGCGGTCAACGATTTCGCGGGCGTCATTTCAGAGGGGTACGCGCAGTCCATGGAGTCTCTGGCGCGCGAAGTCCTTGTAAAGACGGGAACTTCGGTGGTGGTGGTTACCATGAAGGACATCGGGGGAGATGACCCCGGTGATTACGCGAACAGGCTGTATGAGGCATGGGGTATCGGCAAAAAGGGCGAGGACAAGGGGGTCCTGATATTCCTTGCGGTAAAGGAGAGAAAGATCAGGATTGAGACAGGATATGGCGTCGAGGGGATACTCCCGGACGGTCTCGTGGGAGGTATTCTGGATCAGTCCGTGATTCCCTGGCTCAGGAAGAACGATTATGACAAAGGATTGTCAAGCGCGGTGGTTGCCGTATCGTCGGTAATCGCGAAAGATGCCGGCATTTCTCTGACCGGGGCGCCACAGACGCGCCGCCAGCCGGCATCAACAGAGAAAAAGGGTGTCAGCGTCTTCTCTCTTATCATGCTCTTCATTGTCATGTTTCTCCTACTGGGCACCAGACAGGGCAGGAGAATGCTTCCATTCATAATCCTTATGCTCCTGATGGGAGGCAGAGGAGGGGGCGGCGGCTCCGGCGGGGGATTTGGGGGCGGATTCGGAGGTTTCGGCGGAGGCATGAGCGGAGGAGGCGGCGCGGGACGGGGATTTTAATCCTGAATATCCTGTTAATCCTGTAAATTTTAATACTTCGGAGGAAGTCAGAAAGATGGCAAAAATAGACAAACCGGAAAAGATATTTCCCGATATCACTGAAGATTACAGGAAGATATATGGCGATGCATTGTTATCAGTTATCCTTTACGGCAGCGCGGCGGGGGGAGACTACAGACCGGGGAAATCGGACCTGAATTTTATGATAGTCCTTTCCGAAGAGGCCATAGACCATCTGGATAAGGCGATTGAAACGGTTTCCAAATGGTGGAAGAGGTCCGTGGCAACCCCGCTATTCATGACAAAGGCTTACATTTCCTCTTCTCTTGATTCGTATCCGCTTGAATTCCTCAATATGCAGAAGGGGTATGTCCTGGTGTATGGTGAGGATGTTCTGAAAGAGATATCCTTCGAACCACGTCATCTGAGACTGCAGTGCGAGCGTGAGATCAAGGGGAAATTGCTTCTTCTGAGGGAAAGGTTTCTGGAGACAGAGGGAAAACCCCGGAGGATAAAGGAGTTGACAGGGGAGTCGATAACCGCCTTTGTTTCCATTTTCAGAGGACTTCTCTACCTCAAGGGCGTGGAGATTCCCTCTTCCAGACGGAAGATTGTGGAGGCACTCGCCCGCGAAATTCCGGTTGACGGAAATGTCTTTATGAGTTGCCTGGACATGAAGGAAGAAAAGAAAAAATTTGCATCCCCCGAGATACGTGCTATCTTCATGGCCTATCTGGTAGAGGTAAGAAAATTGTGGGAATTTGTTGATGAGTTAGAGTAGATTTTCCCATAAAAAGTCGGGAAACACCATTTTTCGTCATTCCGGCGAAGGCCGGAATTCAGTTATATTAAATAGTTGTAGCTTGTCTGGACTCCGGTTTCCACCGGAGGGACGATTTTTTGCGAGTGTATCGGAGTAAATGGAGTTTGGTAAATTTATCTAAACAACAGGGAGGAATATACAAATGACGAGAGGCAAGAGGAATCTTTTAATTGCGGTGGCGGTGATAGCCGTGGTTTTGTTGATGTTTTATTCCGGCATAAAGGGAGCTTACAACAGCTTTGTAACGCTTGATGAAGGGGTTAAGGCATCATGGGCCCAGGTTGAAAATCAGTTGCAGAGGCGGTATGACCTTATCCCGAACCTTGTGGAGACTGTAAAGGGTTTTGCCAGACAGGAGAAAGAGGTCTTTATAGGTGTCACCGAGGCCCGGGCGAAAGTTGGCGGGGCGAAGAATATCCCCGATAAGATAGCGGCAAACAACCAGTTGACGGGGGCATTGAGCAGACTGCTTGTCACCGTTGAACGCTATCCTGATATCAAGTCAAATCAGAACTTTATCAGACTTCAGGATGAACTGGCCGGCACGGAAAACAGGATAGCCGTCGAGAGGAGACGCTATAATGAGACCGTGAGGGCGTATAATGTCAGGATCAGGACCTTCCCGGCCAACATAATGGCGGGGATGTTCGGATTCACGAAGGCGGAGTTCTTCGAGGTCCCCGAATCCGCTCAGGCGGTCCCGGAAGTCAAGTTTTAGGAGGTGTTCGTAGCCATGCTGTCTTTTTTGAAGTCACAGCTCCTGGGTGTTGTGACGATTGTGCTTATGGCGCTGCTCTTGATTGTGTTTATGATCCCTATCTACATCCTGTCGCTGTTGAAATTTATCATACGTCTGCCCGCCTGGCAGCGGGTATGCGCGCGCATGTTGATGAAAATAGCCACAAGCTGGATGCGGGGGATGATATTCATACTTAAGCTGACGCAGAATATCTCGTGGTATGTGGAAGGAATAGATGATCTGAGCCTTGATGAGTGGTATTTCGTCAACAGCAATCACCAGAGCTGGACGGACATTCTTGTTGTGATCAAGATATTTAC
>Ga0265595_1001628_pt1 | contig 16785 bp, 10 predicted proteins | sample saktaG_15_FD_190148 | JGI IMG/M metagenome (GOLD analysis project Ga0265595, IMG submission 190148) | Saline water microbial communities from Sakinaw Lake, British Columbia, Canada - sak_2013_06_06_50m | ecosystem: Environmental > Aquatic > Non-marine Saline and Alkaline > Saline ... | reverse complement strand
AGCCGGAAGCGATCGTTTCATAGAATTTCATATGAAGGTTGACCTGAAAATGACTGTAGAGGATTCTCACCAGATAACGGATGACCTCAGCCGGGACATTACTGGACGTCTCCCCAACTCAAGTGTGACAATTCATGTCGAACCCTGTGATGGTCGGTGCGAGAGTGATTGTAAAGAAGGTTGCCTGCTTACGGACGATGAACAAAAAGCGGTGAGGAAAAATGCCGTGTCTCAAAAGCCATAATATCGGTATATGACAAGCAGATTTAATGATCAGGTTTAAATTTCTGAGAGACCAAGACGAACTTTTATGAAATTATAAATTTCCTTTGCCACATCGATATCACAACAGCTTTCTATCCCTTCAAATCCGGTTGCCGAATTAGCTTCACATACCTTGTAATGATCCCCGGCAAATAATAAATCTATGCCTGCAATATCCAAATCCAGTATTCTGGAAGTTTCTGTGGCAAGCCAGTCAATTTCAGGTGTAATCTCGTGTTGCCTTACTTTCCCGCCTCTTGAGTAGCCGGTTTTGAAACTACCATCGCTAACACTCCTTTCCATGCAGGCAACAGCTCTACTTTCGTGAAGGGAGTATAAGAAAAACGGCCTTGTGAGTCCATGGAATAATGATCACAACATATGGTATGGGGTGCCGATGATCATGGAGGGAACGTGTCCGGGTACCTAACGTATCGGGAGATAGGTCCACGATGGCTTTTGCCTGCAGATTTTTTCTGCGCACTGCACAAACCACAGTAGCTGATGGCCTGTCCTGTCTTATTGAACCGCCCTGGATCACCGATTTCCAGTACCCAGGTTAATGCCGTTACCTCTCCTATACCGGGAATCTTCATTAACCGCCCAACAAGATCCCGAATCTCTGAATGATTGTGAAGCACATTTATCAATCGTTTCTGAACCTGATCGAACATCTCAAGACTGGCTCAGCTCAGGCTCAATAAATCGATCACCGAATCGGGCACGTCTTCAACATTCTCCAGTAGATCGGTGAAGTACTTTTCCCCGTGCAAACGCTTCTTGTTATAAATTGCGCCTACTTCCATAAGAAGCCCTGATATCTTGTTTTTCATCTTGACCGACTCTCGCACGATCAGATTGCGATAACGTAATATTCGACGCAATTCACGTATCTCCTCCGATGCCATATAACATTCCGGCAGGAGATTGCAGCGCAGGAGGTCGGCAATCTTCTCGGCATCTTCCCGATCATTCTTTTTCTTGGATGCGGTAATCGCTTTAATCATCTCCGGATGAGCTACCTTCAGATCCATAGCATAGGGTTCCAAAAAATCATAGATCCAGCCGGTGAACATTGTTGCTTCCATGGCGCCTATCCAGGAACAGGGCAATGCTTCCGCCCATGCCTTTAATGCGCTTTTTTCCGCCGTCACAACTCCCTTCCGGACAACATGGCCCGACGCCTCTTTGATACAGTACGCAATTGCTTTTTTGTGGACATCCAGTCCGATGTAATGCATAGTTTGCATGGGTCGTCTCCTTGTGTGGGTCTGACTCTGGGCGAGATTATTCTCGGCCCAGTGGCTCTATTATAAGCCGTCCGCCACCTGGAGGCTTCCCCTTTTTTACTTATGCATTCAAACAGTGTACTTATTAGCGGCTCATTATCAGATAGGAAAGATGAGAAATTAGTATGATGTCCCCCGATTTGCCCCTCCACAATTCACCGGATCAATAATCGTGTTTATCATAAGAGGTCGGTAGCAGGTACATATGATGAATAAACGTCTCAACCGGATTTTAAAAGGAATCACTATTTTCTTCTGTTTCATCATTGTCATGATGGCAGGCGTTTATTTTTATCTCAACACCGACCATGGCCAGAAGTATATCCAGGCCAAAATCAGCGAGAGTATTCCGGGTTCAATTACATGGGACAATGCTCGTATTTCTTTGTTGACCGGGAGGGTGGATGTAAACAAAGTATTAATCAAAGATCCGTCTGATGAAGAAGTCGCAGGATTTGATCGTCTTTTCATCAAATATTCGTTGTTGTCGCTTTTGAGAGGAAACCTGACGATTACCGTGGTGTTATTGGAAAAACCATGGACAACGCTTCGAGCAGAAGAGACAGGTGAAATCAATCTCATACCTACATTTGTACGGGCAAGACCCCAAGCTCCGGCACAAAGAGACGAAGCAGCAAAAAAAGCCGGCTACCCCCTGCCGATCAAGATCATCATCGAAAAATTTAATCTCACCAGCGGTTCTCTTCGATTTGAAACTGCAGACAAGAACACTGAGATTATTCTTCAGGGAATCGAGGTAACAGCCCGGGCAGACCTTTCGAAACAGTCGGGGAAATGTACCCTTCAGTTTGATAAGGGCACTATTAAGAGTTCAAAAGTTCGAACACGTATTGATCAATGCACACTGGAAGCAACACTGAGCGATGGCCGAATCGATCCACTGATTGCCCGTATTCAATCTTCTTCATCCGTATTAAAACTATCCGGAACCGCTACGAATATTTTCAGTAAGCCTTCAGTAGACGCCACGATCGATTGTACCGCCTCGCTTCACGAAATAGGAAAAACCTTCTATCCGCAACAAAACCTGACAGGGGACGCAACTGCTCATATAAGCGTTACCGGTCCGCTTGATAATCCCGGCGCAAACCTCCGTATCGATTACGGCGGGGGAACGATTCTGGAAAACAGAATTGACCGGATGCATCTTGATCTCCAGATGAAGGATCGTCTCGTTTCCGTTAACACACTGAACGTAAAAGCCGCTGACGGAATCATCGACGGACAGGGGAAAATGGATCTGCAGAAAGCCTTTTCGAAAGGGTTTCTTTCCCCGGAAAGGAATCCGGAAGCCGTCACATATGAATTATCGCTTGAACAAAAAGGTATGAACCTGGAAAAGCTTCGCAGCAATGCGCAAAACTGGAAAGGAATTGTCAACTCACACCTGTCATTTTCCGGGACGGGTTTTTCTCCACAGGATATGACGGCACATGCTTTCCTTACAATCGACGGAGAAAAAGTAAGCACAAATCAGTTCGTCACTCCCGTTGATTTACACGTAAAAAGCGATATTGATATCAAGCAGGGGATCGCGACGTTTAAGACATTGAAAATGCAAGCTGACAGGAGTGAATTGAACGCAGACGGATATTTTAACATGCTTTCCCGGGTAATAAACGCGAAACTGTCATTTATTGCTCCCGATCTCTCGGGAACCCTGTCACCGTTTGGCGTCAATAATATCCGTGGCAATGTTGGGCTCAAAGCGACCGTTTCCGGATCGACAGAGCACCTCCTCTTCGCATTAGACCTTCAGGGAGACGGTTTGCGTTTTCAGGACATTACGCTCGGCAGTATAAGTCTGAAGGCTGACCTGGACAAGTCGGGGATACTGAAAATATCGCAATGCAAGGTTGACAATGGGGCTTCGGCTCTTAGGATAACGGGGACCGCCCATATTTATGATCAAACCACCATGAAACCCGGCAGGAATCCCGCATTTACTCTCAATATCGAAGGAGATACCATACGCCTTGAAGATTTTGTAAAAAATGTGAAGGGGAATGTATCTCTCGTGAGTCATCTTGAGGGAACCATGACTCAGCCCCGGGGCACGGTGATGCTTCATGGAAGCGATTTCGACCTTTATGGTCAGAAGCTTGCAAAGATCAACCTGACGTCTATTGTTGATGGCACAAAAATAAGGCTCGACCCCGTTCAAATCTTCATAACCCAGACAGAATCCATCCAGGGTACGGGATGGATTTCACTTCAAAAAGAATATGATCTGAGCCTTGTATCCAAAGGACTCTCCCTGCACAACATTGAAAAGATTCGGAAACAAAAGATAGCAGACGGAATGGCACTTTTTGATATCTCGGGAAACGGCACCTTCGACAATCCCCGCCTCAGCGGCAACATCCTCGTCAAAAATGTTCGGATCAAGGGGAAGGAAACAGAGGATATTCATGTCAAAGTTAACCTTCATGATCAGGTAGCCCGGATCTCAGGAAAGCTGAACTTTGACTTGGATGGATCATTTGATCTGAAGAAAAAAGATTTCTCTGCATCAGCCATTTTTAATGAAACCGATCTTTCTGCCTATTGTAAGATTGCAGGCCAGCCTAACCTCTCGGGAACATTGACCGGAACAATCAAGGCCACGGGTAACGCACAATCCTTTAAGACGATAAACGCTGATATCAATGTGACAGCTCTTGACCTTATTCATAAGGAAACGACAATTCTGCATACGGGCAACCTGATAGTATCTCTTAAAAACGAGGTTCTATCGATAACTGACTGTATTCTCATGTTTCCCCCGGAGGGTCGGATTGTTTTGAGCGGAAAGGGAAAGCATGATGGAACCATAACATTCAGGGCAGACGGAACCGTTCCTCTCGACATTGCCGGACGCTTTGTAGAAGATATTCAAGATATAACGGGTGGTCTTTCCGTCTCGTCCAGAGTAAATGGAACAATTCGCCATCCGAATATCTATGCCGACATTGAATTGAAGAATATCGGATGTACCATTCCCGTTCTTTTACAGAAAATGCATAATCTCAACGGAAGAATCAAGATTAATCCTGAGGAAATTATCCTTGGAAAGATCAGTGGGCACATCGATAAGGGCTCTTTTGATATTGCGGGAACAATACAGCTCAGCAAGGGGTATAGGCCCGCAAAAGTTTCGGTGAAAGTCGGTGCCAATGCCCTTCCCGTTCAGGTACCCGACACTCTGGACATGCTTCTCAATTCACAGTTGCAGATCGAAGGAACTGCGGAAAAATCAATCGTTAAGGGCGAAATTATCCTGCTTGAAGGCACGTACTACAAAGACGTCAACCTGAGCCTGCTTGAGGGAATCGGGCAGAAAAAGCGTGAAGAAGCTCCTCCCCGGAAGGAAATAACCTATCCTTTTTTGAAGAACATGGACCTTGATATATCGATCAAACAACGCAATTATTTCCTCATTGACAACAACCTTGCACAGCTGGATGTCAACCCCGATCTTCGTGTCGTGGGAACTATAAACAACCCGATCCTCAGAGGTCGGGCTGCGGTTGAGTCGGGAACAGTCAGGTATCAAAGTAAAACATTTGTTGTGAAGAAAGGGATCATCGACTTTATAAATCCGTATAAAATTGATCCCGAGTTTGATATCCGGAGCGAAGTAAAGGTTCGTGAATGGCTGATCGCCCTAGGAGTCAGCGGCACCCGGGATCATCTCAATTTTAAATTGACCTCCGATCCTCCCGAAGAGCACGGAGATATTCTCTCGCTGCTTCTGCTTGGCAAAACGACACGCGAATTGATTGCGAAAGAAGGGGGATCAACTAAATCGACGGAACAGATGCTTGCGGGACTGATTGCGTCAACCTTCGGAGACAATATAAAGGAATCAACGGGCCTGGATGTCTTCGAAGTGGAAACGTCCGGCAAAGGCAATGATGAATCATCCGGCCGTGTAAAAGTGACCATCGGGAAGGAACTGTCCAGGCGTCTCACCGTAAAGGACTCTGTAGAATCAAGAGACGGGGAAATTACTCATCGGGCCATTGCAGAATACAAATTACTTGAAAACTTTCTGGCACGGGGATTTCAGGATTCACGCGGCGTTTATGGTGGCGAGCTACAGTTCAGGCTTGAATTTCGATAGGATAAGACAGACGTAACATGCAATCAAAAATAACACCAGGAGGCTGTCCGAGAATAGCTTCGTCGCGAGGGCAAGCGAAAATTTCTCGGGCAAGGCGGCGAGGCCAAAAGCACCGGAAGCGTAGCTTTGCCTCCGGTGAGGAGGTTTTGGTCTTGCTAACGAAGCACGTGGCATTTGCAGCCGCCCGCAGCAGAAGAGTATTCTCGGATAGCCTCCTGAAAATCGGGTTATTTCCCATTTATATCATCGTTCTTTTTTTGTTATTACTTGGTCCGGTCTCATCTTTTTCAGGTGATACAGCATCGGAACCCGTAGCAGTTTCACATCCCGTAATATCTGCTATCGTCATAAACATCAGTGATCCTGCCCATGACAAAGCGAAACTTGAAGAAATGGCGAGAAACCTGATTTTTCTTCGTAGAGGAGATACATTTTCAGATGCCCGGCTGCAGGATTCCATTAATGCATTGAAATTATCGAAGAAGTTCCGCGACATACATGTCGACACGAGAGAAGAGACAGGTACGATCACACTTCTTTTCAAACTCACGCCCTTCCGGCTCATCAAGGACATCAAGATAGCCGGCGAATTTCCCCTTTTTGAACGGGAAATCTCGAATGCTATGATGATATATATCGGTGACGCATTTATCCGGAAAGATCTTCAGAAACAGGAAGCTCCGATCACCGAGCTGTTGAAACGTGAGGGATTCATCGAACCAACGGTGGAGATCACGGCACTGGAAGATAAGAAAGACGGTCATTTCGTTATTCATATCAAGATTATAAAGGGCGCATACTACACACTGGACAACCTCGACATTAATGGAAACCGTGTATTTTCTGATGAGAAGCTGAAACTGAAAATGAAATCCTGGCGTGCCACTCTGCGACCGGGAAGGTCAGGCCGATTCATTGAAGACGATTTCAAGAAAGATATGAGGAATCTGACATCCTTTTACCGTAGCAAGGGATATGCTGATGCGGCCATCGACTATGTGATTGAAAAGAATGCTGAAACGGAAAGCGTGTCAGCCTCGATAAAAATTGATGAAGGCCCTCGATATGATATCAGTTTTTCAGGAAATCAAGAATTTTGGGACAGCACCCTCAGGAAAGATCTTGTGTTGTTTGAGAGTGGCAACAGAAACGATTTCGGACTGAAAAAGAGTGTAAAAAAAATAAAGGAACGTTACAGGAAGGCGGGATATCTCGAGACCGGCATTAAAATCAAAGAAGAAACGAAACCTGAATACACACAAACACTTCGGACAATTACCCTTGTTATCGATGAGGGCCCCCGCTCCATTGTGAGATCTCTGAAGATAGCGGGCTACACGTCACTGGATGAGGATAAAATAAAAAAACAGATGCTGACCCGGCTCCCCGGGTTTATGGAAAAAGGAGTCTATATTCCGGAAGAGCTTGAAGAAGATGCGTTTGTAATCAAATCTCTCTATGCCAGAGAGGGATATACGGATGCGGCAGTAGCTGATGATGTGCAATGGAGTGAGGATAAAACGAATGTGGATGTCAAACTGGTAATCACTGAAGGTGCACGGACCATTGTCTCTTCAATCACCATTGAGGGAATAACGGTTCTCACAAAAGAAGAGGCGTATGGTGCAATACTATTGAAGGAAGGCGAACCGTTCCGAAACTACCTGATTCGGAGTGATGAAAATGCTCTATCGCAATTACTATCCGAAAAAGGGTATCCTCATGTCAAAGTCCGGGGCACGGTTGCCCTCAGCGACAATAAAACAAAAGCTGACATCGTGTATCGGGTTGAAGAAGGTCCGTACGTAAGAATGGGGGAAACCTATTACACCGGCAATTTTCGGACGAAAGAAAAGATACTCGGGAATGAACTTGAGTTGAAACCGGGGGAACCGTTCTCCCTGTCAACGATGCTCCAGGGACAAAGAAATATTCGAAATATGGATATCTTCGATAACGTTCGGTTTAAAACAATCGGACTCAAGGAAAAAACAGACACGGTCAATCTTATCGCCGAGGTGACTGAAAAGAAGCCGTATTTCGTGGAGCTTGGCGGCGGGTACGAATCACAGAGAGGACTCTTTGCACAGACAAAGGCGGGAGATCGCAATCTTTTCGGAACAAATAAGTATGGCTGGATCGGAGGAGAAATCAGTCAGATCGGCTATCGCGGTGATATGGGACTCACCGAGCCCAGATTGTTCGGAACCCGAACATCCATGTCATTAGATCTATTTACAGACCGTGTTGAAGAGTTCAATCAGGGCTTCGGGACAAAATCGTATGGCTCATCAATCGGATTTACACGAAAGTGGTTCCAACATGTGACAACAGGATTGGCCTTCCGCTTTCAACAGAGGCAGCAATACATGCTCGACTCGTGGGATCCGGCGACATCATCCTTTTCAGAGGACGAATTCGAAGAAAGGAGTATTCTTGTCACCACACCTTCTCTAATATACGATACCAGGGATTCCTTCGTTCATCCGCGCAAGGGAATTTATTCATTATTATCTGTCGATATATCGAAAGGGCTCAAAAATTCCCTGGACGATTTTTTGAAATATCGTCTCGATGTTCGGTTTTTTACAACACCCGTTCATCGATTGACCTTTGCCTGGATCGGTCGAGCCGGATATATCAGTCCTTACGGATCGCAAGGAACAATCCCCCAGGATCAACTTTTTTATCTCGGCGGTACTACGGACGTACGCGGCTTCGATGAAAATCTACTCCGATTCGATGAAGAAGGAAAACCTGTCGGAGGTAAAACGGCACTGTCGGCAAGCATCGAAGCAAGAATCGACCTGGGACATAACATTGAACTTGCTCCGTTTTATGATACCGGAAGCGTGAGACATACATTTGATGAAAGCGGTTCAGACTCTTTCCGTTCGTCCGTCGGGATAGGCCTGCGGTATATCACTCCCATCGGACCCATAGGGTTTCTCTACGGGCACAAGCTCAGCCGAAGGGATGATGAAAGTGCGGGAAGATTCCACTTTTCGATAGGATATACGTTTTAAAGAAGGAATCATATCTAATGTGAGAACTGTCTATGTAAAATCATGCTCATCTTTTATAGCACCGACTAATTCCTCTAATATGTCTTCAAGCGTTATGAGACCGATCACGTGACCGCTTCCATCAAGAACAACCGCCTGATGGAGTTTTTTGTCCTGAAAGCTTCGCAACTGAGAATCAATTTTTTTATCGGCAGGAATGAAGTACGGAGGCCGGATAATTTTCTGTATGGAAACATTTTTTTTATGGTCGAACAGTTCAAGCACATCCTTGCCATGGAGAAAGCCGATAATATTAGTCTTCTTTCCCTTACTCACGGGAAATCTCGTGTAGCCGGTTTTCAATATAGTCTTCACAACCTCTTCCACCGGTGAGCCTGCATCAATAACCGCCATTTCTTCTCCGGGAACCATAACATCTTCAACCGCCTTATCATTAAGAGCAAAAACCCGTGAAAGCATTTTTCTCTCATCCGTCGTAATGCTTCCCTCATCCCAGGCCATTTTAATGCAGGTCCTGACCTCGGCCTCGGTAAAGAGCGGCTTCTTTATTTTTGTGACATCTACACCAAGAAAGGATAATAGCTTTGTGCTGATATACGTTACTCCTATCACGACAGGGTTGAATATCGTCATGATCACATTGAGTATGGGAGCCGAGAACATCGACAATCGCTCGTTGAAATACTTTGCATAGACCTTGGGGGTAATCTCCGCAAAGATTAATATTGCGAGTGTCAAGACAGCAGTAACATAGACTATTCCCTTTTCACCCCATAGAGACAGGGCCAGCACCGTGGCAAGGGCTGACATGGTAACATTCACCAGATTATTTCCAAGCAAGATCGTGCCGATAAGCCGTTCAGGGTTCTTTAATATACGCTCAATAAGCCTCGCCCTCACGGGACTGGTTTCGGCCAGGTGTTGTAACCGCAGTTTGCTGATAGACATGAGCGCCGTCTCAGAGCCGGAAAAGAATGCCGACATGCCTAATAGGATGACCAGGACAATAAATATAACAAGAGGATGACTTAACATGGCTGTTTCCTTTCATTATAAGGGATATTTACCTACTATAAATATCCTCCGGATCTATTATATCCGGGATTATTCTTTATCCTTTGTTTCCGGCAGCGTCTCTCCGGCTTTTTCTTCATCCGGTTTTAAAGGTATGCCGGCAGTTTTCTCAGCAAAGAGAGTTGCTTCGTTTGCCTTCCGGCGGGTTTCTGCAGCTTCCCGGAGGGCCTGTTTCACAAGCGCTTGTGCCTCACGGTATGCTTTTCTGAGTTCCTTCCTTTTTTCCGGGTCTTCTTCTCCTTCTTCTAAACTTTCAAGTTCATGAAGTCTTTTTTCTGCCATTTGTATCTTTTTTTCCGCCTCTTTTTGTGCTGCCCTGGCCTTTCTCTCTGCGTGAACCGCATCGTCGAGAGCAGCAGCAGTCTCTCCCGGTTTCCCCTCCTCCGGTTCTGCACCAAGATCGATATCCTCTGCCGCAATCACCAGGGCTACGATGGGAAGACGGGAGAACACCGTGTCGAGGAAGATCCCGTGAGGACCAACAGGACCTCTCTTATCGAGGCGAAAGGGAATGAAAACCATGGAGGCGTCCTTTGACCGGGCCGCAACGGTATCGATCTTTGAACTTTCAACTGTTATCGGCTCGGCATCGATTCTCAGATCTTCCAGCATCTGCCGATAGTGGTCCCGTATCTCTGCGGCATCCTTTTGAGAGCTGGAAATCATCACTCTCATTTCCGCACCACTCCACGCTGCCGTGCGCGTCATCAAGTAGGCAAGTAACAGCATTAAACGTCCCGTCATATCATCCTGCCACCAGATATCAATCTTTCGATCTTTCGGAAGTGTTTTCTCCATGGAATCCCATGCATCTTCTTCACTGTTCAAAATGATAACATTACAGCCGAGGCGAATTGCCTCATCGAGGTAACGGCCGTACCGTCTCTGCCCTTTTATCCCTTTTATCTGTTCGGGACCGTTAAGGAGTACAGTGTTCGGCCTGATCGGGCCGATACCGAAGGATTGAATCAGCGTTTGGGCACCGACATGAAATTCAGGAACTGCCACAACCTTGGCAAATGCATCCAGGCCGCATTCTGTTATATCGGCACGAATCGCTGCTTCGTATTCATCACGGATGCCGAATATCTTTTTACCTTTCCCTTCCACAATTCTCACCGCAGCGGTAAGCCCACTCCCTCCCTCAATCCATGAGGCAAAACATAAAAGACGACGGCGACGATCGTGATCATCTGAAAATGCAAGGATCTGAGGACGCCAGTCACGAGGGTGTTCCGGATTGTCCGGTATGGCAAACAGATTGTTTCGCATGAGTTGAAAATGATATGCTCGTTTGCTGTCAGCCCACCGTGCCGGACCCGCCGTTTGTTTCAAGTATTCGTAAATACCGAATAGTACGGCGATGGCAACCAGGCTGCTTATGATATCGATGGCAACCATGGCGCCGAGGCAACCGATAGCCCCCACAAGGCTGAGACGATAGTCGAACAAGCGGAAGGTGGGACGGAAAGACGGGCTCAGGGCGCGGGCTTCGTAAAACGTGGCATAATTTAAAAGGCCGTATGATATTAAGAAGAACATGGAAACTACAGGAGCGATCACGTTCAGTTTCCCGAGGCTCACCGTCGCGAGGGCGATAACACCCGAAAGGAGAATGCCACGCCGGGGGTTATTCGTCGGCCCCTCACCCCTGGCAAAAGGTAAAAGGAAGGAAAAAACACGATCCTGCGCCATCGACTGGAGTATACGGGGCGCTCCCAGAAACGAAGCCATTGCCGAAGATAGGGTCGCGGCAAGAACTCCCGCACTGATTAACCAGCCGAAGGTTGCAACTCGATTCATGGCTTCATAGTTCCGGCTCAATTCTCCGGACGGCAAGGAACCGGCGAATATCACGGCTACCGAGAAATAAACAACCGTTGAAATACCAACCGCCAGAAAGGTACCCAGGGGAAGGCTCTTACTTGGCTCTTTCAGATCCCCCGACATGCTGACTCCCTGGGAAAAACCGGTGACGGCGGGAAAAAAAATGGCAAACAGTATCCAGAACGAGGGTCCGGCAGCCGGGGCAGACCAGTTCTGCGCAAGGGTCTTGCTCTCAAAGTGGAGGAACCCGCCTATATAGAAGGAAATGAGAGACGCTCCGATAATTGCCATAACGATGTACTGTAAGCGGGTCGCCCAGTCGGCACCAAGCCAGGCAAAGACGAACAGAAAAAGGATCGCCACTATTGCCACCAGTTGAGGGAAGTATCCGAAACTAAAAGGCAGTATACCTGCCATCGCTTCACCAAAACCGATACAATAAAATCCTATTGAAATCGATTGAGCAAGAAAGAGGACAACACCGATGGCACCGCCGAATTCAACACCGAGGGTTCGTGAAATCAAATAATAATAGCCCCCAACTTTTACAAAGAGATTCGTTGAAATGGCAGCAAGCGAAACGCTCGTCAGGACTGAAATAATTGTTGCCAGGGTGATTATGATGAGGGATCTCCCGAGTCCCGCACTGCCGACAACATACCCCATCCGCAGGTAAAGGATAATTCCGAGAATGGTGAGAATGCTGGGGGTGAAGACACCGGAAAAGGTCCCCAAGGTGCGCTCAGGCTCCTGCGATCCACTTTCCAACTGGGTTGACTTACTCATAAATATTATATCCTCATGGTTTCACAGGGAAGTGCCATCAATCCGTTATATGTTACACGAAAATTGATGATAGGGCAGTATAGTCTCAGAACCACTTTTTTCTTTTAAAATAGACGAGCAGAAAAGCCGCTACCGAACCCATGGCAAGCAAAAGGGACGGATACCCCCAGCGCCATTCGAGTTCGGGCATGAACTTAAAATTCATTCCATAAATGCCGGCCATGAAAGTCAAAGGTATAAAAATAGAAGCAAACATGGTCAGCACTTTCATTACCTCGTTCATCTTGTTGCTCACACTCGAAAGATAGAGGTCTAACATTCCTGAGAGAATATCCTGATACGTCTCGACAGAATCAATGACCTGAATCGTATGGTCATACAGATCCCTGAGATAGATGGATATTTCGTCATGGATGAGGTCCGATTCTGTTCGTTCCAACCCACTTATGACCTCCCGCAAGGGCCACACCGACTTCCGTAGAAATATGATCTCCTGTTTTAAATCATGAATAGCCTGTAATGTTTCAGGCTTTGGATCCTTTGCTAATTGTTCTTCCAGAGTTTCTATTCGGTCTCCACACTTCTCTAAAAGGACAAAATAATGATCCACTATGGAGTCAACAAGCAAGTAGGCAAGATAATCCGTATCCATTCGCCTGACACGGCCTTTTCCGGTTCTGATTCTATCCCGTAAGGGATTGAAGATATCTCCGGGTATCTCCTGAAACGAAATCAGAAAGTTTGATCCGAGGATTATACTGATCTGCTCCGATCTCACCGTATCCGCTTCATCGTCATAATAGAGCATTTTTAAAATGATCAGGATGTACTCATCAAAATCTTCCATTTTCGGGCGTTGGCCCGTATGCAGGATATCCTCCTGGACGAGCGGGTGGAGGTTGAAATGTTTTCCGAGCTTCTCGACAATCTCAACTTGATGAAGACCATCGATGTTGATCCAGGTTACCGTTGGTGTCTCTTTAAAGGGGAAACATTCTTCTATGTTCTCCACTTCCTTTTCCCGGAAGGCTGTCCGGTCATAATCCATAACGGTAATTTTTACTTTTTCCGTTTTTTTCTCGCCGACGTGTACGAGAGTTCCCGGCGGAAGCCCAACCTTTTTTGACATTCTTTTGAATAACCTCGGCATGATGAATTAACCTCCCTTTTAAGGATATATCTTCCTATAATAACAGAATAAAAAATCACCCTTTTTCATTGAGGTCCGGATGCTTAGATTGGCTGGAAACATTGATAGTCAGCGGTCTGCGTTCATCCTGAGCCAGATAGGTTGTCGTCGTCGGGAAGGCGAATTCTATTCCTTCGGCCTCAAAGGCACGCATGATTTTTAGGTTTACCCGTTCGCTGAACTCCATAAAGTCCCAGTAGTTGGGCGGATGATACCAGTATATCATTATTATATTCAAAGACGTGTCATTGAATTCATTGAAATAGACTCGCGGAGGGTAGTCGGGACGTATTCCTTCATGATCCTTCAGGGTTTCCCCGATAATAGATAACGCACGCTCAACTTTATCGGGGGGGGTGTCATAAGTAATTGTAATATTGGTCAATCGCCGGATGCTCGGGCGCTGTGCAATGTTTTCTATACTGACACTTGCCATTTTTTCATTGGGAATTGATATTAAATGTCCCGGAAAGGTACGTACCCGGGTGCACCGGAAACCGATCTCTTCGACAAAGCCGTCAAACCCCTCAGCAACGATTCTATCTCCAACGGTAAATGGTTTATCCAGCATAACCATAATGCTGCCGAAAAGGTTTTTCAACGTATCCTGGGCTGCCAGCGCCACTGCCAGACCGCCGATTCCGAGACCCGCAAGCAGTGTCGTCATCGGCTTGCCCGTTGCAGCCTTCAAGATATAGATAAAACCGAAGGCAACAATCAACACACGCGCAACAATCCGGACCATCTGAACGAAGTTCAAATCGAACTCATTGTCTTCCCGTGTCACAAATTTGGTTAACTCATATTCAACCACATCCAGCAGTCGATACAGAAAGATCACTATCACCAGGGTACCAAGGATGTTGGCAATCGATTCTGCTATTAGATCAACCGTGCCGGGCAATTTCAGGATTTCCTGTGTCGCGTAGATGGCAATGGCTAATAGAAGCAGACGAATGGGCCAGAGACACGCCTTGAGAACGAGCCGTAACCTTGTTTTCTCCTCAGCACCCCTGAGAGCAACCGTTAAGGTATTCATGAAGGTTATCAGAAAGTTTCCACCTATATAAATAACCGCATACATCAGCACAAGGGATAGATAGCGCCACCATGCGGATTTCCACAGCCATTCAGGAAACAGGTTCTTCTGTGAATAAATGAATATGATTGCCGCGATAACAATTCCGGTTATTCTGAGGATCGTTTTAAAATTAGTAAGAAAAGCTTCTGATATTTTTTCCTGAATATCAGATGGCAGTATAGAAACGAAAAAATCTAAGAATCGTACAAGCTGAAAGATTAAGAGAATGCCGGCAACCGCAAGGAGAAACAACTCAAGCCCATGGAGCAGTACGAGCAATTTCGGGGGTATAACAAGAGGAAGTTCTGCAATTCTTAGAAGCAGGACGGCAACAGCAAGGCGGAGGGCCGGGAGGAATCCTGAAAGATAGGGCAACCAATTTTTGAATTCCTTCCGGTCCAGTTTTGCCTCAATCTTCCTGTTACCATAACGCCAGAGGGCTTCTAATATAAGAAACCCGAAAATGAGTATAGCCAGGGATACAACAAATTGCCCGACCTCATTTCCCGTTTTTACCTTTTCCAGCAAGGTACCAAACTTGTCAAAAAGTTGACTGAAACTTTGCATGACTCTTCCTCCTACAAAGGAAAACCCTTCTTCTTGAAATATATTTTTATTGTTTCTTTTTTAAAGGCTTTTTCACTTTTTCTCCAATTATCAATTCAATGGTGACTTTTCCGGGGAAATCAGGAGAAAGTTTCAGCGATGGAGGTGAAACCATGATTCCTGCTTGAATCCTACTTGTTTCCTTAATTTCTGTGAGTGAAATAGGCTCGGTCTTTATACTTGAAATGCCTTTGAGAACAGAAGGGGCTCCTACAATTATTACTTGATCAGGTGTCATTTTGTAAGAAATGAGTTTTTTGCCCTGAGGTAAATTTCCAGCAAAATCGGGAGCTACGGGTATCGATTTGGTTCCTGTTGCCTCCATTACCACCGATATTTTATCCGGTTTTACCTTGATTACTTTGAGCCCGGGAGGGATAGAGAGATTCTTGCTTGTAAGAGGAAAGACATTTTTCCCTGGTTCACTATTTCCGAGATTGAGTGAGAAACCTACCTGTTCAGGTTTTAATTGAAGGAGGATATGGCGACTCCCTGAAATTTGTACTTCTGCCTTTTCTGCCGATATCTTCGACAATTCGATATTTTTAGGTAGATTTCTGAATTCAATAGGACGGGTATAGGAGATAACAGACTCTTTCTCCCCGGCAAAGAAGAACCAGATAAATAAGGCCAACACCAGAAAGATTAGCTTAACACCTATATTCTGGGCATAATTTTTCATTCGACTGCCCTTTTTTGCTTTTTGGGTTTTCCCTTCCAAAAGCCCTTCCAATCTCGAAGATAACTTATCCTTATTTAAAACTTTTTTAATAATCCCTTCCTGAACTAATGAAACTTCACCTCTCTCTTCGGAGACCACCACTATAACAGCATCAGAACTTTCTGAAAGCCCCAGGGCGGCGCGGTGCCTGCTCCCGTAATAAAGAGGAAGTGATTTTTGAGTGGTTAAGGGTAAAAAGGCTGCAGCAAATTTGATCTGACTGCCATCCATAATGACAGCACCATCATGTAGAGCAGACTTGTTATCAAGGATGCTGAAAAGGAGTTCTCGACTGAACACGGCATCAATACGCACTCCATCCTGAACAAGGTGATCCAAACTGTTTTTGCGCATAAAAACCAGTAGAGCTCCCACCTTTCTTTCGGCCAGAGAAAAGATAACATCGGAAATTGACCTATAGTCGAAGATTCGTCTCCTCACAGGCTTCCCGAAAAAGAGGTTCATGGGGTTTGTATTGCTTATAACTCCTCTAATTTCATTCCTGAATACAACAATAACTATTATGACAACGATAGCGCCTAATCCTTTCAGAATCAGGCTGGTTACAATCAATCCAAGCATGGTGGCTAAGAGGTTAATAATCCAGAGAAGAGAGAGACCAATAATGGCTCGGAAAACCAGAGTTCCCCAAAAAAGCACAAAGCAGCGATAAAGAAGGAAGGCTAAAACAAGGATGTCAACACCGTCTTGCCATTTAACCATTTCTAAAAATTCTGTAATGTTGAATAAATAGTTCATTTTTCAATTATCTGATTCAATCATTAAGTATCTTCTT
>Ga0265595_1001624_pt1 | contig 16800 bp, 17 predicted proteins | sample saktaG_15_FD_190148 | JGI IMG/M metagenome (GOLD analysis project Ga0265595, IMG submission 190148) | Saline water microbial communities from Sakinaw Lake, British Columbia, Canada - sak_2013_06_06_50m | ecosystem: Environmental > Aquatic > Non-marine Saline and Alkaline > Saline ... | reverse complement strand
TTGCTCTTTGTGCGTCCTTTGTGGCTTTGTTCCTTTGTGGTTAGGTTTCTTGTAAAAAGAAATTTTACATGAGATCGCAAGCTATAGACGGGTTATAGAAACTCCAACCTATTTCAGAATCACGACCGCTGAATGCAGGGATCTTGATCTTCTCTCCTGCAACCAACAGCTTGGACTTCAGGCATCCGATTATGGCCTCGTTTATGTTCTCCAGGGCTTCCTCGATGGTATCTCCTTCTGTGAGGCAGCCCGGAAGATCCACGTACTCTGCTACGTATCTGCCATCCTCATCCTGCTCAATGGTTATATGAAATCTCATCGAGACCGCACCTGTTTATCGTCCCCATCGGATCAGATCCCTCTCATAAATCGGCGGCAAGCTCAGCTTAAGGATCCATTCAGCCTCTGTTGGATCGATCCCTTGCTCCATAGGTGCATCCTTTAACCATAAATCATTTCCTTCGAGGAGGCCACTTTCTCCCGGCCGATGCTCTCCCTGCGCCCCTAAGATCCCCGCCCGGGTTCGCAAGATCGAAAGGCCTGGGAGCAGACTGGACGCGCCCTTCGCCGGCGGCCGGTGGATGGGGCCCCGGGGGATATCGGCGAGGCGACCGCCCGGAGCCGTTGCTTCCCATGAGCAGAATCCAGCCCGGGCGAGGGGGTGGGGCCCTGTGTCTGCTGCCATCGATAAGGTTGGGAGGTACGGCCATCGTCCCCCGCCTGGGCGCTGGCGCTTCGGGGGATGGCGCTTGGGGGGATGGCGCTTGCGAGATTGCATCTGTCGAGATCTTCGAACCGAATCGGAGATGCTTATATATTACAGCATCACATTATACTGTGGAGGAGGCTATCAGATGTCTCGGCAAATGGGGTCCAAGGGTCGTCGTAGCTTGGGATCATCATCGCATCCATCGAAGATCACACCCCTCACTCGCGATGAGATTCTGGCGATCTATGAGCGAGGTCCCGATGAGGTAATAGCGCTTGTCGAAGGCTTATATGCGATCATCATCAATCTAGGTGAGAGTACCGCCGTGCTTGGGGAGCACATAGGATCTTTAGAGAGGCGACTTGACAAGATCAGTCCAAATAGTCACAAACCACCTTCAACAGATCGCGTCAACATATCCGGGAGCAGACACGAAGAGTGCGACCGACCTGTGGTAGAGTTAGATCGGTCATGAAGATCATTCACTGCAAGAGGTAGACTACCTAAAGACGGCGTTCTTTACCAAATGCATGAATGCAGCGCGTGCATGAAGTTCTTGGAAGGTGCAAGCCCTGGATAGAACTGCCGACATGAGGACGAGCCAGTCTGAATAGCATCCGTTACTGATGGCAGATCGTTTGGAATAGGCTCCAAGTCCAGCCCGGATTCGTTGAAGCCGTGGCTGTCCTATTAGCCATCGATGCATAACGAAAATGGGAGGTAGATCTATATGAAAGCCCGAATCGGGATAATATTGCTATGTGCAACATTTCTAAGCATCTCGGCAGCGATAGCATTCGAGCCAGAGGCAATCGATGCCAATCCGAAGCTTGTGAACCTGACCGCAGACTGGGTGCCTGCAACCGTATATAATGTAACGGACGGGGTCTATGTCGCTGTTGGCTATAACCGGGACAATCCCGCGTTGATTGAGGGACCGGACGGACTAATCGTCGTCGATCCCTGCGAGAGCACAGTGGCTGCAGAGAGAGCGAAGGCGGCCTTCAACGAGCATCTGGACGACATTTTCTCCAGGAAGCCGGTAAAAGCCATCGTCTACACGCACTATCACGACTGCCATATACATGGATCAACGGTATTTGCAGGCAACGACTCGCCGGAGATCATCGCTCACGAGAGCTTTGAGGATGCCCTTTTCAGCCCGACGGCCGTGTATAACCAGATCTTCCCCATCAAGGCATATCGGTATTTCAAGTATGCGGGCGTGATGTTCCAGAACGATCCAGGCTATTTCGTTAACGGCGGCATCTTCCCGTTCTCGGTCCCTGGCCCCTCTGGTTACTTGCCACCGACGCTAACGGTTGGCGATATGCTCGAGACGAACATCGCCGGCGTGAACATGACGCTGTTCCATGCCCCTGGCGAGACCACCGACATAATATACGTGTGGCTGCCGGACAAGAAGGCTCTGATCCAGATAGGCAACTTTTACAAATCGTTTCCCGCCGTCAATACGCTTAGGGGTGCATCATTCCGGGATCCGTTGAAGTACATAGATAGCATAGACCGCATGAGGAAGCTGAACGCCGAGTATCTGGTCCTGATCCACAGCGGCGCGCCCATCGTCGGAGCCGAGAACGTCAGCCGCACGCTGACCAACGCTCGAGACGGCCTCCAGTTCGTTCACGACCAGACGGTGCGATACATGAACATGGGGCTGACCCCAGGCGAGATCATCAAGCTCATCGAGCTTCCGCCTCACCTTGCAGAAGATCCGTATCTGCAGGAGTACTTCGGCGAGGTAGATCGAGATGTCTTCCAGATATTCGAGCAGTACCTGGGATGGTTTACGGGCGAGGCCAGGGATATCTTCCCGATGTCTCCGAGGGAGGAGGCCGAGGGCATGGCCTACCTGGCAGGCGGATTCGACCAGCTTGCCGCTAAAGCAAGGGGGGCGCTCGACGATGGATATATGGAACGGGCGCTGATCTTCGCCGATTATGCCCTCATCCTCGATCCAGCGAACGCCGAGGCACGCGATGTAAAGAACATATCCATGATCTCCTTGGCCGAGGAGACCTCCAACGCCCAGGTGTACAACTACTTGATCTCAGAGTACCTGGAGGAGACAGGACAGATAAAAATCCCGATTCTAGACGGCGGATTTAGCTCAATAGATGAGAATATGGTCGTCTACATGCCAATGGATTCCATATTCAGGATAATGGCCGTGAGCCTCAACGCCTCGAAATGCCTCGACGATGACTACGTCGTAGGGCTCGAGCTGGCCGATGGCAATACAACGATCGAGAGCTACAGCATGCACGTTCGCCATGGGATAGTTGAGGTCCAGCCCAAGATTGCTGACGATTTGGCCTTCACCATCGCCACCGATCCATTGACATGGAAGAATGCAGTGGTAGGGAAGTTGAATCCTGAGAAGGCCGTTTCCAGCGGAGAGATCGAGATCATAGGAGCTGAACCTGAGGAGTTCTTCGGTTTCATGGATCTTTTCAAGTAGTGGGGGCGCTACCCCCTCTTTTCATCTATTTTTTAATATCATTTAACATCAATTAATGCTAGCTGTTGCACCAAGGGGACATTAATGATGATATAATATATAATTTTTGTTAAGGCAATTCAATCCCACCTGCCTCGGACCACATGTTGCGCCCTTAGGGCTTCGAGGGCAATTATTTATCCCTTAACAGGTTTCTAGCATCTGATCCTGTATGATCTTGAACCCTACTTCGAGAAGCCAAGTCCTGCCGATGCCTGTGGTTCTGATATCGACCATCTCGCAGGACGGAATCAGAAATGCTGCCCCCTGGGGCTGCATAACACCGATCCTCAGGCCCCGAGATGAGATTCTGATCGCCTCCTGGCTGAAGAGGGACACGCTGGAGAACATACGCCAGACAGGTGAGTTCGTCGTAAACGTTCCGAGATCCGATATGGAAAAGGTGGTCGAGATATGCGCGAGAAGCTTCCCGCCCGAGGTCGACGAGTTCGCTGAGGCTGGCCTTACGCCCCGGCCATCCGCAGTCGTCAGGCCTCCGGGAATAGAGGGCTGCGTCGCCTGGATGGAGTGCACCCTGGTCGAGGAGATCTTGCGGGAGGGCTACTCCCTGATAATAGGGCGGGTAGTCCACCTAGAAGGAAACGATAGCTTCTTTGACGAGAAGGGCGGGATGGATGTAGAGAGAGCAAGGCCGATGTGCATGGTACTGGGATCTCGGGGCATTCATTACACACATCCGGCTGAGTAAGCCGGGATTGCGGGGCAGTGAGAGGAATATTGGTGTCCCTCGTAAACGACGCTCGCTTGAGATCGCGGCAATGATGGGGGATGATAGGGGCCTTTGCGATCAAGGCCCATTGATCACTTCTTCCACCACATCTTGACACGGACGGATGATGCAGGCAAGACAAAGGGGCCGTTCCCCTCTATGAGGACTTGGCCGAGGTGGTCTTGGAGGATCCTTTCCTGCTCCTCTGTCACGACCTTGAATTGGGGCCGGAGGTTCTCCAGTGCCTCCTCCATATTGACGAACATCTGGCTATGCATGAGCCGAAATGTCCTCACATGCGGGTAGATGCCCATCTGGTAGAGGACGTTATAGAGGACCTCGCTCTTTGGCCCGGGGTGGTAATCCTTCCCATGGAGCTTTGGCCATAGATCTCGGAATTGCCGGTCCCAGTGCGTCTCTCCTGCGAAATGGTAGAGGTATACGTACTTGCTGGATGCCTCGACCATCTTCTTGATGGCTTCCCTGATATTGGGCATTCCCAGGGAGAACGAGGCAATCACGACATCGTATGGCGGTTCTAGGTCTACTTCCACGTCCACGTCTTCCCAGCGCTTCTGCACGAGGGAGATGTTATCGACCTCTGCCAGAGCTGCCTTCTCCAGAAGAACGCTTCCCATGCCCTCTGCCGGCTCGACTGCAGTGACATGCGCCACTTCCTTGGAGAAGGGGATGGCCAGAGTCCCAGGGCCAGCTCCTATGTCCAGAACTCGCGATTCTGGGTTTATGTTCGTTCCAGCGAGGGTCTTCGATATGCGGTCCGGGTTTTTCATGCACATATCCCAGAATTTCAGGGCGCTCTCCCTGCTCTCCCAGATGCGAGCGCAGTCGCGGCCCGGGCTGGATTCCCTGTTTCGCTGAATCTGAGCCTTCCATACCTCGTTCCAATCGATCTCGTCAAAGGGATACGCCATGTGATGACCTCTATCAAGCTGCTTGCGAATCTGAGTACAGTTGGTTTGATATTTCAAATCTTTGGCATCCAATCATCGACATACTCGATACGACATAATATGATCTAGGATATCATGCGACAAGGCTCGACGACCTCGGACACGCCCATATCGGGGCGCTGGCTCAAGGGACGCGAGCATTGGCCCTCGCCATGCCAGTCCTCGATAGTCTGAGCAGCCCGAGGGTCGTGAATCCCTTATAAGTTGAAAATTCAGTATCACTACTTAACATCATATCTATATAAAATATTTTCCCGATATAGTAAAAACTTCCCATCACGATTGTCATTTACCACCATACTCTACATCGAAAATAACCATATATTAAATCGATGCAGCTCGATTCATCTGGAGATCGAGATAATGTGCAATAGATTGGTGCTAGGAATCATGGCCTTGGCCGCTCTGGCGCTGATCTCCCCTGGAATGGGGGCAGAGGGGGCCCAGGCCAAGAACGTGATCCTCATGATCGGGGACGGGATGGGCTATGCTCAGATGACTGCTGCCAGGATGGAGAAGGCCGAAGGAAACCTCTCCATGTATATGGACACGAGGCTCTACATGGATGATATGGAGTATGGGGGCCACTCATCAACCCATGCCGCCGACAGCTTCATTACGGATTCAGCTGCGGCGGTAACTGCTCTCGCCACTGGTCAAAAGACTGACATTGGGGTAATCAACCAGGATGCTTCGGCCGTGAAGGGCCAAAAGGACGGCGAGAACCTCACAACCATCCAGCAGCTTGCAGAGGGGGCTGGCAAGTCCACGGGAGTCGTCAGCACCACGAGGATTACCCATGCCACTCCGGCCGGGTTCTACGCCCATGTGAACGATAGGGATGCTGAGGACCTAATTGCGGAGCAGCCCATCGGAAGCGGCCTTGAGGTGGCGCTTGGCGGAGGGCTGCGGCACTTCCTTGCCCAAAACGAGGCCGATATTTCCGGTGTGAAGAGCAGCCGCAAAGATGATCGCAACCTTTTGAAGGAGGCCTCATCCCTCGGCTATGCCGTTATCATCAATCGAAGCGGCTTTGATAGAGTGAATGGAAGCAGCACAGAGGGGCTGCTTGGGCTCTTCGATGAGTCCCACATGCTCTACGAGCGTCAGAGGATCAACCAGAGCGAGCCCGAGCCGAGCCTTGCGGAAATGACTGAGAAGGCCATCGAGATCCTCTCCCAGGATCCAGAGGGCTTCTTCCTGATGGTCGAAGGGGGAAGGATCGACCATGCCGGGCACGAGAGAAGCTACGACAACATCACCGCCGATACGCTCGCCTTCGACGAGGCGGTAAAGGTCGCCCTCGACTATGCGAACCAGTCGGGCGAAACCCTGGTGATCGTTACAGCTGACCACGAGTGCGGAGGCCTTGTGCTAAGCGCGCTCGACTACGAGAACTACTCCGAAGGGTACAACCCGATCTTCGGCTCCGGGGTTACAAGGACCCCTGGGCCAAGATACGACTTCATGGGGGAAGTCGAGGCCACTCACACATGCGTTGACGTGCCCCTGCTTGCGAGCGGGCCCACCTCTGAGAGGTTCAGCCATGGATTGATAGACAACACCAAGATATTCTCCTTGATGGAGGGGGCCATGGGGCTCTAATGCTGCCCCAATGCAAAATTTTTAAGGGGGAATGATGATGCTAGGATCAACCGAAGATGAGCTTATAGAGGCATATATGTGCCTCGAACAGCTGAAGAGAAATGGCATCTGTGGAAGGGGGGCCGAAGAACAGGTCCTTCGCTGCTATACCTGTCTGCTCTCCGGGAGGTGCATACACAAGGGTTGCACCTTCTTGGGGGCAGCTACCTGTTGAGCAGAGATGGGAGCTCACATGTCGTTCATGGTGGGAATCGTCATGGTAAAGGCAGTGCCATTCAAGGAGAGGGAGGTCCACCTATTCCTTAAGGACCTATAACGAAACAACCTCTTTGTATTAATATAACTAAAAAATTAAAGTATGGCTTACAGTTGCCGAATTATGAAAGTACTCTATTTAAATATTTGCTTAAGTTATTTTGTTACAGTTCCTAAGGGCAAGAGGGAAGTCGGGGAGATCTATCAGGCGTTTGGAGATTACGACTTCCTGGTGATCATGGAGGGAAGGGATGCTTCGGAAATGCAGGCGATGGTCAAGGGGATGGGGGAGATGAGGTATGTGGTCGATGTAAGGCCTATTCTGATCTCCCCGGACAATTGGGGTGCTATAGAAGCCCAGGCCTGCTAGGGTAAGGGGGGTGGCCTCTTTTGGAACCCCTTAAAACCACCTTTTACCTTATCCAATGCCCTGCTACGTTGATTTGTAGATTAAGGCAATGCCCTTTTGGTTCCTCGCAATTCAATGTGGGTGCGCGTGGCAAGCCTCGGTGCCTTTGTTGTCTTCATGCCCCCATGCCTTCGCGATTATCGGCATGTAGTGGCTCATCACACTATCATTAAGATATAACAAATGATTCATCTTGGAACTCTCCGATGATCCATATTAACGCAATTCAGCGAAGAGCCAATTTTTTTAAGGCCGATAGGATTCTATGACGTCCAGGTATTGGGGCTCTCCTTCAGGATGGCTCGTTCCTCGATGAGGCCTGTGGGATCGGCAGGACGAGGCGATGGAATGATCTACCAGTAATTACATCTTCAATATATGAAGCTTCAAAGGAAGGATGGAGAAAGGTTCTTCCGGATATATTACAGCCTGCTTTCCTGGGCCAACAAGGACCTTCATTTCTTCCCCGATCCAGTGGTTATCGGCAGCAGATCCCATAAAATTGCAATTTTTAAGCTCCGAAAGGCGGTATTCGAAGCCCCAAAGTACATAAATACTTACCTGGAGGAGAACCCCGGCAACCTGGGCCCAAAGGACTTGGAGATGATCAAGTCATGGCAAGAGCACCGTTTAGCGGGCACCTTTGCGGTCATGCGCCATCAAACGGATCACTCCATATTGCTCTCGATAGACGATCCATCCCACGTCTTCGGCGTCCTTGGGATCAACGACACCATCCGCAGGATGGTGGGGCCAAATCTACCCCAGATAGTAGATGCCCTCCTCCTTCCCTACGACGAGCGGATCATCATCGATGGGGTCCTCGCCCTCCATCCGATTCGGCTAGAAGGCACTGTCAAACAGGAGCTCGAGGAAGCATGCCAGGCTGCTGCGGCCAAAGCAGGAGTGGTCACGTCCCTGCCGGCCCCTCCGGTGACCGCATCCCAAGAGGAGAAGGTTTAATCAACTATCGAGCAACTATCCAGAGAAGGGCTTGCCATGACATCCTCCAACCTAAGCGAACCTGACAACTTGAATATCTTCCATCTGTATTAATCTTCTCCTCAAGGCCAATGAGGATCTAAAGCTGATCCCGAATCTCCGGTCCCCCGAGATGTTTGTCGTGGTTTCAGCAGAGCAGAATATCAAGCTCAGAGACCACATTCTAAAGCACCCTCACCTGATCGATGCCTATCTCGAGGAAAACTCGTCTACCATGAGCCCCGAGGACGTGGAGACGGTCAAGGCCTGGCGGAAGTACTTCATCAAGGACCAATTTCACGTCGTCCGCCACCTGCAGGACTACTTGGTCTACCTGAAATGGGACGAGAATCCAAAGGCTTATGGCGTGGTGTCTGCCGGGATTCCCATGGACAGGCAGATATGGCCGGAGCTTCCCGTGATGATCGAGACAGTCCTTCTGCCTTACAAGGGCCGCATAATCAACGACGGCCTGACACGAACATGGAATATCCGTTTCGGTTCGGGAATCCGGAAGAGCATCGAAGACGACTATAGGAAAGCCCGATCCCTCTCCGGGATAATCACATCGCTCCCCCATGAGGATGTCGAGCCCACCGATGAGGACCGGCTCAGGGCCTACCTGAAGACTCTCCGGGACCGCGATCAATACTGGGAAGAGATCCATGAGCTGTTGCATAGAAATCCGGGCCTTCTCCCGGTTTACCACCAGGAGATGGGTCGCCTGGACTCCCGCTCATTGAAGAAGAGGTTAAAGGATATGGGGGTGAAGAAGGGCTGGTTCGGCGTCTTGTTGGGCCTGATAGTCGCCTCAGGGACGAGCAGAGAGGAGCTTGAGGAGAACATAAGACGGATCGTCCCAAAGCAGAGGCAATCACACGTCTACATTTTTTTGATTAGGTGAAGGGGCCATCCGGCTCTGGGAGATCTTCGTGGCGGATGCTGCTATCCATCGCTTCCGGCCTCCTCTTGCCACCGGGCCAGCTGCCGGCGCACCACTTCGGTCCGGGGGCTCTCGATCGCCTGGCCGGCCTCTCCGAGCGACTCGTACGCGAGGGCCATGTTCCACAAGGCGTTGCCCTCGCCCATCCTGTCCCCTATATTGCGAGCGATTGTCAGGGCCTGCTCATAGAGCTCGATCGCCCTCCGGGTCTCGCCGAGAGCGGCGTAGGCTTCGCCCAGGTTGCTCAAATTGACGCCTTCGCCCCTTCTGTCTCCTATCTCTCGATCGATGGCGAGGGCCTGCTCGTAGAGCTCGATCGCCCTCCGGGTCTCGCCGAGATCGGCGTAAGCTGCGCCCATATTGCCCAAGGTGGCGCCTTCGCCCCTTTTGTCCCCTATATTGCGAGCGATTTCCAGTGCCTGCTCGAAGTGCTCGATCGCCCTCCGGGTCTCGCCAAGAGCGGCGTTGGCTGCGCCCCAGTGGCACAAAGCGGCTCCTTCGCTCCTTCTATCCCCTATCTCGCAATAGATTGCCAAAGACTGCTCGTAAAGCTCGATCGCCCTCCGGGATTCGCCGAGAGCGGCGTAGGCATTGCCCAGGCTGCCTAAAGCGATGCCTTCGCTCCTCCTGTCCCCTATCTCTCGGGCGATTTCCAGTGCCTGCTCGTAGTGCTCGATCGCCTGCCTGACCTCGCCTAAATGATAGTGAACCCCACCCAGATCTTGCAGTACCTTTATCCTCTCCCTCTCGTCTTTTAGCGTCTGAAGCAGGTGCTCGTCTATCCTCTTCCTCCTCAGCAGATCCTCCTTATCCCGGTAGTGCAATGAAGTGGTCATAACATCCAGGACCTGGAATGCGAGGCCGCCCTCCCGGCCCTTCAGCTCATGATACCCGCCACAATAGCGCCAGAGGTCGGGTGCCTTTCTGATGACATCGTCCAGGGCAGAAGGAGTTAGCAAGAGGAGGCTTGGAGCACCTGGCCGGTAGAAGAGCTCCCGGAAGTTGTTCAGGGCCTCGATTAAGTCAGGGCTCAAGCGCTCTGGAAACTCCCAAATTAGGACCTCATGCCCCTTCTCTTCCTTCAATTTGGATATGAGCTCGTCTCCGCCCTCGACCTTCTGGAGTCTGACTGGGAATCGACCGGCGATGACATCGATTACCTTTTGGCGGTAGGTGGGGGAGGCCGCAGTGCATATGAGGAGGTTTCCTCGCTCTTTAGAGATCTCAAGCTCTGCAATGACGGTCTCGATCTCCTCTAGGTCTTCTGCTGCGAACTCCTCCATCTCTCCACCAGCGGCAATAGAAGGGGGTCGACGTCGCACCATCTCCCCGACTCATCCTCGTACTCGACGGCTGTCAGGCTGAATAGGAGATCTCTGCTGATGTCGTCCTCGTTGTCCTTATCCCTTGCCTCCTTGCTCTCATGGATCTCGATGAGACGCTCCTTATGGGCCTGGGAGATCGTCCGGTCATAGGTGCGGCGAAACTTCTCCAATGCTCCCCCCACATCCTGGTCGCCAATCAACGCGGCCCGCCTCCTATAGGCCCGGATGCAGGCCTCCCTCATCACTCTCATGAACTCGGAGAGCTTGCCTGTCGAAAGGATCGCCTTTTTCAGCGCCTCCTCATCCACCAGCCCTCGATCCATCCGGCGGTAGATCACATCCATGTAGAAGTTCAGGTTGTCGTCCTTTATCGCCCCGTCCTGTCCCTTCACCGGAAGCTGTGGCAGCAATACGTCGTCATCGAAGGCCTGCCTGACCATCTCGTAGGATGGATGAAATGTCAGGGGAATTGGGAAGGTGTAGATTGCAAGGCAATTTGGCTGTAGCAGAAGCTCGTAGTTGTTGTAGAAGAAGTCCTCTGCCTGGCTGCCCCTGGTCAGCTTGTCCAGGTCATCGACCACGATGATCAACCTCTTCCCTGACAAGTCCTCTACCTCGTGTATCAGCCCGTTGAGCTTAACGAGAAGGTCGCCTATTCGCATCTCAAGCTCTTTTCGCACGACCTCCCGTGTCTTCTTCTCCTGGCTTATCTTCAAGGAGAGGAACTTTTCCAGCGAGAGCCCGGCTCCCTTGGATGTGGTGATCTCCTCCTCGGAGACCATGGTTATCCCCTTCATGAAGCGATGCAAGTCCTCTTTGATATCCTGAAATATGGATAGGCCCACATCATCGGCTCGCTCCAATACCTTCAGGGCCATGGATACGAAGAAGTCTCGAAAGTCGAAGTCGCTCAGGTTGAGTTCGTCCCTTATGGAGTAGTGGACCACAAGGAACCTCTCCTGGTCGATCATGTCCACTAGACGATATAGCTCAGTGCTTTTTCCCGATCCACGAAATCCCAGGAATAGGTACTTCTCCGCCCCTTCGGCTATACGGATTCGATCGTTCAACCCCTCGATAGGGGAGGGGGCATTCTCGGGACGATAGACATAGAACTCCTTGAACTCCTCTTCCTCCTTCAGGGGCTCAAGTGTCATGTTGTTATAGGCCTTGGCCAGGTCGCTTGCCCTCATCGCGCCACCATTGCCATAATGGATGGCATGGATGATTAGGGTTTCGTCCAACATCGCTCTGCACCGTATCTATCGCCTCCCCTCCATCCAAGGTGTGGGCCTTTTCTCACCCCTCTTCTTCCCTGAAGCCAAGAATGACGTTTTAGCAATTCCCCCGCAAGGCCCGGGGGGGGGGCGATGCCCGCCGGGATCCCGGCTCTGGATCTCCTGCCGCATGGACACGTTCGAACCGGCCTGTCGCGCATCCGGCGGCGCTACACCGGCTCCTGTGGGTGGCATGCAAGGGAAGAGGTGGACAGCCCTATGCCGCTGCTTTTAGGCGGATTTAGACCGTCGGTGACGTAACCATAGTCGGGAACAGGTTCTATAAAAACGCCTTAATCCTCGTAGTCCTCTATTCCATCGAGAAGTCTCTTGATCGCTTTGGTATTGCTCCAGACTTCGATGATCCTGGCCTTCTCGATTCTGTTGAAATGGTTATCATTGGTAATCAGAACCGCATCAGCATAAAGGCAGGTTGCAGCATGAACGACATCCGAAAGTTCGCTCTCTGGGAAATATGCTGCACAGGTGTCGATTTCCTCCTAAGAAGGATTCACTTGGATTATAGCTTTCTTCAGATAATTCAGAAGCTCATGTGTGCCCAGCGTCTTGGCGTATTTTTCATACTCAAAAATGAGGAGTTCATTGGCAAAAAGCTCTGCTGGGCTATCCAGAAGGCGGTAGGCAAGTTCCGTGCTCTTAGTCCATCCGCGCTTGACTGCTGCGATGAAGACGGTGTTATCGAGAAGATACCTTGAACTTCTGACGGGCAAGCTGGTTGCTCTCCTCCTCGATATCTCGTTCGAGTTTATCCAGATCTACAGACTTCGCTTTTTCTATTGCATCTTCCAGCAGCGCTCGCAGGTTGATCTTCTTGAGAATGATCATATCCTCTCCAAAGTCCTCGGCAACGAACTCATCGCCCTCTTTCAGCTTCATCTTATGCCGGAGATTGCTGGGCAACTGTAACCGTCCTCTATCGTCCACTTTGGCTAGCGGCATCTTATACCAGTTACCCATTTAACCCATTTCTATCTATGGCTTCGGGACCAGCCGATGCCTGATCTCGCCGGTTCCATCCCCCGAATACGTAACCTCAGCCACATGGTTCTACTAGCTGGCATCTAGCAGTGTATGCGGGCTTCTCACAACTGGCAAGGTTTATTTTAAATAGCTATCTATAATATCGATTGCACAATACTTGCCGCACATGGAGCAGGTTTTTGAACCATCCTGAAGCTTGATCTCCCTGGCTTGGTCGCCATCGATGGCCAAGCGGAACTGATTTTCCCAATCCCTAGCTCTCCTGAACTCGGCAAGCTTCTGGTCCTCGGGCCTAGGACCATACTTTAAGGAGTCCCCTATGTGTGCTGCAATCTTGAAGGCCACAACACCCTCTCTAACCTGGGCTGGATTTGGCAGTGCTAAATGTTCTGATGGGGTGATGTAGCAGAGATAATCCGCTCCCGCACCAGCAGCAAGGCTTCCACCTACACAACCAGAAATGTGATCGTACCCCACGCCAACATCGATCGGGAGCGGGCCTGCGACGAAAAGAGGCCTATAGTCAGTCTTCTTCTTATAGTGTGCTACATAGTCATATATTTGGCCGGGGCTGACGTGGCCGCCCATCCCTTCGATGATCACCTGGACTCCGAGTTCATTTGCCCTCCTGGCGAGCATAGCGTTCATCTCTATCTCCTTCTCTTGCAGAGAGTCCATAAGGTCATGAACGCATCCGCTGCGCATTGTGTTCCCAAGAGAGAGGACCGCATCACCCTCCAGGAGGATCTCACATACCTCGTCGAAGAGGGTGAGGAATGGGTTCTCTGTATCATTTTGCAGCATCCATGCCGATGTGAATGACCCCCCTTTCGATACCATGCCCATTATCCTCTTCAAGGCCCTAAGCTCGTTCAGCATCTCAAGGGTGAAGCCCGCATGGACGACTACGGAAGAGATACCCTCATTTACATGCTTCTTGATCATGCAGAGCAGGTCGTTCTCGGATATTGCCGAAAACGAGCGGTTCTCTACAACAGCTTGGTAGATCGGCACTGTAGTCAATGGGATGTTCGTCTCTTCCAATATCCTTCTTCGGATCTCATCGATGGGGCCTCCCATCGATAAGTCAGTGATGGTATCGGCCCCGTATTTCTCTGCGATCTTCGCCTTCTCGATCTCGATTTCAGGATCTATAACTTCAGACGAGCTCCCGATGTTTGCGTTAATCTTCGTCCTGAGGCCCTTGCCTATGCCTACGGGTGGCTTGCTCTCCCTTTGGAGTATGATAACGTGCCCTGATGCCACCTGCTTGGAGAGAAGGCCTGGCCTCACCCCTTCCGCCTTGGCTACCGCGTTGATGGCAGGTACCTCTTCGCCGCCGATTGCTGCATCAAGAAGGCTCATCCCCGATCGCTCCCCCGATTAATTCCTTATTGGTAGTCTCAGGTCAATAGCTCAGATCTACTCACCAGTACCTCTCATGGCGTGAAACTTTGGCTAGCTTCGACTACCATCATGGATGTCATGAGATATTAATTTTCATGGTAGCGTCATCTGAACCTTGGTAGGCCAGCCCTTGTTATGCTTATGGAGGGGCTTGTGTTTTGTCAGCTGTCCATAGGCGATCCGCTAGCTGTGTCGTGCTGCGAGTCCGTATGTTCGCGATCATGTCCCCCTGCCGCATGGAATTGCTCGAATCGGCTCGTCGCGTATACGGCGGCGCCATGGGAGTATCGTGCAGGAGAACGGTCATGCGATATTAGGCCCCGCGGTCGTCATTGTCCGTCGAGTCTACGTAGAATCACACCATCATTGTTAATTAAGATCAAATAGTGGTGAACATGAGGAGTGGATGATAACGAGAACGAATGCCATTTTTGCCCTGTTGGCCCTGATCTCTCTTTTGCCAATCCTGGCGTTGGCGGCCCCCGACGAGGCGAGCGGGATCGTAACAAACGTCGTCGACGGAGATATCTTCGATCTCAGAATCGAGAAGACCGATCCTCGGATCTTATACGAGATCGAACGGGTGAGGCTAGCCGAAGTGGACTCCCCGGAGACGAGCACGCCAGAGGGGGAAGCGGCGAAGGCTTTCACCACTGAGGCCCTGTTGGGCAAAAAGGTCTGGCTGGATATCGATAACAGGTCGGCGGACGGGCGGGATATGTATGATCGTCTTATCGCTGTGGTCTACCTCGAGAACGCCATAATCTCGACCAATACCCCAATTAGGGGCAAAGAGGCGGCCCTTGATTATTACCGGCGCATGGCTGAGAACGAACCGGAAACCGTCAACGTGTCCATCAATTTAACGCACCCGTTCAACCGCATCTTGGTAGATTCGGGCTATGCTGTGGTCAACGACTTCACAAATAACGAGTTTAATCCCGGCGGTTGGTGGGCTGGGGGAGTATCTCAGCCCGAACCTGGGCAGATGGCGGATATTACAGAGGGGCAGTTTGTGGGCTCTACGCAGTCGGATAAGTACCATTACCCCTCCTGCAGGTGGGCAGAAAAGATCCTGCCCCAGAATCGGATTTGGTTCTCAAGCTCCGAGGATGCTAGGGCCGCAGGGTATGTCCCCTGTGGGGTGTGCAAGCCACCATGAAGATCCGGATCTTCACCTCTATGTGATGAGATGGCCAGCTTGATGGGGCTGCTCACCGTGGTAGTCTGATCCCATCACCCCGAACCTGGCGCCTGGCCCTCCTGCCGCATGGGCCGGCTCGTCGCGCATCCGGCGGCGTTGTCCCCAACCCTCAGGGAATGTCGAATAGAAGGTGGACAATCTTATGCCGCTATAATTGGCAAGTTTTTCACCGCCACCGACAAGGATCTATCATGATGGAAATAAACGAGGAATGGATCACAGGTAAAAAGTATTTATCTATGGACGCAGAATGAATGGCTCAGGATACAAGGCTGAGGAAATTGAACATGCTCAATATCGTGAGGGTATCTGAGATACTGATCAAAAGATACCAGTATCCGGAAGCATTGCAGTTCCGCTGAAGATCAGCCAAGAGGGCAATTTACATCAACGTATTGAGCATGTTCTTAGACCTATTCTATGAGACCTCGCGCGACCAGTGTCAGAGAGCTAACTTCAGCAGTAGATATCGTTTTTCATTCTGGTGCAAGTCTTTGGTCGGCGTGCCTTTATTGCCCAAAACCAGCATCAAGCGAGCGAGTTAGGGGGGGGCTAAACACATACAAATCCATTAATCATGCTGCAATCCGGTATGCATCCCATGCTGCGATGATCCAGGCGGGAATTGCCAGAATGCCGCCGCTGGCCAGACCTATTGCGACGCAAAGGACAAAGACGATCAGACCGCGAACTGCCTGGCCAGCATAGAATTGCCCCAAGCCAGGGATGAGGATGCTTAATATAGCCGCTGTAAGTTTGCTTGCCAATTATCCCACCTCATACTCAAAAGCCATCACTGTTATTAACTATTAATTGCTTATGTACTTGCTGATAGGGGATATAATATGAATACTAAAATTTTATCACTAACCCTCTTGGTGATCTCAGTCGGATTGGCGGTCACTCTGCCCGCTTCAGCGGCATTAAGTGATGCCGATAAGGCAGTAATAAAAGTAGCTGCCGTATCAACGCTATCGAATACTGGAGATTATTATTATATCAATACGGAAATCAATTGGGATAATACTATAACATTTTGGTTTATATCTAAAGAAACAGATACGGACTCCTCTGTAATGGCAATTAGCCAAATTATTGGTGCGTATTCTGGCATATGCAGGAATCATCCAGATCTATCCGACTGTTATTTATATATTGGGACCAGAGAGTCTGTCAATGGAAGAATGTATTGCCTAAGAACATGGATAGATAATCTTGGCCCGAATCCCAGTGATACAGAAGCGGGGGTGCTAGTTATGATGGTCATTAACACTTTTACGGCTGCTTAATATGAATTATTCCCAATTATCCCAAAAAGATTGAATGCAATACTGGGTCGTGAACTCAGAATTGGTTGGAATATCTCTGGCATTGATGAGGGCGATAACTATTGCCACCCAAGGAGGCAATCACTCTCTTTCAAGATGCTTTGAAAATCAATAGCACATGGTGGTGCTGAAA
>Ga0265595_1001622_pt1 | contig 16804 bp, 20 predicted proteins | sample saktaG_15_FD_190148 | JGI IMG/M metagenome (GOLD analysis project Ga0265595, IMG submission 190148) | Saline water microbial communities from Sakinaw Lake, British Columbia, Canada - sak_2013_06_06_50m | ecosystem: Environmental > Aquatic > Non-marine Saline and Alkaline > Saline ... | reverse complement strand
GCTTCAATTTTTTGTGGCTCGGTTTTGACATAGGGGGAGGCAACATAATGGGGCAGCGAGGTCCGTCACCAACACCAACGGCAATCTTGAAACGGCGGGGCAGTCGTTGCCGAAACGCGGCGCACAGTGAACCGCAGCCGGAGACGACCAGGCCGACCTGCCCGCGGTGGTTGAACAAGACGGCAAAGGCAGCATGGCGGCAACTCGTTCCGCTGCTGGAGACCCAAGGAACACTTGCACGAATCGACGGGAACGCGCTTGCCCGGTATTGCGTGCTGTGGGCACGATGGGTTCAAGCCGAGCAGGTAATCGAGTCGAAGGGCAGCACATACCCACTACTGGACGAGGCCGGCAACGTGCGGTGTATTCAGCAGAGGCCGGAAATTGCCATTGCCAACCGGCTGGCCGCAGTACTGGGCAAGCTCGAATCAGAATTCGGAATGACCCCATCGGCAAGGACTCGCATCAGTGTACCGGCACCGGCCAAGGACGCCAGCCCGAAGGCTAAATTTTTCAAACCACGGATAGCGGGATAACACTTAGCGATACAATTTAACCGGGCACCACGTAGCGGACCGGCCAGTCTGCAACGTGACACAGCCAAAGATTCAAGCTCATGCAGGGGCTGCATCTTCTGCAGCGGCTGGATATGCTGAAGCCATCCAACTAGAGCAATGAGCACAGTAACAATAAATCTCGACACGCAACGGATCATCCGGCTCTTGCCCGGCTACGATCCGTTCGAGCAAGCCGGCGATTGCACGTTCGACGAAGAGCGTGCAAGGCATGTGATTGATTTCGTCGAGACTTGTTGCACGCACGTCAAAGGCGATAAGTTCGGAACGCCGTTGTTGCTGGAGGATTGGCAGAAGGCAATCTACGCAAACCTCTTCGGCTGGATTCGCCCGGACGGCACACGGCGATACCGCGAGGCGTTTGTGTTCATCCCGCGAGGAAATGCAAAGACCACCATGGCCGGGAGCATTGTCTGTGCGGTGCTGTACCTGGACGGCGAGCCCGGTGCGGAACTCTACTCGGCGGCAGCCGAACGCGACCAGGCCCGGCTATGCTTCGATGTGGTGACGGGAATGATCCGCAACGAGCCGGAGATGGAATCGCGCGCACAATTGTACAAGTACAGCGTGACGGTAGGGGACTCCAGCTACAAGGCACTGAGCGCCGAGGCTGGGAGCAAGCACGGTTTCAATGTTCACCTACTGGTGAATGACGAGCTACACGCGCAGCGCACGCCGGACCTTACCGAGGTGTTGATGACCGGCATGGGCAAGCGGCGGCAACCGCTGGCCGTACATTTGACAACGAGCGACTACGAGCGCGAGGGGTCAATCTGCAATGAGAAATATGACTACGCTTGCAAGGTGCGGGACAACGGCGGCGACCAGAACAAGCCGGGCTACGATCCATCCTTTTTACCGGTGATATACGAGGCGACGAAAGATGACGATTGGACGGTCCCCGAGACCTGGGCAAAGGCCAACCCAAACCTTGGCGTCTCAGTGCCGCTGGATTACATCGAGCGGGAATGTCAGCGGGCGCAAGAAGACCCCGTATATGAGAACACATTCAAGCGGCTCCACTTAAACATTCGCACCGAAGCACATAGCCGCTGGGTAACAACTCAGTCGTGGGACGATTGCCAGCAGCCTATCAAGATCGAAGAGTTCGCCGGGCGGCAGTGCTGGTGTGGGTTAGACCTCGCCAGCGAGTCGGACTTCACGGCGTTTGATATTGAGTTCCAGACTGAGGACGGTGACCTTGCCGGTTTCACCTACTACTGGGTTCCGCGCGTCGCTGCCGAGAAGCGCGAGCGCGAGCATCGTGTGCCGTACAGCGTATGGGAGGCGGGCGGCTGGCTCCGCTACACCGGCGGCAACGTTACTGACTACGACGTTGTGCGACGCGACATTAACGACCTGATCGAGAAGCACAAGCTAGACGTGCAGGAGATCGGCATCGACCGATTGTTCCAGGGCGTCGGGCTGTGTACTCAATTGGGTGAGCAAGACGGGCTTAATGTGTTTGCGCACGGCCAAGGCTTCATTGGCATGGCCATCCCGACCAAGGAAACCAAGCGGCTGATTCTATCCGGCAAGTTGCATCACGACGGCAACCCGATAACCCGCTGGATGATTTCCAACGTGGTAGTCCAGACCGACGCAGCCGGCAATGAAAAGCCCGCTCGCAACAAGTCAACCGAGAAGATAGACGGCGTGGTGGCAAAGATCATGGCAGTTGGCCGGGCCACTACCGGCGAAGAGCTATCGAGTATTTACGACGCCGACGATTACGAAATGCTGATGATATGAATTTAGCAGTTATCCAAGCACGGCTTAACTCGACACGCCTACCCGGCAAGGCATTGATGGAGTTGCGCGGCAAGGCGATCCTCCATCATGTGGTGGATCGTGCCTGGCAGGCTGCACGGGTGGACCAGGTTGTCGTCGCCACCTGCGGCAACGGTGGCGAGGAAAGCATTGTCGGACACTGCGAAGAATGGGACGTGCCGTGCTTATGCGATTCGCACTGGCGCGAATCGGATGTGCTCTGCCGTTACGCATACGCCGCAACGCTCTATCAGCCGACTTGGATGGTGCGGATATGCGGCGACAATCCGCTGATTGATCCATCGGCGATAGACCTGCTGATTGAACGGGCAGACGCCGCCCGCGGCAAGATTGATTACGTCGGATTCAGATACTTCGACGGCACGCCGGCAATCACACACCCGACCGGGTACTTCGCCGAGGTTGTATCGGCCGCGTCCATATTGCGATTGCACGGCGAGCTGCCGGCCGACGCACCACAACGAGAACACGTTACTCAGGCAATGTACCAATCACCCCATCGGTATCAATGTCTTTGGTGTCCTCTGCCGTTATGGTACGGCGAAGACACGCCAAGCATGGCGATAGACATCCAGGAGGATTTGGACCGAGTAGCGGAGGCAATGTCATGAGCGAGATTAAGCTGCCCGGCGGACGGATGATCGGACCCGGACACCCCTGCTTTATCACTGCCGAGATCGGCCAGAACCACCAGGGCGATGTCTATACCGCCCTGCGGCTGGCGAAGGCCGCCCACGAGGCCGGCGTGGACGCGATCAAGTTATGCAAGCGGGATATCTCCAGCGACATGACCCAGGCCATGCGTAACTCGCCTTACACCGGGCCGCAATCGTTCGGCCCGACCTACGGCAAACACCGCGAAGCGCTGGAGCTATCGCCAAAGGAATACGCGCACCTCAGGCGGCGATTGGAATACAACCTCTGGCCGGAAATATTATTCGCTACGGTATGCGACTGCCAGAGCGTAGACGATATCGAGGCGGTGATCAATCCGCCGCTCTACAAGATAGCAAGCCGCGACCTGGACAACCTACCACTGCTGTCCTATGTCGCTCGGCTGGGCAAGCCGATTGTGCTATCAACCGGCATGGCGACGGGCGGGCAGATCGAAAGAGCATTGGAGATAATCCACAAGTGCCACGATAAGACCATCCTGCTGTACTGCGTGAGTGAATATCCGACGCTCGATGAGCATGTGAGCCTGCGGGAGATGCGGCGGCTATCGGAGTGTTTTGACGTGCCGATAGGTTTCTCAGACCATACTCCCGGCATTGTCTACGCCCAAGCGGCGGCGGCACTCGGGGCCGTGATGATAGAAAAGCATATCACGCTTAGCCGAGCCATGCCGGGCACCGATCACGCGGCGGCACTGGAGCCGGACGGCTTGCGGCGACTGGTAAAAAATATCCGGCTGGTCGAAGATGCTCAGCACCGCGACGCCGTGTCCCTGGACCTCGCACGCACTCGGGCGAAGCTGGGCCGCAGTTTGACTACCACGCGACTGATTCGACCGGGCACGATCATCGTGCCGGACATGTTCGCGCTCAAGTCGCCGGGTGACGGCATACCCTACGCCGACCTTGGCAGCGTATGCGGCTGCGTTGCCCGTGTCTCGATACCGACTGACTGCACCCTGCAATGGTCGGACCTGCAAACCCCTGCACCAAAAGGAACGTAATGGGCTGCTACAACGACGACGTCCTGTTTATCCACATTCCCAAGACCGGCGGCTGGTCATGCAAGCAATACATGCGCGATAACTTGCACGGCGTGCTAATGCCGGATGACCCGGAGAGCAAACTGCCCATCGGGCATATCCGCCTTGCCGACATCCACCGATTCACGGGCCGCGACCTCGACACGTTCACGCTTATCATCGCCGTACTGCGTGACCCCTACGAGCAGCAGTTGAGTCAGTGGAGTTTCTGGCGGGACCGCTACGCACGCGGCGAGCGGCACGTACACGATTACATCGCGGCAACTTACCCGACGCTAGAAAGATTCCTTTCTGATCCGCGTTGTGACTTCAACGTCTGGTATGACCAGCACATTGGATTCAAGGCCGGCGATACGCCAGCCGAGCAACAGGCAGCCAAGGCAGAAGCGATACTAAAGAGTTCACGTGCCGCAAACAGATATGAGCTTTTCGGAGGCTACTATCGCTACTGGCTGGAGGTTGATGGCACGATACCAGACAACGTAACGATCTGCTATCACGAGCGTTTGGCGGCGGACTTCACCGCTGCGCTGAAGCCGTACATCGACGGCACGCCGCCGCCGATGCCGACACTCAACGCCAGCCCGAGCAGACGCAAGACACGCGAATACTACACGCCACAAGCGGCGGCAATGGTCGAAGCAAAATTCGACTGGGCTTTCAACGAACATTACCAAAAATGGCTATACTCTGGACGCGACGAATAACGGCGGCCGTGGCTATCCTGTTGATAGCCGTCGGCTGTTGGCTGGTTGCCCCCGCGCTGGCTCTGATTGCAGTAGGCACGCTGCTGCTTGTCGATCTAGTTCAGATCACAATGCGCGAGGGAAAACAATGATACTCGACAGAATCTTCGGCGTGGAACAACGACACACACTCCCGCGCACAATTGAGGGCTACTCGCCTACGTCGCCGCTCTGGGGCGGGCTGTGGGGCCTCGGCACCGAGACGGCGGCCGGCCAGAATGTGAATGAGTCCACGGCTCTGGCCCTGTCTGCCGTGTGGGCCTGCGCGCGGTTGATATCCGAGACGGTAGCCGGGCTGCCGCTTAGCGTGTATCTGCGGCAACCGGACGGTGACCGGATAGAGCAACCCGATCACCCGGCGGCGCTGGCACTGCGGCAGCCCAACCCAGATATGACTGCCCTGGGCTGGCGTGAAACTATCGTGCTGCACTTGCTACTGTGGGGCAACGCATACACTGAAATACTCTGGGCCGGAGATGGGACGCCGGTCGTGTTGTGGCCGATACACCCGACCAAAATTACGCCGAAAAGCAACGGGCCGCGCGGCGGGGTACGTTACACCATCAGGGATGACAATCACGAGCGACTACTCCCCGCGCGGTCCATTTTGCACTTTGCCGGGCCGCTGACCGATAACGGCATCGAGGGCAAGTCTGTAATCGCATGTGCCCGCGAGCAATTAGGCGAGGCGCTGGCCGCTCAGCAATTCGCCGGCTCGTTCTGGCAGAATGGCGCGGTCCCGGCTACCGTGTTGCGCCACCCCGGCAAGCTCAAGGACCCTGCAAAGTTACGCCGCAACTGGGAGGCGGTACACAAGGGCACGAGGAACGCCGGCAAGACAGCCGTGCTGGAAGAGGGCATGGAGGTGTCCACGCTGGGAATGCCGCTTGCCGATGCTCAGTTCATTGAGTCGCGGCAATTCCACACGGTTGAGATATGCCGCTGGTTTCGCGTGGCGCCGCACAAGGTGCAGAACCTTGACCGGGCAACCTTCAGTAATATCGAAGAACAGGAGCGGGCGTTTGCTTCCGAATCTGTGCTGCCGTGGTGCAATCGTATCGAGGCCGAGCTAGACCGCAAGCTGCTACAGCAGCCGGCCCGATTCTATACGCGGCATCGAATCGAAGGGCTGCTGCGTGCGACCTATGAGGCGCGGATGAAAGGCCACCAGGTCGCATTGCAGTCCGGTATCCGCTCGATAAACGAAGTACGGCAACTCGAAGACATGAACAAGATCGGGCCGGAGGGCGACAAGTATTATGTACCGTTGAATATGACGACGGCCGACAAGATAGGCGCAGAGCCGGAAGCGAAGCCGGAGCCGGAAGCGGACACCATACCAAAGCCGGAAGCGAAGCCGGAGCCGGAGCCGGAAGCCAAGGCCAGGCCGGCGGACCACGACGAGGTATTCCGAGCGGCTTGCTCGCGCCTGGTGTACAAGGAGAGCAAAGACGCACGGCACGCGGCGGAGCATTCTGAGAACTTCGTTGGCTGGATTGACCAGCGTGCGCGTATCGTTGCCGAGCGATTCCGCAACGCAACTCAAGCGGCACTCGACGCGATCGGGCAGGGCGATCGGGCTGAGACGATAGCCGACTGGTATGCCACACAATTCAAGACTGACCTACTGGAGGCATCGGAAGTACGCACCGATGACTTGGCGGCGAGCGTGGGCCGCTGTTGCGATATGTGGGAGGCCACGCGATACAGAGAGCTACAACAACAATTGCAAGGAACTGGAAATGGATAACGAAGAACGGCGATATTACCGCACAGAGGAACTACGGATTGACTCGGGCGAAGCGGGCAAGACCACGATAACCGGGCTGGCCGTACCGTATGGGAAAAAGTCCAGCGAATTGTGGGGCTTCCGCGAAATCATCGCGCCGGGTGCATTCCGCAAGACGCTGGAAGGCAGCACCGACGTACGGGCTGATGTCGAGCACGACCGGAACATCAAACTTGCCCGGCGCAAGAGCGGCACTTTGACGCTGACCGATGGGCCGAAGGGATTGCGGGTGGCCATCGACCTGCCCAATACCACGGTGGGCCGAGACACGGCCGAAGAGGTGCGGGCCGGTTTGCTTGACGGAATGTCGATTGGCATGATCGTCAAGGGCGAAAGCTATGAGGGTTCCGACCCGAACATAGTCCGCACGGTCACCGCTGCCGACCTTACGGCGGTTACTCTGACCCAATTCCCAGCATATCCGCAAACGGCCGGGACGGTAGCTCTGCGGTCCCTGGCACAGTACAAGGATTCCCTGGAGCCGGAACGCGACCCGGACATCCTGCGTAAAAGGCTTGACCTGGCAGAGCTAGAGTGTTAGATTATCAGTAGACAGTAACGATTGCCTAGCGGCGGGCGGTGCTCCCAACAGGCATATCGGTTATTGACGACCGGAACGATGGTATCCAGACGGTTGTCACGACGTAACACCTACGTCGTCGGCCGTTTTTTTATGCGCGGCCGACGATTCACCTGACTGTGAATAAGGAGGCAGCAAATGCCAGACATTCTGAAAATGCAGGCCGAGCGGGCAGGGCTTATCAAGGCTGCCCGCGCGATCCTCGACAAGGCGGAGGAAGAAAAGCGTTCTGCCAACGCCGAGGAAAACGGCAAATACGACGAGCTTTTCAACAAGGCAGCCGATCTCGGCAAAGACATCGACCGAGCCAAGAAGTTGGAAGCGGCCGAACTCGAAATGCGCACGGTGGACGAGCGGAGAGTTCCCGCGCAGAAGACCGACGCCGAACGGCGGGCCAACAAAGAAGAGGAAAAGGCCAAACCGCCTTCCCTTGCCAGCGAAGAGTACCGCAAGCAGTTTGCAGAAGTGCTTGCCGGCAATCGCAAGCCGGAGAACATCGGCGAAGAGTACCGTGCCCTGCAATCGGACAACGACTCCCAGGCCGGCTATCTAGTCGTTCCGGAAGAGTTCGCCACCGAGTTGCTGCGGGATGTCGACAACGCAATGCTGATTCGGCAGCTTGCCAAAAAGCATACCGTCAACAAGGCCGCCTCGCTCGGTATCCGCAAGGTTACCGCGCGGGCAAGTACCTTTGCCTACTCGGCGGAGCTGAAGGTTTCGACGGCAGACAGTTCGCTCGCCTTCGGCAAGAAAATCCTCCATCCGCACCACATGACCGGGCGCATTCTCTTGTCCCGCGACCTGGTGCGCAATAGTGTCGAGCCCATCGAGGCGTTGGTTCGCGGAGAACTGGCCTACGACGCGGCCGAGACGATGGAAGAGAAATTCATGGCAGGCACGGGCGTGAACGAACCGCTCGGATTGTTCACCGCTTCCGCCGATGGAATCTCCACCAGCCGCGACGTATCTACCGGCAACACGATCACGCTGCTAAAGGCCGACAACTTGCGCGAGTGCAAGTACACCCTGAAGCCGCAGCATCGCAGGCTTGCCGTGTGGCTTTTCCACCGCGATACGGTCAAGGCAATCTCGAAAATGAAGGACGGCGACGGGCAGTATCTCTGGAAGCCGGGCATCACCGAGAGCGATCCCGATATGCTGCTGGGGCTGAAGGTCTACGAGTCGGAGTACGTGCCGAATACGTTTACCACCGGCCTCTACGTCGGACTGTTGGGCAACATGCGATACTACGAAATCGCCGACGCCCTGGACATGGAAATCCAAAGCTTGTGGGAATTGCACGCTGAAACGAATCAGGTTGGCTACATTGGCCGCTTGAAAAACGACGCGATGCCGACCCTCGAGGAAGCATTCGTGCGGGTAACCATCGCATAGAAAGGAGGCGCTGCATGAACTTTCTTCGTAACAACAAGATTACCGGCGTCCAGGCCCCGCTTGCGAGCGGAGGCACAGACCTGGCCTCAACGTATGTCGATATGGACGGATTCGACGACGTGACCTTCCTGGGTCACCTCGGGACAGCAGGCAGTACCGACGTGTGCACGCTGACCATTTGGGAGTCAAGTTCGACCAGTTCGACGGGCAGCGTCACGGCGAACACCATTAGCTCGTCGGCGGGCGAAAGCGACAAGGTAATTTGCCTCGAACAATACCGGCCCAATGCTCGGTACGTCAAGACGCATGTAACGCGCAGTGCTGCTGTCGAGTACGGCGGAACGATTGCGATTCAGTCGGAAGCACGAACCGTGCCGGTATCGACCACCGGGGCAACCCTGGCGGCCACGCCGGTTATTGGTATTTCCTCGACCTAAACGGCCCGGTCTTTTCCGTGTCGATAGACTACGCGGCTGGGCGGGCGTGTCACCGTTCGCCCGGTCGCGGTAACTAACGGGAGACATTCTAGTGACGTATCAACCTTTAACTTATCGCGAGCAGGGCGGCGATAAATTCGTCGTTGCCAGCGGCGGCGAGATCGACGTCGAATCAGGCGGCTCGCTGAAGATTGCCGGCACTGCCGTTACCGCAACTGCCGCGCAGCTAAACCGGGTCGAGGCATCCGCCGAAACGGTTGAAAATGCCGTTAGCTCAACGGCTGGCTCCACCAGCTTCGTTGCCATATCCGGCAGCGGGATTACGATCCTTTCATGCACGGGCAGCACGGCCACATCGGTTTGCGGCTTCATTCTGGCTGCCCCCGTAGCCGGTGTCCGCAAGACCATCATTGCAGGCAAGGGCATCGACGCGACGCACGACGCGCGAGTAGACACGCACGCTGCCGGTACGCACGTCGGCTATGCCGCGTCAAACCGCCGCATGTCATTCGACGCACTCGACGAGGCAATTGAGCTTGTCGGTATCTCCACCACTCAGTGGGGAATCGTGCAGAATCTCGGATCGGTCACACTCGCAACCACTTAATTGGAGCATTGAAAATGCAAGTTGCCATCGTGGGGAAAGCCCCCTCTTCGCGTGGCCTGGCGCCCTTTCACGATGAGGCGTGGGAAATATGGACGCTAAGCAACCTAGTCAGTGCAGACGAGGTGCCGCGATTTACTCGGCACGTCGAGTTGCACAATCTCAACAGCTTTCGCACACGCGGAGACGGCTATTGGGATTGGATGTGCAGCGTCAAGGATCAACCGATCTACCTGGCGCAACTGAACAAGGACATACCGGCCGGCGTGCAGTTCCCGCGGGACAAGGTGGTAGGGCACGTGGGACGATACTTCACGAACACGGTGTCGTGGATGATTGCCCTTGCCCTGCTGGAAATGAACGAAGCGGAAGGCCCGCACAAGCTGGCCGTCTACGGCGTGGACATGGCTCAGGATGGCGAGTACGCGCACCAGCGGCCGTCGTGCGAATACTTCCTCGGCCTGGCCACCGGCCTGGGCATCGAAACGATTGTGCCGGCAGAGTGCGACCTGCTGAAGTCGCCCTGCCTGTACGGCTTCGATACGGACGCCGGCGAGATGCGATCCAAGTGGAAAGCACGCAAGCTCGAACTATCCGCGCGGGTACAGCAGGCACAACAGGCGGCAGAGGAGCAATCGCTAAAGGCGGCGTTTCTAAAGGGAGCGCTCGAAAGCCACGCTTACTACAGGCAATGGATAAATGATTGACCCTGGAATCAAGTGGACGACTAAGCTAGTTACCGCCAGCACCGGGCAGCCGGTGACCCTGGCCGAAGCGAAAGCACACCTGAGAGTTACCACCTCTGACGATGACGTTGACATCTTGCGCAAGATTCGCGCGGCCACGGATTACGCGCAGCGGCGGGTGGCGGGGTGGCGGCAGTTCATGTCAGCGACCCACGACTTGACCATGGATGGTTTCCCTGTGGGAGCGCTCGAATTGCCGTTCCCGCCGCTGCGTTCTATTACGCACATCAAATACTACGACACCACCGGCACGCAGCAAACCTTTGCCAGCACGTCGAGCAGCACGGGGATCATCGTGACAACCGACGATGACAACCCCGGCAGCGTAGAGCCGGCATATGGGCAGAGTTGGCCCTCGGCTCGTTCGCAACCTAACGCCGTCGAGGTGCGCTTCACTGCCGGGTATGCAGACCGGCCGAGCGTACCGGATTCAGTCAAGGAAGCGATACTCCTGCTGACCGGGCACTTTTACGAGAACCGCGAATCGGTGGTAGTCGGCACAATCTCCAGCGAGGTGCAAATGGCCGTGGATAGCTTACTGCACGCAAACGAATATGGGCACTACTCATGAGAGCCGGGCGATTGCGAGACACGGTGACCATCGAAACCTCAACCGTATCGAGTACGGCGTCGGAGTACAACGAGCCGAGGGCGACGTGGACCAAGCTGGCAACCGTTCGCGCGGAGATCAAGCAGGCAGACGCAGGTGAGACAACCGAGGCCGGACAGGTAAACCCAGAGGGGACGGTAGAAATAACTATCAGATACTTGTCAGGCGTGAACAGCAAGAGCCGGATAAAGTTCGGCAGCCGATACCTATATCCGCAATCTGTTATTTACGATCCGCATAGACGTGTCACGGTGCTGACTTGCAGGGAGCAGTTGTAATGGCAGCGGCAAGTTTCACAGTGACCGGCGACAAGGCAATGATACTGAAGTTCAATTCACTGCACGATCAACTTCAGCGTCGTTCAATGCGGTCCGCGCTACGCAAGGTAGCGAAGCCGATCATCAAAGACGCCATGGCGGCAACGCCGGTACGCACCGGGAATTTACAGAAGTCAATCGGCGTGCGTAAGGTGTGGTGGAGCAAGAGCGACGGGGCAATGGGCGTGTCCATCGGACCACGCAATGACGACCAGTTCGGCGGCGCGAAATACTACGCGCACCTTGTTGAAGGCGGCACGAGCAAAGTACCGGCGCGGCCGTTCCTTCGGCCGGCACTGGACAAAGCCGGGCCGACAACGATGGCCGTTATGTCGGCGGCCATCAGGGCGTACGTAGAAAAGCACGGAGCGAAGTATGCCTGAGCGACGAATTATAACCGCGCTGCTCAACAGCACAGCCATTACCGGCTACGTGGGGACTCGCATTTATCCGGCACTTGCACCGGACAGCGCGACTCTTCCATATCTGACATATCAGCGGATATCAACCACGCCGGTAAACGACTCGACAGGAACCACCACAACGCAAGCCTGCCGCTTACAGCTTGATTGCTGGGCGGCGACCTACGGCGGCGTGAAAGCAATATCGAAGGCAACGCAAACATTTCTGAATGGATACTCTAGCACGGCCGGCACGACAAGCCCGGCAATATCCATGACACACATGCAGAGCGCAATCGACTTACCCGAGCCGGTGATTGATGGTCAAGATGTGTTGATCCACCGCGTCTCGCAAGACTACGAAATATGGTTTTCTTAAAAGGGGCCAATTATGGCGAATCTTGGATTTAACGGAACGACCGTATCATTTGCATCGACCGCCGGGGTGACAGCAAACCCACTGCGCTCGGTCACTTACAGCAACAGTCCGGCAGAGGTGGACGTGTCGGGGTCGACCGACTCGACGCACAAATACACACCAGGGATGGACAACGAAACGCTAACCTACGAACTGGTGGGCGCGGCGAGCATCGTCAACGGCAGCACGGGCACGGTTACAGTTTCCTGGAACGATGGCAACAGCGACTCGTTCAGGGGCGTGATCATGACTCACGAGCACACCGGATCAATGGACGGCGAGTTACTGACAAGTGTCACCATCCGGCCGTCAACCAATTCCACCTAAGAGGTAACACAATGGCGCTCACCCGCAGCGACATTCTGCAGGCGGACGATTTACCGCCGGCAGAAAAGGTAGACGTACCGGAATGGGGCGGCACGGTCTACGTGCGTGCAATTTCGGCAATGGAGCTCGAAGACTTTACGACCGCCGACAACCCAAAGAATGTTCGCGGCCGATTCGCCGCGCTTACCGTGTGCGACGCAGACGGCAAGCGGATATTCAAGGACGAGGACGGCGCGGCACTAGGCACGAAGTCGATGGCCGCCCTGAATCGGGTATGGGCAGTTGCCGCGAGACTCAACGGTATAACGCCCGACGAGGAACCGGCAAAAAACCTACCCTCGGAGGCAGAGTTGAATTCGAGTTAGAGCTTTCCTTGGCGTTGGGATATGCCTCGCGCCGTCGCATGAAACGCGAGATGACAGCGAAAGAATACAAGGAATGGGAAGCGTTTTACCAGTCCAATCCGTGGGGCGAACGCCGGGCCGATCTGCGAATGGGTATCCTGGCAGCGGCGACTGTGAGTCCGTGGGTGCACAAGGGCGTTACGCCTCGGCCGGCGGATTTCATGCCGAAGTTCGGCACGGATGAAGACGCCACAAACGGCGGCATGAGCGACAGTGCGATGAAGGGGCAATTGGCCGCAATGCGAGCGAAGCAGAAAGAGCGGCGCAAGCAAAAGATGAACCGAAAGAAGCGCGATGGCTAATGCCGGAACACTCAGAGTAAACGTCGTAGCGCAGACCTCACAGTTCGGGCGCAAGATGCACGGCGCCGGGACCACAGTGCAGAAGTTCGGCGCTACGGTTCGCGGCGTCACGGGCCGCGTAATAGGCCTGGGTACTGCACTGCTTGGCGTGGCTGCTGCCGGCGGCATGGCGATGATGATTCGCAAGCAGATGGACATGATCGACAGTACGGCGAAACTGTCAAAGCAACTGGGTGTCGCCACCGAGGACTTGCAGAAGCTACGTCATGCGGCAGAGTTGACCGGGGCCGGGTCGGAGATGCTCGACAAGGGCCTGGCCACTCTGGCTAAGCGGCTTGGCGAGGTGGCTATGTTCGGTACGGGCATGGCAAACGACGCTCTGGAAGCCCTGGGGCTGGAAGCCAAGGAACTTATAAAGCTATCGCCCGACGAGCAATTCCGCGCAATCGGCGAAGCGATGAAAGGCATCGCAAACCCGACGGAGCGTGCCGCGATTGCAGCCGGGCTGTTCTCTAAGCGAGGCATGGGGCTGGTGAATACCCTGGTGCTTGGCAGGGAGGGCCTGAAAGCAACCGGCGACGAGGCGGAGCGATTGGGTAAGACATTCTCGGCACTCGACGCCCGGCAAGTCGAGGAGGCAAACGACGCCATAACGAGGATGAAAGCGGCCTTCTCTGGGTTCGGCACGGTTGTCGCAATCGAGGTGGCGCAGTACATGGAGCAAATAGCGGACAACATGACGAAAGCATTTGGCGACCAGTCGAAGGTGAACAGGGCGGCGGGCGAGATGAGTGAGTTCGGGAAGAAGTTGGCCGTGGTGGCAGACACGCTGCATGTCGTGAAGATGATCGTTAAGGGCATATGGGGAATACTCAAGGCCATGGTCGGCGTTGTATATTACATTATCGAGGCGTTTGCACGGCTCGGCTCACTGCTGCCGGTGATCGGCAAGCAGATGGGCAACTTGGCCGACACGATGCAAGGCTTGGCGGGCGGGATGGTCGACAGCGGCAGGGACACCTGCAGTTCAATCGGCGATGACTTTTTGGACAAGTGGCCGAGCGAAGTTGCCAAGTCGATGCGCGACGCCCGTGCGATGATCGGCGACCCGCTGGCCTCTACAACGATAGATGTGGAGATTCCCGCCGAGGCATTGCAGAAGGCGCGCAAGGAAGCGGCCGAAGTCATCGAGCAGGTGCAGCAGGGCGTGTTAAGTGCGGCCGATGCGCAGAAGCAATTAGACCGTCTACAAGGCGAAATGAACGCATCGACTCAATTGCAGACACCCGCGATAGATGATTCGGCCATTCAGCAATTAGAGAAGCTGAAGCAGAAGGCGGCGGCAATATACGAGCAGCAGTTGAGCCCGCTGGAAAAGGCACGCAAGGAAGCGGCGGAAGTCGCCAAGATGGTTGAGCAGGGATTGCTGGACGTCCGGGCAGCGCGCAACGAACTAGGCCGCATACAAGGCGAGATGATGGAGGCATACCAGCAGCCGGAGCAACCGCAACTTGACCTGCCGGCGGCGATGGCAAAGGGCAGTGCCGCTGCCTATTCGGTAATCGTTGGAAGCCGAGCCGACTCAGGCGACCGTATCGCCAGCATCAACCAGCAGCAGTTGGCCGAGGACCGCAAGGCCGCGCGTAGCCTGCAAGAGATAGAGCGTAACCTGCACCCGCAAGTTGACAGCATACCGCAGGCATAATCATGAGCATAGAAAGTGCAAAGAGAAAATATGCGTCGGCCAACGGCAGTCGCAATCAGACCGGCGAGCGGAAATACCGCGAGATATGGATCGTGCGAACCAGCAGCCGAGCTAACGCGGAGACTGTGCGGGATAGTGCCTTGCTGCCGGCGATGGGCGCGTCTTACGAGAGTGGCGACGATGCAATCCTAATCGAGAAGGACGCCGAAGAGATCGAGGCCAACGTCTGGGAAGTCGAGTGTCGCTACAGCAGCCGGCATGGCCCGGACGCCAAGGACGACCCAACCGACGAGCAGCCGCGGATTGCATGTAGCTCCGCGAAGTACCAAAAGGCAGCGGTCAAAGACCTGGAGGGGAAAGCGTTTCTCAATTCCGCCGGCGATCCATTCGACCCGCCGCCAATGTTTGAGGAAACCCATTTTGTCCTGACGCATGTCCGCAACGAGGTGAGTTATTCCGCCGTGCAGGCGTTTGCATATATCAACTCCATCAACAACGCCGCATGGCTGGGTGCCGGCAAGGGCGAGGTGAAAATGGAGCGGTATGCGGGTGTGAAGAAATACGCCAACGACGATATTTACTGGGAAGTGACACGGGAGTTCCACTGGAATCCCGAAGGCTGGGACCCGCTGCTCGTGCTGGACGCCGGGCCGCGATTCATCAATGTCGATGGCGACCTCGTGTGGGCGGAGGATGATTACGGCGTACAGTCAACGGCCCTGATTCGGCTAAACGGTGGTGGCGGAAAGCTCGACAAGGACGACGAATCGCAATGGATGGAATTCAAAATGTACAAGGAAATGGACTTTTCCGTTTTCAATATCACGATTTAACAGGGGGCGGACATGGGAGCAATTAGCAGAATATTCGGAGAGCGGCACTATGTCGGCGCGGTCGCCTTCCTCGATACCGTATCCCTGCCGGACGGCACGGTTGACGACGATACCGTTATCGCGGCGGCGGGCATCTCGGCCAGCAAAATTGAGCAGCAGTATCCGCTCAATGTGGTCTTCGGAACGACGGAAATACCGACAACCCACCGGCGGCTGTTGCACATTGCGCGCGGCGCCGGGTCGCTGCTATCAGTAGAGGCGGCGATGAACACGTTGCCCAGCAGTGCCGCCCAGGTGGAGGTCACAGTATTAAAGAGCATTTCCGGCAGCACGGGTACGGCAATGACTTCCGCCGACGTAGTACTTTCCAGCACATGCACGGCGCGCGTTATGGTGGCCGGTACGGTGGGCAGCACGGCGGCCGCCGCCTATGCCGATGGCGATATTATCATGGCCGACATCCAGGCGAGCACCGGCACGGTCGGTGCCGGCCTGGTGCTTACCGTCATGGTCCGAGAGGATGCTTGATGCACTCGTTTGACGAACAGTCGATCCGGCGGATAGCAAAGACCGTGCTTGCCGAAGAGCAGCGGCGGCCGGGCGGAATGCCCCGGCATCATCCAAGGCAGATACTGGGCGGCGGTAAACGAAAGCTATATCAATATCGTCATGTCACCAGCAACGGAATGGCTCATCTATCTAGTACGCCCGACACGGTGAACCAAAACGAATTCCGACGAGATTATTACGCAGCATTCAGGGGATGGTACCCATTAGCGTATATTCCGAATTGCGGTGCCTTGCCGATAACATTCAACCACTATCCATCCATCGACGACTACACCATCCTCGTAAATACTGCCTGCACGTTGCGCATAGCCATGAAGTGGCAGGTTTATTTATTTCCGGGCAGCTGCCTGGGCGGTCTCAGCGAGAAGGACCTGCGGGAAGCGCGATATGATGGCGAAAACTATACATCAACATCGGGCGGCCACTGGCACATATATCGGCATATCCAGTGCAAACAGTTTTTTGCCCGCGCTACATGCAACATAGTTTGGCGCAAGACCGGCAATTCCGATTGGATGTTTCTGGGCGACTGTGACT
>Ga0265595_1001621_pt1 | contig 16805 bp, 15 predicted proteins | sample saktaG_15_FD_190148 | JGI IMG/M metagenome (GOLD analysis project Ga0265595, IMG submission 190148) | Saline water microbial communities from Sakinaw Lake, British Columbia, Canada - sak_2013_06_06_50m | ecosystem: Environmental > Aquatic > Non-marine Saline and Alkaline > Saline ... | reverse complement strand
CGTCCGCCGTTCCTGCTGCGCTGATACCCGTGCTGGCCTTCGCAGGCGCCGTATTCAGCGTGGCGGCGGTCTACTCCATAGCAAGGACGGGACGCACGCTGCCCGTCACCACACTGATACTGGGCGGTGTGGCGATAGGGGCATTTTTAGCCTCGATCACGTCCTACCTCATCATCATCTCGGGCGACCGGGTGCACGGCATCGTGTTCTGGCTGCTGGGAACCTTCGCCCTGGCGGACTGGTGGCGGGTGGGCGTGATGACACCTTATATATGCGCCGGAGCAGCCGTACTGCTGCTGGCGGCGCGGCCGCTCAATGTGATGCAACTGGACGAGGAGCAGGCCGAGCAGCTCGGCATCAACGTCGAGCGTACCAAGATAATTATTCTGGCGGCGGCCACGCTGGCCACGGCCGCGGCCGTATGCTTCTGCGGCGCCATCGGCTTCGTGGGCATCATCATACCCCACGCCATCAGGATGACCTGCGGGCCGGACTACCGCCTGCTGCTGCCCATGTCCCTGCTGGGCGGGGCGGCCTTCCTGATACTGGCCGACACGGCCGCCCGGACCATCCTGGCCCCGGCCGAGGTGCCGGTGGGCATCATCACGGCCATCATCGGCGCCCCCTTCTTCCTCTACCTGCTTAATCAGAAAAAAAAGGCGGTGTTCTGATGCCGGTCATTTCCCTTGCCGGCGCAGGCTTCAGGTACGGCGAGAGGGCGGTGCTGCAAAACATTAAGCTGGAGACACGGCCCGGCGAATTTTTAGCTGTTATAGGGCCCAACGGCTCCGGCAAGAGCACGCTGCTGAAAGGCATGTGCGGACTGCTCAGGCCGTTCAGCGGGTCGGTGCAATTGGACGGCCGGCCTATGCGCGGCAGCAGCCGCACATACATCGCACGCAATATCGCGCTGGTGCCGCAGGGCGCCTTCCTGCCCGAACTTTTCACTGTCATGGAGATCGTCCTGCTGGGCCGCACGCCGCACCTGGGGCTGCTGAGGTACGAGGGCAGCAGCGATATCCTGGCCGCGGCCAACGCCATGGAGGCCACGGAGACCGGCCGGCTGGCCAGCCGGCGCGTCAACAGTCTCTCTGGAGGCGAGCGGCAGAGGGTGCTCATCGCCCGCTCCCTGGCGCAGGAGGCAGGTATATTGCTGCTGGATGAGCCGACGGCCAACCTGGACATAAATTACCAGGCCGGCATACTGGACTTCCTGAAAAAGCTCTGCCGGGACAACGGCATGAGCATCGTATCGGCCCTGCACGACGTCAACCTGGCCTCTCAGTACGGCGACCGCATCATCGCGCTCAAGGATGGCGCCATTTATAAAGAGGGCAGGCCGCAGGACGTTATCGACCCACCCACCCTGAGGGCGGTCTTCGGCATCGACGTCACTGTCTACTCCCACCCGGTCAACGGGCTGCCCACGGCGCTGGTCACTTCGGCCAACAGGGCGGAGGACAGATAGCCATGGAGCTTTCGGGCCTGTATATACTGTGCGGGGCCCTGCTGCTGGATGCGCTGGCGGGCGAGGCTCCCAACCCCCGGCATCCGGTGGCCTGGCTGGGCAAGCTCATCTCGCTGGAGCTTAAATTGGAGCCGGCGGAGGGGCCGCGGCGGCAATTCCTCTACGGGACAGCCGTGGTTGTATTGACCTGCGCCGCGGTAACCGTGCCGCTCTGCTTCGGACTGGAATACCTGCTCAACCTCAACCGGATCATTTATATAATATTATCGGCATACCTGCTTAAGACTACCTTCGCGCTGAGGGGGCTGTGGCAGGCGGTGGAGGATGTGAAGCTGTGCCTGAACAGCGACGATCCGGCGGGGGCCAGGCTCAAGGCGCGGGCGCTGGTCAGCCGCGATACCTCCGATTTAACGGGGGAGCAGCTCATGTCGGCGTCCGTCGAGTCCTGCGCGGAAAACCTCTGCGACAGCTTCATCGCGCCTCTTTTCTATTTCGCCATCTTCGGCCTGCCGGGGGCCGTGGTCTACCGCATCGTAAATACCTTCGATGCCATGATCGGGTACCGCGGCCGCTGGGAGCACACCGGCAAGTTCGCCGCCCGGCTGGACGACGTCCTGAATTTCATCCCCTCCCGGCTGAGCGCCCTGCTGATCGTAGCCGCGTCGGGCTTATGCCGGGCCGACGCTGCCGGAAGCTGGCGTACACTGATGGCACAGCACGGCAGGACAAACAGCCCCAATGCCGGCTGGACCATGTGCGCCATGGCAGGTTCCCTGGGCATCGAGCTGGAAAAAAACGGGACATACACGTTGACCGGCGGCAATGCACGGCTGTCGGTTGCGGCGGTGGCGCAATCGCAGGCCGTGATGCTGACCTCTGCGGGCATGTGGGGAATGGTCATCGCTGTTGTGGAGGCGCTGGTTGGCCTTGCGCGTTAATCCTCACGTCGAGAGAATGCCCGCCGTGGAACACGGGGGAGCGGGCTACGCCGGTCTGAAGGGCAACAGCGGCATACTCGACTTCAGCACCTGCTGCAACCCCTACGGACCACCCCCCGGGGTACGCCGCGCCCTGCGAAAAACAGATATCGAATCTTACCCCGATCCCGGTTCGAATCAACTGGTTGAATCCCTCGCTGGAAAGCTGTGTTTGGCCGCCGAAAACATCATAGCCGGAAGCGGCTCAACCGAGATCATCCGGCTGGCCGCCCTGTCCTACCTGGCGGAGGGCGATAAGGTGGCCATCCCATCGCCTTCTTACGGGGAATATGAGCCGGCCGCCCGCCTGGCCGGCGCTGCGGTCGTTAAATATCACCTGCGCGAGGACCAGGACTTCCGATTACATATCGGTGATTTTATTTCATTTATAAGCGGGCACGATGCCAGGGCCGTCTTCCTGTGCAACCCCAATAATCCCACCGGGCAGATGCTCCCGCCGGGGGATTTGCGCCGGCTGGTAATAAGTTTACCCGATACACTGGTAATCCTGGACGAGGCCTATATGTCGTTCACCGGGGAGGTCGGCGATGCACACGGCCTGATAGGCAAGCCCAACGTCCTGGTCATCCGCTCCATGACCAAGGACTGCGCCCTGGCCGGCCTGCGCCTGGGCTACGGACTGGCCTGCCGGGAGATCATCGAGAGCCTGAAGAAGGTGCGCCCGCCCTGGAACGTGAGCTCCCCTGCCCAGCAGGCGGGCATTGCTGCCGCGGGCTGCAGCGGCTATATCCGGCAATGCAACACCGGCATGCAAAAATGCAGAAATTACCTGGTGAGCCGGCTGCAGCAGATGTGCTATAAAACTATTCACTCGGACACCCATTTCTTCCTCGTGAATGTAGGAGATGCCGCCGCCTTCAAAAGCCGCCTGCTCGACCGGGGTTTCCTGGTGCGTGACTGCTCTTCCTTCGGGCTGCCGGCCTACGTGCGTATTTCGCCGCGCCGCATGGGGGACTGCCGGAAGCTGGTGAAGGCTATTTCAATTCTATCCGGTAAATCGGGCTGACGCCCATGCTGTAAAATATAATCAGCGGAGGAAGCAATGGCAGAACAGGATTTTAAAGGGCTGGTACAGGTTTACACAGGCGACGGCAAGGGCAAGACCACAGCCGCGCTGGGGCAGGCTATGAGGGCCTGCGCGCAGGGCCTGAAAGTGATCTTCATCCAGTTTCTCAAGACCCAGCCCGGGGGGGAGCATTTCTTCACGGATAAATATAAATCCTTCGAGATTATCCAGTTCGGCAAAGGCGACCTCTTCAAAAAAGACGACGAGGAACTGCTGAAGGAAACGCGGTCGGCCTACGAATTCGCCGTGAGCGCGCTGAGCGGGGGAAAATACGATATGGTGGTGCTGGATGAGATATTCATCGCCCACTGGCGGGGCCTTGTCAGCCTTCCGCAGATATTGGACCTGATAAAAATGAAGCCGGACAATGTGGAGCTGATACTTACGGGACGCAAGGCCCCGCAGGAGGTGGTGCGGCGCGCCGACCTGGTGACCGAGATGCTCATGATCAAACACCCCTTCTCGGAAGGGATTCACCAGCGCAAGGGGATCGAATATTAATGGCCACGCAACGGAAATGTAGGGACGTACCTTCAGATGCGCCCGAAAGAGCGGGCGGGTTTAAAAACCCGCCCCTACAGGACACGACCGCAGGGGCGTACCTTCAGGTGCGCCCGAAAGTCGGTATGATGAAATGAACGCCGAAGCCAAACTGGAAAACCTGATCAAGCGGGTGAAACCCCCTGATAATGCATCGCGGGAGGCGGCCAGACGCAGACTGGACAGCCTGACCAAGCCGCGCGGCAGCCTGGGCGCGCTGGAGGACCTGGCGGCGCAGATAGCCGGAATACGCGGTGAGGCAATCCCCCGTATAAAGGACAAGGCAATTATTATCATGGCGGCCGACCACGGCGTAACGGCCCGCGGCGTCAGCCTGTACCCGCAGGAGGTTACACGCCAGATGGCGCTCAACTTCGCGGCGGGCGGCGCCGCTATCAATGTGCTGTCCCGCATGGCCGGGGCGCGCGTAGTCATTGTAGATATGGGTGTAAACGGAGGGCTGCCATCGTACGAGGGAATCGCCTGCAAAATGATCGACTTCGGCACCGGCGATATGAGCGCCGGCCCGGCCATGAGCCGGGAACAGGCCGTCGATGCTCTGCTGGCGGGCGCGGAGGTAGTTGAAAACGAGCTGGCGGCGGGCCTGGACATCTTCGGCACAGGCGATATGGGCATTGGCAACACCACGTCGGCCAGCGCCATTACGTCGGCCATGACTGGCAAAGCGGCGCGGGAGGTGACGGGACGCGGCACCGGCATCGGTGATGAACAGCTGGAGCACAAGATCAAGATCATTGAACAGTCCCTGGCGGTCAACAGGCCGGACCCCTCCGACGCCATCGGGGTGCTGCAGAAGGTGGGCGGCTTCGAGATCGGGGGGCTGGCCGGGGCCATGATAGCCGGGGCAGCCAACCGTATCCCCGTGGTCATCGACGGCTTTATCTCGGGCGCAGCGGCATTGATAGCGGCGGGGATCTGCCCTCAGATTAAAAATCACCTGATCGCCGCCCACCTGTCGGCGGAGAGGGGACACGCCGCTTGCCTGGAACACCTGGGGCTGAGGCCGCTGCTGGAGCTCGACCTGCGCCTGGGAGAAGGCACAGGGGCGGCGCTGGGCATATTTTTGGCGGAGTGTTCGGTCAACCTGATGCGGGATATGGCCACTTTCAAAGGGGCAGGGGTGTCCGATATACCCGGGGAGGGCACATAATGAGCTTCCGGGCTGTCCTGCGGTTCCTCACCATACTGCCGGCGCCGGCTGCGCGAGGAGGAGATGCCGGCGGCCGTACCCGGCTGGCGGCGCCGGCTGCCGAGCCGCGCACCGAACACGCCCCGGCCGATATGAAGACCGTGCTCTTCATGCCTGAAGGATCCGCCCCGGATGAGGAGATGCGGCTGACCGGGCGTTCAATGCTGTATTTCCCCCTGGCCGGGCTGGTCATCGGCCTGCTGCTGGCCGTGCTCTATATACTGTTCCGCGCAGCCTTGCCTCCAGCCGTGACCGGCGTACTGCTGGTGGCCGCGCTGGCCGTCATCACGGGGGCACACCACATCGACGGGGTGATGGATACCTGTGACGCCCTTGTGGCGGGCAAGACCAGGGCCGGGAGGCTGGAGATAATGGCAGACACGCGTGTGGGGGCCTTCGGCATTACGGGCGCCTGCCTGCTGCTGCTGACCAAATACGTATGCCTTTCAGCGGCTTTGGGGCTGTCCGCCCTGCTCACCTTTCCCCTGCTCAGCCGCTGGGCCATCACCGGGTTGATACTGATCTTTCCCCCCGCCAAAGAGAGCGGCTCTTTCTACTCCCTCAAGGGCGGCGCCGCCTGGAGCGGATTTATCGGGGCGACGGTCATAGCACTGGCCGCCGCCATTTTGTTTAACGGTCTTATCATAGGCCCGCTGCTCATGACCGGGCTTTTCGGGCTGCTGTACTGCGTGGGACTGCTCTTCCGCCGCCTCTTCGGCGGACTGACGGGGGACTGCTGCGGCGCCCTCATCGAGGCAGGGGAGGTAGTCACACTGATCTTGAGCATCGCACTCCTGCGCTTGCTGCCCTACATTTCCAGCTACAATCTGTTCAAAATCCCCTTTCCGTTTTGATGGAATATGACCGGTGACAAAAGAATCATATTGATACTGGGCGGGGCGCGCAGCGGCAAGAGCTCGTACGCCCAGCAGACGGCCGCGGACAGGGGCGGCAGGGTGCTCTTCTGCGCAACAGCCCGGCCGCTGGATGAGGAGATGCGCGAGCGCATCCGCGCACACAGGCAGTCGCGCCCGCCCAGCTGGGACACGCTGGAGGTCACTGAAGGCCTGGCTGCGGCTCTGTCAGATAAAGTCGGACGTTACGACACAATCATCGTAGACTGCATAACACTGCTGACCGCCAATTGCATGGGTGATACTGCGGATCTCAAAGCGGCTGAAAAGATAATTGACAACGAGGTGGACGGCCTGATCGGCCTGATGCGACGATCCGATTGCAGCTTCATACTGGTCTCCAACGAGGCCGGCAGCGGCATCGTGCCGGACAACAGGTTGGCGCGGGTATACCGCGACGCCCTGGGCAAAGCCAACCAGCGGCTGGCGCGGGCGGCCGACGAGGTTGTGCTCATGACGGCAGGACTGCCGCTCAAGATCAAATAGACTATTGAGTTAATAATCTCTTAACAATCATCGTCCATAATCGGTTGCAGCACCGGCTTTCACAGCAGCATATGCAATGTGTCGACAACGATATGAATTGTCATTATAATACAGTTATAAACGCCCCCGGCCATACGGATTAAGATCGAGTGAACAGCTACAGGCATATAATTACCGCGACCTTCAGGTGGCTGGCCGTATGCCTCATTTTGATCTGCCTTACTGCCGGTCTGTTTTTCGGCAGGGCGGATGCGGCTGCGCCCTTAATAACAAACTCACCACCCGCTGGGACAGCAGGTAATTTCTACAATTTCACTTTCTCAGCTTCCTGCGACGGAGCGGCCTGTGCCGCGCCGGTCTGGTCAATATCCGGCAATATACCACCTGGACTAGCTACGGCAGACGGAACAATTACGGGCAATCCGACAACACCAGGACCTTATTCCATCTCAGTTACGGTGAATGACCCCTCAGGTAATACAATAAAATCCTTCATAATCATAATTAACGCGCCCGCGTTGACCTTCACCACCACCAGCATACCCACGGCAACCGTGAGGCAGTCCTATTCGACCAGCATCGTTGCTACGGGGGGCACTGGCACTATCAGCTATGCCCTCACCAACGGCTCGCTGCCGTCCGGCCTATCCTTCAATAATGGCCAAATATCCGGCACGCCGGCCAGCGGCACGGCGGGCGGGTACTCCTTCACCGTCACGGCCACGGCCGGAAGCACCACTGCTCAGCAGAGCTTCTCGCTGACCGTGGAGAAGGGCAGCTACGACGTGACCGTGAGCGTATCCTCCGGACTGGAGGAGGGACAGACCCGCTTATACGTGAACAACATCCCCCGCGCCACGCTGCGGGGCGGTGAATCGTACAAAGTGACAGGCCTCGATCCCGAAGCGTCAACCACCGTATCTGTGGACAATGTTGTGGAACCGACCGGACGGACCGATATCCGTTACAAGGCGGAGTCCAGCTCGTCCACCGTCAGCGGGGGAGTCAGCCATGTGCAGTTCACCTACTACCCCGAATACGATATCGATATCACCAGCAATCCCGCCGGAATAACGTCTGTGACCGGCTCCGGCTGGTACCGCGAGGGCAGGCCGCTCAACATCAGCGCGCCACAGGAAGTATCCAAGGATGCCGAATCGCAATATAAATTCGCCCACTGGCTGACGCCGGCCGGGGAAAAGATCAGCTCTGCCACACTCAACACCACGGTCACGTCATCCGGCAAGTATATTGCTACCTACGACCTGTATTACAGGCTGACCGTGGACTCGAAATACGGCAACACCACGGGAGGAGGCTGGCAGAAGACAGGAACACTCGTCAAATGGAGCGTAGCCCCGGAGGAGGTGGCCATGCCCGGCTTCGCCGGCTTCTTCGGAGGGAAATACAGGGCGCTGCTAACTTCGGGCTCCGTGCTGGTGGAAGGCCCCAAGACCGTCTCCGTGCAGTGGGATCCAGACTACTCGACACCCGCCATAACCATACCGATCGCAGCGCTGGTCATGGCCGGTCTGGTCTACGGCCTCTATGCCCTGTCCCGGCGCAGCCGTGACCAGGCGCCGGCCCCCTATGCCACACAGGTACAGCCGCCGCCACCACCTCCACCTCCCGTTTATTATCCTCCCTACCCCATGGAGCCACCGCTGCAACCCCCGATGATGGCTCCACCGCTCTCCATACCCCCCCAGACCACCGTAGTAATGATCGGAGATGGATTGAAGAGACCACCCCAGAATACGCGCGAGCAGCTCATGGAGAAATTCGGCGAGCTGCTGCAGAAATACGAGGATGAGCTATCGCAGGGACGGGAGATGCCGTCGGCGCCGCAGCTTGCCGAGATGCCCACGATGATCGAGAAAAAGGGCTTGCCCTCCCCTGATTTCATCGGCGCCGTTGACTCCACGGCGGAGAGCGCCTCGACCATAGAGGAGTGCGGATCAACCTCCAAGAAGCTGTTGCGCACCGTGGTCACGCAGTGGAAGAACGCCGCCATCAAGCCCATCATAGTAACGCCGGGCGATAAAAAGAGCGCGGCCATGGCAGGCGGGCGGACCGTCACCTGGACACGCGAGTCGTACAACGAATGGGAGATGCACATATGCAAGCTACCCCTGGGACATAAGGGCACGCACAAGGGCGCCACCGAGATTGTTTACAGCATCCTCGATTCCATCAGCGAGGATCGCAACTACGGGTCTAAACAACCGCTGAAGCCGCCGGTCCCGCATTACACCGACGGCATGCCGGAGATCAATATACCGGCATCGCAGATCATACCCCCTGATCAGTTGCCGGCCTGAGCGTGCATAAACTGCGCGTCCGGCTGAAACGTTCTATAATCATCAGTATGACGGAATTTTATCCCCGAAAATGCGTCAGACTAAGGCCGCTTGCGGCTATGTCACTGATTCTGGCACTGGCCGTCTGCCTTGTTGTGCCCCGGCCCGTGCAGGCCGGCCGCATGATCTGGAGTGCGGTGGATACGCCCGGCAGCCAGTTCAATACCCTGGCCAGCCCGTGCGAGATCGACTTCACGGCCATGTCCAGGGACGGCCGGACTTTTTATGCTTCGGATACCTCGCAAAGCAGTCTCTACCGCTCGGACGACGCCGGCACGAGCTGGCTGGAGATCGGCGGCAATTTACTTTCGGCAGGGGCTGAACTTCCAGCCTGGAACATAGCTATTGCACCCGATAACTCAAGGTCTATTGCGGCTGTAACCAGCTCGGGCAACCGTCCGCGGCAGGTTTACGTCTCGCTGGACGGGGGACAGACCTGGAACGACACTTCCTTCCCCGCTGCATCCGACATCAGCGCACTGGCCATCTCTCCCTTCTACGGGGCATATGATATCGCGGCCGGCACCCGTTCCGGCGGGGCAGGCGACGTCTACATATACAAAGCCGGCGGAATCGGAGGCGCCTGGGCCGCGCAGGGGCTGGCCGGTGACGTGCTCTCCATCTGTTTCCCCACGTCTTACAGGTCCGACCCGTCGATAGCCGTGCTCTATTCCACGGCGGCGGGCACCTATTTCAATGCCGGTATCCACGACCTCAACGCCAATACGACCAACTGGGAATCGATTTACAGCGGCAGCCCCCCGGAGATAACGACCGCCGGCGCCGGCAGTTCACCAAAGGCAAATCAGGTAGTGAGCGGTTGCCTGCAGCTCACGGCCGACTACTCGGGACAGGCGCCGGCGACGTGCCGGGCTTACCTGAGCATCGATGCCTTGGGCGGCAACGCCGGTATATTCAGACTGGATAACAACGTCGTCTACCATCTCATGATCTCCCAGCCCAGCCGGCGTATCTCGAGCATCGCTTATTTCGGCACCTACACCAGCGGCAAGCTGCTGGCCGGCTCTGTCACAGGCGACGCCTCCCGCGGCACGGTTTTGACCTGGTTCACCGACACCCCTATGGCCTGTCCCACCGCATGCTGGTACCAGTCCGAGAAGCCACCCACCGGGGCCGGCACATCGGGCTACGGCAACGCCATAGTAATGTGGTCCCCCGACGGCAGCCTCGCCTATTGCGGCACCGGCTCAGCCCAGCTTAACGGCCCGGCAGCATGGCCGGCAGGGTATCTCAACAGCGTACCTCTGGACGAATCGGCCTTCTCCCTGAGCAAAGACAACGGGAGGACCTGGAACCAGATCGGCCTGATCGATACACAGGTAAGCCTGCTTTCGGACGTGGTTGTGTCGGCCGACTCGGGCACGATCTACCTGTCCTCCATAAACCAATCGGGCGCCGGACTGGACAGCATCTGGCGATCGGGCGTGTCGGCCAGCGGCAAGTCGTGGCAGAGGGTGCTCTGTCTGCTTTCGTCCGGTAACGATATCATACTACGCATGAGCAACTACGGGAACGACGGGGCGGTATTCATGGCTTCCCGGGGCAGCGACGACCTGCGCCAGTCACAGGACGGCGGCCAGACATGGAAGCCCCAGTTGCCCGGCATGAACGTGACCGACTTCTCGGTCACCTCTATCGATAATACCCGCTACCTGTACGCGCTCTCCGGTTCATATATGCGACAGGCGAACGTCTCATCGCTGGCGCCCCAGTGGTCGCAGAAGGTGGCCACCACGCTGTACGCAGGGCATACTATTTTCGCCGCACCCGACGGCACTGTCATTGTGGGAGGGGACGGCTCCGACAGCCGGGTAGCCGTCTCCGTCGGGGACAGGCCCTTTGCAGCGACGGCGGCCCTGCCCTCCGCGGGCGGCGTACACGCTATCGTGGATTACAGGTTCCTCAACGCAGCGCTGATCTATGCCGCGAGTGATGCTGCTGACAGCGATATCTACTACTGGTTTATCGGCGCCAGCCGTGATTGGGACATCATGGGAGCGCCTTCCAGCGGCTTCCGGGGGCTGGCTCAGATGGGCACGCTCTACGGCGCCGCCGCCGACCCGGGCGGCTCTGCCATCGACAGGACACTCTACCCGGAAACGCTGGGGCCTCCCGTCATAGAATGGGATTTGCTGAACACGGGATTGCCGGCAGGAGTGGCTTTCACCCGGGAACCCCTCTCGCTCAAGCTATCAGCAGGAATCAACCTGTGGGCCATAGATGACAGGCCCTACGATTATACGGCAGGCACGGGAAGGCTGTGGACCTTCTGTGATTGTCTTTCACCCACGCCACGCTACAACCTGCCGGCGCCCTCCTCCTCACACGAAGACGTCATACCTGCGCCTCAACCATTGCCCACGCCAGAGCCGCCGGCAACGCAGCCCGAGGTCATCGAACCTACCCCGCCGGAACCACCCGAAAGCACGCAGGCGCCACCGTTAAACCAGCCGGCGACACCTGATACGCAGGCGCCGCCTTTAGCTTCAGAAAACAGCACAATTAACCTGGCGGCGCTTCTTGCCGGCGACATATACCTGTGGATATGCGCCGTAGCGGCGTTTCTGGTCATTGTGCTGATCGGGGTTATAATCTCCACTTCGATCTCGCGCAGGCGAATTTGATACTCCCCTGGCACTGACAGCAGTAATTGCATACTGAAGCTACGATCCGGCCTGTGGCTGCCGTAGCGCCTTGCGCCGGGCTATGACGGTTTGGGCCGTTTCGCGGCCGCGCTTGAGTGCTGAAAGATACAGCAACTTCAGGTTCTCCGTCTTCAGCTTCTCGCCGTTGGCGCACCACCGGTAGATGGCCTGGCCAACGGTATAAGTTCCGGCATAGGCCACAGCGATCTTGGGAACAACGCCGTAGGCGGGTATCAACCCGACCAGCAGCCTTGCCAACTGCCTCCAGAGAAAGGCGCTGCCGACCACGGCAGTCATCTTGGGTATAGTCTCCTTCCAGTCGCCTGTCAATCCCATGGCCAGAGATATCTTATAAGCCATGAGCGCCTGGTTCTTGGTCAGGATCACGATGTCAGCCATATTGAGCGGCAGGTCGAGAAAGATGTTTATTTCGGCCAGGCCCGTGGCCAGGCTGTAGGTGCTGTTGACCATGCATGCATCGTCTATCAGCTTGCGGCAGACAGCTTCGCGCAGCATGGGAAGGTTGCGCGCAAGTTGAACTTCCCGCCCGGGGCAGGCGCGCAGCATGGCCGGGGACAGCGCCCTTATCAGCGCTTCCCGGTCTCCGGGGTCCACGGCCACCGTCTCCGCACCCTGCCAGGCCTGCACACTAACAGGAGACATGCCACTATCCTGCGCCGGGCCATGCCTGCTATAACAGACGACGACGGGAATTTTGTCGCGCAGCAGTTGCCTGAAGACGTCCTGTGCGCGGGCGCAGTCATCATCAGGCGTACCGACCATCAGCATAGCCAGTGTGCAACCCGACACCGGCATTTCGCCTTCGAAGCCGTACTCCCTCACCGGCAGCATGAGTTCCGGCCCGTGAGAGCGGGGACCGGCGAGCAACTGGTTGATCAGCAACGATTTTCCCGCTCCCATCCCACCCAGGACCGCCAGGTGAAAGGGCGACTCCGCCTGCCGCCGGATGGCATTGAGGTCCACCTCGCGCAGCAGTTTGAATCCGGCTGCCAGGTCAGGCCATTTAGGCATATTTGACCACCATACAGCCTAAAGTTTAGCGCAACCGGTCTTTTCCGGCTATAATCGTGCGTAAAAGCGCGGGCGCACCTTGTAGGTACGCCCCTACAGTTAGACTATCGCAGGCCGGAGGGAGTAAAAGAAAATGCAGGAAAAAAAGGCTGAAGCCATCCCGTTAGCCCACAAGACGAAGGCAAAAAAGTTTAAGGCCGACCTCGAGATGCTGCGCAGCAGGGCGCTGGAGCTGGGGGCGGCGGGCGCTGAGATAATCAGTGCCGACCAGCTTGTAATAGACGAGCGGGTGAGACTGAAATGCTTGATACCGCGCTGCCTGCGCGCCGGGGAGACGCCGAACTGTCCCCCCGGTGCCCCCGACCTTGACCTTGTGAGGAAAGCCTTCGCCAGATACTCCCGGGGTATATTAATCAAAACCCATGTAGAACCGATAGGATTCTACGCGCCGGGTGGATCCAGAGACGAGGGCGGCACCGACCGCAGCCTGCTTTTTCACGGGAAGACGGCCAAGATCATTTACGAGATCGAGCGCCTGGCCTACCAGCACGGCTACGCGCTGGCCATGGGATTGGGAGGAGGGTCCTGCAAGGATTACCTTTGCCACGGTCTGGTCTGCCAGTTCATGGACAGCGGCCGGTGCCGCTTTCCCCTGAAGGCAAGGCCGGCCATGGAGGCGCTGGGCATCGACGTAGTGGACATTATGGGCAAGGTTGGCTGGAGCGCCTACCCGCTGATGGGTGAGGTGAGCGAGATACCCTGCGCATCCTCCGTGGGGCTGGTACTGATCGATTGATACAAGGAGGGCGACATGGCCAGAAGCGCGATGGAGATAACCGAAGAATTCCTGTCAGACGATCCCAAAAAATGGGGCAGGCTGGCAAGCGATATCAACTACCGGAGGCTGGAACTGCTGCTGCTGCGGGAGATACTGCTTGAGCTAAAAAAACTGAACCGTGATAAACCGGATTAGCCGCATTCTTCAGCCTTTCCAGAAAGCGTTGTAATATCCCTTGGATCTTTCGTTCGATATTTTGTGCATATACATCGATCTGTCTGCCCTGTCCAGCATATCCTTGATGGAAGCCGTCTCCTCGGGCCCGTAATCAATGGTTCCTATGCTGAGTGAGAGGTTATATCGAAGGCTTCCTTGCATGTTCAGCATGTCTAATCGCCTCTGCAACCGTGCTTTTAGTAATGATGCGGTATCCTGGTTTGTCAGCGTTGCCAGCACGGCAAACTCGTCACCACCCAGGCGGCCGACGATGTCTGATTCCCGAAAAGTATTCTTAAGCGCCTGTGCGGTTTCAAGCAGGGCGATGTCGCCCTCGGCATGCCCGAATGTATCGTTGATCCATTTCATGCCGTCCAGGTCAGCGTACACGAGCAGCATACTGTCTTTGGCCCGCTTGCTCATTTTAAACTGCTTGGCGGCAATGGTTAGAAAACCCCTGCGGTTATAAAGCCCGGTCAGCTCGTCAATGAATGAAAGCGTGCGGAGCTCTTCCTCGCTGCGCTTTAAATTGCGGAACATCAGGTCAAAGGGTTTTGTCAGGCCTGTCTGAAGCAGCGCCTTGTAGATCAGGTAAAATGAAACAAGTATCAGCAGGTGCCCCAGCATATTCGAGAAGCCATAAACACTCGCATAGGTTGTGAACGCTACCTCAGCGGCTATACTGAGAATTATCGACCCGGCTAACAGCCCGAGTACGACGCGATCGAATCCTTTCCTCTCTATAAACAGAAATACCAGGGAACCCACAAAGATAAGCGAAATAACATACTCGCTGTAAATTTTAAACGGCGTTAAACCGGCGCCTTCCACGAAGCAGGCGGGAAAGATGCCCCAGTAAAAAATTGACAGCAGCGCAAGTACGGTCGCCGCCGCATAAATGGCAAACACCAGGGGCACATTGACTTTTCTATTGATAAACACAGGCGCGATGAGAAAAGACAGCGCAACCATATATCTCATCACGATCCATAACTGGGTAGGCAGATCGGCATCAAAGCCCGTGAAAATGCCCATTCCCTTGTAGGCAAGAGTATGAAAGATATCGATAATCGCGATAAATAGAAAACTTGTGCCGAGGAAGAGCATATAGTTGTTATCCTGGAAGCGGCGTGAATTCCAGGCTATGAGAAATATGGAGGACGCGACTATGATGGAAAAGATTTCAGCGAGGCTGTGAAACAAAAGGTAACTGTACAGGCTGCACCAGTACAAACCGCCGACCACCGCACACCATGCTACTATCTGCAGAAGTATATTTAAATAGCCTCCGGTTACAGAAGGTCCTTTACTGACTTCTTCCTCAGCCATCCTTAAATACCCCTGAATTAATACCGCGTCGCCGATTGAGCTTCAGCCCCCGCTATGCCGGCTGTTTTATTATCTGTGCAGGCGGCTGCGGTTGCCCCACCATCCTCCGCCGTATGTGGAGAGATCGATGATGAAACCCAGTATAACCAGCGCCCAGGCAAAGGGATTGGCCATGCCCATGTACTGGTAGACGATGACGTAGAATATGGCGGTGTAAGGGAGGAAGATAAGCCCCAGCAGCGGCATAATGAAGTTGGCGCCAAATGCCCTGGTAACCATATCAGAGAACAGCCACATGCACAGGAGTGCAAATCTGGGACCGATCAACAAGAACAACGTGACAAAGCAGCACATATTGCCTCCTCCTTGCCGGATGTATTAACGTAATATTATTACAGATTTTGGTCTTTTATAACAGCGCCTCTTGCTTTTCACGATTAACCGGATCAAAGCTGATTTAACAGGTCCGGTACTGTAGAATACAGGGAACAAAATGCTGACAAACTGGAGATCATCGCCGTTCCTGGCACTGGCTGCGCTGGTGGGGATCACCGCGGTCTGGGGCTATACCTTCCTCATCGTGCAGTCGGCCGTTAAAGTGATGCCGGTGATGGATTTTATGGCGTGGCGCTTTACGCTTGCTGCGCTGATAATGCTCATACTGCGTCCGAAATGCCTTAGCGGGATTACGCGACTTGAGCTGCTGCGCGGAACCGGCCTCGGCGCCGTACTTGGACTTGGGTATATTGCCCAGACCTACGGCCTGCTCTATGCCTCGGCGGCGATTTCCGGATTCATAACCGGCATGTTCGTTGTGCTTACGCCGGTCATGGCCTGGATCATCCTCCGGCATAAAACCGACCGCAACACCTGGCTGCTGGTCGCCCTGGCCACAGTTGGCGTGGCCCTGCTTAGCCTCAGCGGCTGGTCAATCGGTATCGGCGAACTGCTCACACTGGGATGCGCCATACTTTTTGCCATACACATAGTCGGCCTGGGCGAATGGTCCCCGCTCTACGACCCCTATACCTTTGCATTGCTGCAGATCGCCACCGTCGGCCTGATATCGATTGTCGCCGCCGTGCCCGGCGGCATCACCCTGCCTCCCAATAGCGAAGTATGGACAACCATCGGCATCACGGCAATATTCGCCACCGCCCTTGCCTTCATAGTGCAGACATGGGCACAATCACTGGTTTCGCCGACTCGGGCCGCCATCGTGATGACGATGGAGCCGGTATTTGCCGGGCTGTTCGCGGTCGTCATCGGCGGAGAGCAACTGACTTTCAGGACCCTGCTGGGAGGCGCCTGCATCGTGGCCGCCATGCTCATCATCAACCTCAAGTCATCGCAGAGCGCCGCTCAAAACATCTGAAGCCGCGGCAGGCTGCCGCAGCAGAGAATAAACTCCCGATAGCCCGGCAGATAAAGGATCACCCAAACGATAATCTGCACTCACAATTGACATTATTCGAATTGCCGTCAATCGTATTTTTCAACATTTAGACATTATAATGTTTTAATGCTACAATGCTATAAATCATGTTGCTACAGGGGGCGATATTATGGCTGCCAACAGCAAGAGAACCACTATATATCTGGACCCGGACCTTCACAGGGCGCTACGTTTAAAGGCGGTCACGATCTCACGATCGGTGTCCGAGATTATTGCCGACGCTGTAAAAGAGATGCTTTCGGAGGATGCAGAGGATATTTCCGCATTTGAACGAAGAGTTAAGGAA
>Ga0265595_1001620_pt1 | contig 16806 bp, 14 predicted proteins | sample saktaG_15_FD_190148 | JGI IMG/M metagenome (GOLD analysis project Ga0265595, IMG submission 190148) | Saline water microbial communities from Sakinaw Lake, British Columbia, Canada - sak_2013_06_06_50m | ecosystem: Environmental > Aquatic > Non-marine Saline and Alkaline > Saline ... | reverse complement strand
TTCCATGAGTCCCTGCGCGGCCTGCGCAGCCTGGTCGCCGACGGCGACGGTGCGGGCCTGGAGAAGTTCTTCGCCGCCGCCAAGAAGCGCCGCGACACGACCATCGCCCAGGTAATCCACGACCGCCGCATGGCCGCGGAGTAGGTTTCCCCTCCCTCTGCACTAGAATAACGGTATGACCGACACGGACAACCCAACCGGCCCCGACCCCACTTGCGACACGCTGAGCGTCTGCGAGGTATTTCTGTCGCTCCAGGGCGAGGCGTCGCGGATCGGACTGCCGTGCGCGTTTGTCCGCCTGGCCGGGTGCAACCTGAACTGCCAGTGGTGCGACACCGCCTATGCCCGCGAGGGCGGGCAGGACATGACCGTAAGCGACTTGGTGGAGCGTCTGGCGAAGTTCAACTGCCGGCGGGTCGAGCTTACCGGCGGCGAGCCGCTGTGCCAGCCTGCGGCCCTGGAATTGATGTGCGCGCTCTGCGACGCCGGATGGGAGGTGCTGCTGGAGACCAACGGCTCGCTGGACATCGGCCCGGTGGACTCGCGCGTCGGCCGCATCGTGGACTTCAAGTGCCCATCCAGCGGGATGTCGCAGGCGAACCTGTGGGCCAACGTTGAGCGCCTCTGCGCCGGGGACGAGGTGAAGTTTGTCCTGGCGGATCGCGGCGACTACAACTTTGCGGTCTCAGCCGTGCGCGGCCGGGGTCTGCTGGATCGCTGCCCGGTGATATTTTCGCCGGTTCATGGCAGGCTCGCCCCGGCGGACCTGGCCGAGTGGATCCTGACCGACGGCCTCGACGTGCGCCTGGGCCTGCAACTGCACAAGCTGCTCTGGCCCGACGAGGGCCGCGGGCGGTGAGGACCCCGCCAACGCTTCGAGCTTGCTCGTGGCAGCTTGAAGGGCTCTAATGGTATATGGGTGTTTCGCGACATGGCCTTCAGCCCCGTTCACGGGGCTTTGCCCGCCGAAGGCGGGTATAGACCAGGCCTTTTAGGCCTGGGGCGGTCGGTACGTTGCTGTTGTTCTTGTCTAGCACGCTTTAGCGCGCTTTCAGCGGCTTTAGCCTAAAGGCTCTCAGGAACGGGTAAGCGCGCTAAAGCGGGCTAATGAGAGCCAAGGGAATAGGAATGAATGATGCATTGCCGCACACCCAGGCCTAAAAGGCCTGGTCTAAACCCCCGCTGTCGCGGGGGCGAAGCCCCGTGAACGGGGCTGACATAAAGGTTCGCCAGATATGGAAGCTGAACTGGTAAGGACATTTCGTTTCGAGGCCGCCCACTCGCTGCCGAACCTGCCCGCCGAGCACAAGTGCCGGCGTTTTCACGGGCACAGTTATCGCGTGGACGTTCACGTCGTCGGACCCATCGACCCCGTGAAGGGCTGGGTGATGGACTTCGGCGACATCAAGCGTGCGGTGGCGCCGCTGCTGGAGGAGTTGGACCACCGCATGCTCAGCGACATCGCGGGCCTGGAAAACTCCACGAGCGAGATGATCGCCACGTACTTCTGGAAGCATCTCAAGCCCGTGCTGGGGATGCTCTCTGGCGTCACGGTCTGGGAGTCGGACTCGAGCAGGTGCGTGTATCGAGGCCCTACCACACAGGCTTGAGCCGGAAGCGTTTCGGATGCCCGCTGGTGGCATGGACTTTGGTTACCACGCCGGAGGCGATGGCCTTCTTCAGTTCGGTGGCCACCCAGGTGTCGCGCTTGACCTGAGCGTCGCGGTCCTCGGAGGGGGTTATCTTGTACTCGAGCTTATTCGGCAGGGAGATCGTGCCCTTGCTGCGGAAAATGGAGGCGCCCTGCTTGCGAAACAGGTTGCCCATAAGCTCGCGCAGGTTGCGGTCCTCGTCGAGCGTGTAACCCGGGTCCAGGTGCTCGTACATGTACAGGATGCACTTTCGCTCGGGGTCGGCTTCGGGCACCGTCGTCGGCAGGTGGAAGCTGGGCCACTTGGCTGGGTCGCTCAAAATGTTGGCCAGCAGGTACGAGCCGATGCCCATGGACCCGCGCACGTGCGGATCGTTGACCTCGTTCCAACTCAAGCCCGATATGCGTATCAGGAGCGTCGCCTTGCGCCCCGGCGGGCTGCAATGGTACAGCGCCGTCGTGTCCGCGTAGAACTCCTGAAGGGAGTTGTACAATATCCGATACTTCATGTAGAAATCGTAGAGTTGGTTCCTGTCGAAGCCCAGGGTGACGTAGTTGTGCCCCAGTTCGTGCCAGATAATCGCCTCGGCCTCGTCACCTTCCTTCATCTGGTGGGCCGCGGCGGCGTCGCCTTCCAGGGCCTTGGTGCTGTCGACAACGTGCGGCTGCCAGGTCAAGACGATCACAGGCCGGCCCGCCTCGTCAAAATCGAATATCCCCGAATAGCCCAGGCCCTCCGACGGCCTGTAGTTGGCGGTGAACGGCTTGCCCCAGACAGTCGCCAGGAACGACACGCTGCTGCTGGACTTCGCGAACTTCCACCAGTCCGGGCGGTACTCCTGGGCCGCCCTGCGCATGTAGGAGATGTCGGCCCTCTGCTTAGCGGTGAAGTCGCGGTTGAACTTCAGCGATTCCTTGTATGCCGCGTCCCACGCCTTGGCCTCGAAGTGCATGTAGGTGTCCACCAGTTGCTCGTAGCAACTCTGTGCCTCGACGGTGGCGACCTCTTCGCTATTGGTTCCGGCGGCATGGCCCGTTGACACGCAGGCAACGAGTACCCCAACGAGAAGATATTTGCGCTTCATCTTTCCGTCCCTTCTGACAAAACCCTATCCGAACCCAAGAAGGTATGCAAACCCCGGCACACCTGCCCTTGGCCAAGTTACGAAATGACGGCCAGTGTAATTGGCAAAAGCCGACCGCCTGCTTATACACCCGCCGGGCCGGCGCGGCAACTAACAATCGCCGCCGCCATGAGTATTCCTGGCCGGGCGCCGCTCGGGCGCCACCCATTGCACGGAATTATCGGACAGCCCCGGATGCCAGCTACCCAAGCCCCTGCTCGCTGAAGCGAACAGGCCCCGGGGCTGGACACACATGTTCCCGGTTCCGTTTTTTTCTCCCCGGCTACCGGCTACCGGCTACCGCCCCCAGCAGATCCGCCAGGGTCGTTTCTCCAAGGGCTTTACGGGCGGTCAGGCGGGCCTGGTTGATCGCCTTGGCGAGGTCCTTATCGTATGGACGGGCCTTGATGGCCTGGGCTTCATCCTGCGGGTCGGCCAGTTCGATAACGTCCTCCACGCGGATCTGTTCAATGGGCCGGCCGGGAACGTAAGTGTCCGCGTCGGCCTGTTCGACCGTGCAGATCAGTTTCCGCTCGACCAGGTTTTCCAGCAGCAGTCGGACGCTTCGCGGTTTGAGGCGCAAGCGAGCGACGATGTCGGATTGGCTGACGGGTCCCTGTCCGGCGGCGTACGGTCCGGCCACAGCCAGCGCGGCCGCCAACATGTCCCAGGGGCTGACCATCGCGTCGTGCGGGTCCCTTTGCTCATCATCGAGCAGCATGCCGCCTTGGGCCAGTTCGCCGGAGGTATGGGCGATCTCCGCGCCGAAGAGGAACACCAGCCAGGACGTGTTGAGCCAGAACAGAAACAGCGGCAGCAGCCCCAGCGTGCCGTACAGCGGGTCGCGGCCGACGACATGCGTCACGTAGAGGCTGAAGCCCCACATCGCCACCAGCCAGCCCGGAAAGGCCACCACCGCGCCGGTAAAAGCCGCGCGTAGTCTGACCTTGGTGTTGGGGATAAGCGTGTAGGCGCCGGCGAACAGTATTATCCCGACAGCGATAGGCTGGAGCACGCCCAGCGGGATCAGCAGCCACTTTAGCCAGTAGTGGCCTCCGAGCACCCCGTTGGCATAGCGGGTGACGTATTCCGCGGCGGCCAGGGCGGCGATAAGGGCGATCGGGCCAAGCGTCATGGCCGACCAGTAAAGCAGCGTCCGCCGGCCCATCGACCGCCCGCCCGGGGCGCGGAAAATGCGATTCAGCGACCGCTCGACCGTGGTCATCAACGTCAGGGCTGTCCATATCAGCAGGGCCAGGCCGATGGGCCCAAGCCGGCCCAGAGTCACCTTCTTCTCGACCAGATCGATTACCTCGGTGAGTTTTCCCTGGACCGACAGGACGTCCGTGGCAGGGGCGCTGGCTGGGGCGGAGGCCCCCACGGGAAGGGTGGTCGATTTGCCGCCACCCTCGTCGGCGTCGGTGGGCGAGGCTGCCACCGTTATCACCGTGATGCCGCTTCGGCTGATGTAGCCCTGGAGGTACTGCTCGGCCTGTTTCTGCACGCCGAAGCTGCGCAGCAACAGGATTATCAGCACCAGCGTGGGGACCATTGTGAAGATCGTCCTGAACGACAGGGCGGCGCTCATGGCCATGGCGTTGTTGTCGCGCAGGCGGCGGAGGCAGTACGTCCAGAGCTTGATCTGGTAGTGGACCAGACTGGCGCCTCGGCCCAGTTCGCCGCCGGGGTTGCTGGCCAGCCTCGCCACAAATGCCCGCAGTTCGCGCAGCCTCTGTGCTATACCCATGGTCAGCCCTTTCAGCTTTCGGTTACGGCCTGTTTCGGTTCAGCAGGTGGAGGAACTCGAGCCTCGTCGCCTCGTCGTGGTGGAAGCTGCCCAGCACGCTGGAGGTGGTCATGACCGAGTTCTGCTTTTCCACACCGCGCATCATCATGCAAAGGTGACGCGCCTCGATGACCACGCCGACGCCTTCGGCGTTGACGGATTCCTGCACCGCCTTGGCGATCTGGCGAGTAAGGCGCTCCTGGATCTGGAGCCGGCGCGAAAAGACCTCCATGATCCGCGCCAGCTTGCTGACGCCGATCACCTTGTCGCCGGCGATGTAGCCGATGTGGCACTGGCCGAAAAACGGCAGCATGTGGTGCTCGCAGAGGCTGAAGATCTCGATGTCGCGAACGATGATCATGTTGTTCGCTTCGGACTTGAAAACCGCACCCTTGATGGCGTCGTCGATGCTCTCCTGATAGCCCTTGGTGAGGAACTTCAGCGACTCGGCCATGCGATGAGGCGTGTTGGCGAGCCCCTCGCGAGAGGGATCCTCGCCAAGCTCGATAAGCAATTCGTGAATCAACTGCTGGACTCGCTCGGTGTTCATTGCAGGCATAGCTCCTTAAGTTGTCTGTTCGATCCCACAGCCACGAAGGCCTCGACGGCGGCTCGGTCGGTCGCACTCACGTGGCGCCGCCCTCGCGGACGATCTCCACGCCGACGGTCCGCGCGAACCGCAAGGCCGCGGGCTTCTCGACCAGCACCTCCACGCGCAGCACGCCCGGCTGGGCCAGGCAAACCTCGGCGACGGCCTCGGCAAGGCGCTCAAGCAGCAGGAACGACGAGCCCTCGACCAGCGCCAGCACGTTCTGTTTGACGGCCTTGTAGTCAACCGTGTCGGCGATATGATCGCTTTGTCCGGCCTGGCGGAGGTCGGCGTGGAGCGTCAGGTTTATGACGATGTCCTGCTTGTTAACGCGCTCGTCGGGGTTTATGCCAACGATGCACCGCGCGGCCAGGTCGCGGATGTGAATCCGGTCAAGTTCTTTTGGCACAAGAGGCGTTTTTGACAAATGTGGCGGCCTGTCATCCATAGACGCATCCTCGCATGTGCCGCCCGCCGTCGAGGTAAATAACCTGCCCCGTGATGAAGTCGCTCTCCACCAGCATTCTCACGGCCGCGGCGACGCCGGCGACCGAGCCGACACGATTCAGCGGGTTGGTATGGGCTAGATCGGCAAGGTACTGCTGGTCCTTGCCCTCCGGCGGGAGTATCAGCCCCGGCGCGACGGCGTTGACCTTGATCGCCGGCGCCAGTTCCATCGCCAGCATCCGCGTGATTGTCCAGAGCATCCGCTTGCCTAGGTGGTAGCTGACGTGGTGGCGGTCGTAGTCTTCCATCCGGCTGTCGAGGAAGTTGACGATGTCCCCGACCGGGACTTGCTGGGCGGCAAAAGCCCTCGCCAAAACCAGCGGCGCCATCGCGTGGACCTGCACGCTGGCCAGCAGGCTTTCCGGCGTAAAGTCCATCACGGTGTCGGCGGTGAATGTCGAGGCGTTGTTGACCAGTATGTCCACCGGTGCGGAAGCTGCCTCGACCGCGCGGGCCAGGAGCTTGTCGGCCTGGTCGGGCTCGGCCAGGTCGGCCTGGACGCACCACGCCTGCCGCCCGGCCTGGCGAATGAGCGAGGCCGTCGCCTCCGCCTCGCCGCCCGAGCCACGGTAATGGACCACCACGTCGGCCCCGGCCTCGGCCAGCGCCAGCGCAACGGCGCGCCCGATCCGCTTTGCGGCCCCGGTGACCAAAGCCGTGCGACCCCTCAATGGCAACGCTCTGTCGGAAATGTCCGCCATAGGCACGCTTCCTGATTCGCCTTTCATGCTACGCCTTGGGGCCGCGGACGTAAACGCCAAATCGGTAATGAATTGTAGCCGGCTGCCGGTGCGGGATAAAAAGCGGAACCCGGAACTTGGAATCCGGTATTGGGAAACAAAAAGACCGGGTGCCATTTTTTTCCGGGTTCCTGGTTCCGCCTTTTTTGACGGGGTCCGCTTTTGGCTTTCCCGGCTACTGGCTCCCGGCTAAAGTCGTTACAATCTTCGCCATGAATAGTGCGGCATGCAAGCTTGCGCTGTCGGCCCTGTTGGCCCTGGCCGTCGCGTCGGTGGGCGGATGCGCCGACGAAAGCCGCCCGCCGATCATGGTGGACACCGCCGGCGTCGCCCCGGCCATCGACTACGCCCCGCTGGGCGAGGTGCTCGGGGCGTGCGTCTTAGGCAATGGCCTGGCAGACCGCGAGGAACTGCCACGCTGCGAGGATTCCCTGGACCGCCAACTCGCCATCCTGGCCCTGACGGGCCCGACCGCCACGCCCGCCCTGTTTCCCACCCACGACGATGTCTTGGCGTACTGGTACAACGCCCACGCCGCCTGGTCGCTGAAACTGCTGACGGTCAGGGGCTGTCCGCGCCTAATCGGCGCCGCGGCCATGCTCAACCGCAAGTTCCCGCTCGACGGGCGGGTCATGACGCTTCGCGGCATCGGCGCGGTCCTGGCGGCCGAGGACGACTTCCGCATCGCCGCGGCCGTGCCGGGCGCGACGACCAACTACGCCCGCCTGCCGGAATCGCCCATCGAGGCCCGGGGCTTCCAGCAGAGCGTGCAGCGCCGGTTTGCCGAGCTGCTCGACGACGACATCCGCGTCTACATTGACGTGCGTCGCCTGCGGGTGCTGTTTCCGCCGGTGCTGTGGCAGTTCCGCGCCCGGCTGACGGCCGAGCACAACCGCAAGTACCACACCGAGGGCGCGACCCTTGTTACGGCCCTGCTGGGCTACACTTCGGGTGCCACCCAGCGGCGCATGCAGACTGCCCAAGGCTACCGCGAGGTCGAGGCGATCTCGCGAGAGCTGCTGTCGGCGGAAAAGAAGGACCGCAATGGTGGTCGGTAGCCGGCTTGCCACCCCGGCGCGCCGAGGGCGAAGCCGGGGAGCCTGGAAAAACAAACGGCGGAACAGGGAACACGGAACCCAGGACTTGACAGATTTGACAGACAGCCTTGAAGCCTGAAGTCTGTTTTTCGAGACATGTTCACTTCAGCGAGCAGGTCCCTGCTCCTTACTTCACCCGCGACTCCACCAAGCCGATAACCATCTAGAGCAGTTTAAGTTTTTGTGTAGCAGGTCGGCCGTCGCCGAGGACGAGCCAGGCAAGGAAGCCGAAGCAGGCGATGCCTTAGCATCGCCGATGCAGGCTGACGCGGCATGGCGACGCCACAGGCAGGCCGAACGCTACAGAAAAAGTTAAGCTGCTCCAAGCCGAGCCGCGGAGCGTAACCATGAAACTGACCCTGCCGGACGACATAGTCGCAAGAGGCGAACTGAGCGAGTACGACGTCCGCCTGGCCCTGGCCGTCCAACTCTACGCCGACAACCGCCTCGACCACGCCGACGCCTGCCGCCTTGCCGACGTCCCTCCGGCCACCCTCAACGCCGCCCTGCTCGCCGCCGGCCTTAGCCTCCAGCAATATCCCGCCCTGCGCCTCTCCGAACACCGCACGGCCGTCTGACGAGCATCCTGAACCGCTCCTCGCTCTCGCGCAGGTTATCTGCCACCCGCTTGCGTTCCCTCATGCGGCATGGCTGTCCGCAATCCTACCTGGAGGCCAGGAGGAACTGCTTTGTGTTTCCATGGGGGGCGGCAGCCAGGCCTGACAGCTTTCAGGGGAAACTTTCCGACAGGCCAGCAGGATCCGGTTGCCGTCGCGAACCTCGGTTCGCACGACATGGCACCTCGCCCGCTGTGCAGTGCCCCCGCATGCCAGCTCGATCTCATCTCCGGCCCTCGCCGGGTTTCCATGAACCACCAGCGCAAGTCCCGCCGCTGATGCATCGCTGAGCCGTCCCCTGCGCCACGGCCCCTCCCTGCCGACCCTCCAGGAGATTGGAGCGTCAACGTAGTAATCGCGTACGCTGCCGCGGCGGTTCTGCACGGAGGCGATCCGACAACCGACCACGCGCTGGCAAGTCTCGACACGTGCCACGCGGTAGGGCAGCGGGTGCTTGTTGAGCAGGAAGCAGACCTCGATTTCCTGCCCGACCTCGGGCAACGCACCTTGAGGGATGGACAGGCTCACCCCGGAGGTCGAGACGTCGATCAGCCAACCCTTCTGCCACGGCCCGGTTCGGTGCAGCCGCCAGAAGATCGAAGCTCTCCAGTATCGGTTGCGGACCCAACCCCGGCGATTCTCTTTCGTCATGTCTTTGTCCATGTTTCCAATTCCTCCTGTTCCACGTGAGGGGTGCCGGGTCCCGCGGAGCGTCGTCAGCCGCACCTTCCCGGCCGACGTGGGATCCCACTCCGCACCCGTACGCGTCAAGCCGACCTCCGGCACGCCACGTCGTGCGGGCTGTGCATCCAGAGTCCGGGCGGCCACGCTCTGCAGACCGCCTGTTGAAGAGCCGTTTCCGCGTTCGGCACCGGTTTCAGAAGTGCCGGATAGCCATCGGCAGAGACAATGCGACAGGCGATCAAGCCTTGGTCATCCTCGCGGATCCGGATGCGTACCACGCGGCACAGCACGGCCTCCTCGCTGTACCTGGGCAGCAAGTCGATCTCCTGTCCCGCGTTCGGCTGGCCCTCCGTTGACACGAGCAGGGACGCACCGGATACCGAGATATCGTTCAGCCAACCGCGACACCACATAGCGGCACCATGCCTGCGCCAGGCAACGGGCGCCTTGGGCAAGTACTGCCGCCTGGACTCGTGACGGCGGTTCTTGACGGTTCTGCTTCTGGTCATAAAGTTACCTCCTTCTTAATTGGTCACGCGGCCCTGGCTACAAAGAGCGGCCTGACAAAATGGGCCGCCGACACCACCGCCGGGTCGAACTGCGATCCGGCCCCACGGCGAAGCTCCGCCAATGCCTCCACGACCGAACGGGCGGGCCGGTACGCGCGGTCGGACATCATCGCCGCCAAGGCGTCAGCCACGCAGATCACCTTCGCCGCCACAGAGATGATGGAGCCCCCGCGCCAGGGGCGATGGTGTTGGCGAACACACGCCACCGTGTCCTGGTCGGCCCCCAACCGCAAGCTGATCTCCGCGCTTTGGTCCGGATGCTGGCGCATGACCGCCCACTGTGCCTTGGTCAGGGGCTCGGGCTGGGCCAAGAGCTCCTCTGGAATCACGGACTTGCCGATATCATGAAGAAGTCCGGCCATTTGGATCCGTCTCAGTTCGCCTTGGGACAGCCCCATAACCTCGGCCAGGTTTTCGGCCACCTGTTTGACCTCCTGGCAGTGGTGGGTGACGTGCTCCTTCTGTGTCGGCCCGAGGATGTCTTCGCAGTGGGCGAGGAACTCAAGCCGTTGATGGGCCGGGCTTGGCCAGCCGCCGTATGTCGCTTCGGTCAGGGCGTGGTCCACAGCCACCATGGGCCAAGTGCAGACACGGTCGCGCCCCCGGTTCTTGGCCAGGTACATCGCCTGGTCGGCAAGATCGACCATGTCGTAGCCCATCTTCGCCGTCGGAAAGCTGACAGCGCCAAGGCTCACTGTCACGCCGAAGTCTGTCCTGTCGGTATGGAAGGAGGCATGCGCGACCCGGTTCCTGAACTCATCGGCCCAGATCCAGGCTTCGCCCAGGTTGGTTGAGCTTTGGAAGACGACGAACTCCTCCCCGCCCCAGCGTATCGCCACATCGCCGCCGGAGAGGCCCTTGCCGACCAGTTCGGCGACCTCTCGCAGCACCATGTCGCCGGCAACGTGGCCGTGGATATCGTTGACCTCCTTGAAGTGATCGATGTCCATCATTATGCAGGACATCTCCCGGCGACGGTCACGCTCGTAGGCGTTGGACGCAAGCTGGTGGTCGAGGTAGCGGCGGTTGGGCAATCCGGTCAACTGGTCCGTGTCCGCCAGATGGGCCAACTCCTTCTGCCGTCGCTCGATTTTCTGTTGCTCGGTTGCTCTGCTCTGCGCCTTACGCGTGGCTTCCCGGACCCGGTCCCAGAGCACATGACCCTGTAGCGCCTCGGCCTTGGGCACGAAGTCCACACAACCGCTTCGGCTGCTCGCGACGGCGACATGCTGGGCCTCATTGCTGGAGACCACCAGTGCCGGGGTGCCGTGCAAATCCCGGCTGACAGCGTTGAGCAACTCATCTGCCGTGACATCGGGCAGTTGGTAGTCGATGATCACGCAGTCGAATTGCTGGTTGCGGACCGCCTTCTTGAATTCCGCCCCCGTAGCGACCACCCGGACGTCCACACAGGGACGTTGCGAAGTGAGCGCGCACTCCAGAAGCTCCTGGTGTGCCGGGTCGTCCTCAGCCAAAAGAACCTTCAGACACCGCATTCTCCTATCCTCCGTTCGGTGCCCGACCCTGCTCCTAATGTTTCGGCACTTGGCGGGGCCACCTTTAGCAGCCCGGGGGGTTTGTGAGAAAATTCGGCTCATCCGGTTCTTGCGTAGGTACATTGTCAGCCTGGGGCTCCGCCCCAGACCCCGGAGTTTAGCGCTTTGTCGCTGCCGGCAGAAAGGGGTGGGCGTCCCCCGTCGGGAGACGCCCGCCTGCCGGCAGCGACAAAGCGATAAACTCCGGGGGCTTGGGGGCAGCGCCCCCAAAAGGCCGTCCCAAGTGCCGTCCTGTCCTCTGCCTACCCACGCAAAAACCGGAAGAGCCGAAAATTCCTAGTACAGTGCGTCGAATACATTGTGAATTATCATCAGTTCGAAAGCCTGGACAAGCACCAAATAACAAGCACCAAAACTCAAACAAGGACCAAACAACAAATTCCAAAACTCAAACATGCTGAAGGGCAATCTCGCTTCAGCGGTTCGTTCATGAATGCTCTGCCCGCTTGCCGCTGGCTCCATATTCAGAAACCGGCCGTTTGGAGCTTTGCTTTTTGGCATTTGGTCCTTGTTTGCTATTTGGTGCTTGTAGTTTGGTGCTTCTCGCCGCGTACTTGTTTCGGATTTGCCAAGCGGCAAAATGCCCATCAATGCTGAATCGCTGCACTAGCCGGCAGGCTCCACTTTCCCGACCAGCGTGAAACAGAAGGTGCTGCCCTTGCCGGGACCGTCCGACTCGAACCAAATCCGCCCGCCATGCATCTCCACGACGCGCTTGGCAACGGCAAGCCCGACCCCGGTTCCGTCCTGATTTGGATCCAATTTTTGGAACAGGCCGAAAATCCTGTCTTTGTGTTGAGGGTCGATGCCGATGCCGTTATCATGGACGTAGCAGACCGTCTCTTCACCATCCCGCCTGACGCCGATCTTTACTTGCGGGTCAGGTTGGTCGCCCATGAACTTCGCCGCGTTGCCCAGCAGGTTCATAAACAACTGCATCAGCCGGGCACGCGCGCCATGTACCGTGGGAAGGTCCGGCGCGATCTCGACCTTCACCCCTCGCTCGGCTATGGACCCGGCAAGCAGGTTGGCAACCTCGCGTGCCAGTTCTGTCAGCGGCACATCCTCCAGAGGGATAGCCGCACGGCCGATCCGGGAAAGCTCCAGCAGGTCGTGCAGCAGCCGGTCCATCTTCCCGACCGCATCGCCGATGCGGGCAATGTCCGATTGTATCCGCTTGGCGTCACCCTGTTCGGTGTCCAGCGCCAGCCTCCCGAGGAATCCGGTGATCGTGATGAGGGGACCCTTTAGATCATGCGAGGCGGTATACGCGAAGCTCTCCAGTTCCCTATTGGAACGGGCCAGTTGCGCCAAGGCCTCTGTCAGCTTCACATAGGCCTGTTTGAGGTCGGAGATGTCGGTCATTGCCACATGGATCGCGGGGCCTGTGCCCCCGTCACCGGCCTCCTGGGCAGGCCGGTCGAACCGGATGCTCTCCAACCGGGCGCAGAACGTGGAACCATCCTCCCGCTTGAGCGCCAACTCGCAGGTCTGCTTCTCGTCCGAGTTCAGCACGCTCATAAGATGCTGGTCCCAATGATTAAGGTCGTCGGGCGTGACAAACCGCCCCAGCCCGTGGCGGGCCAGTTTGGACCGTTCAATCCCCAGGAGGATTGCCCCCGTGATGTTCACCTGGCGGATGATCCCGTCGCGGTCCAGGGTAAAGTAGCCCACCGGCGCGAAATCGTACAGGTCCGTGTACCGTTCCAGCACCGCTTCGACCTCCGAGCGGGCCGCGATCAACTCCTCGTTCTGCATCTCCAGTTCGACTTGGTGGACCTGCAACTCGTGGAGCAGCCGCAACGTGTCCTGCTCCGTCGACGACTGGGCCTTCTCGGCCTTTCGCTCTTGCAGGCGATGCTCCGCCAGACGGCGCAGCTCGGCGGCGGCGCGGGGGCGCTTACCCTTGGTTTTCATTATGCGCCTCCTTCGTTCGGCCAATCTTTGATCTTATCGCCCGTTCCGTTGTCGCAATCGCATACATCTGCCCGGCCTCGTTCATCAAAGCGGTGGCGGTCATCCAGATATCCACGACGGCGTCGTCTTTCGCGATCCGTTGGGTACGATACGGCTTCAGAATTTCAGCCCGGCTAAGCTGACGCAGCTTGGCCAACGTTTCCTCTCGCAGCCCCTTCGGGATCCGGTCGCGGACGTTCATCGCCAGCGCCTCGGCTTCACTCCAACCGTACATCCTCACCGCGCCCGGGTTCCAGGCGATGATGTGGCCGTCCAGGTCCTGCACGGTGACGGCATCGTGCGAATCACGCACGACCACCGCCAGACGGACCAACTCATTGGTTTTGCGCAGCGCCTCCTCCGTCCGCCAGCGCTCCGTAATGTCCACCATGGTGATGACCAGGCCGTCAATCATGTTTTCCAGGGTGCGGTAGGGCATGATACGCATGTGAAACCGGCGCCCGTCGCGCGCGGCGACCTGTTGCTCGTGAATGGCCAGCGTCCGCAGCACCTCGTGCATGTCCTCGGCCAGTGCCGGGTAGTGCAGGTCGGAGACGATGTCGGTGATCGGCCGCCCCACATCACCCGGGATGAGCTTGAAAACCCGGTTCGACCCGGCCGTGAACAGCCGCACGCGGAGCGCGGAGTCCAGGAACACGACGCCGATGTCCGTGTTGTCGAGCAGGTTTTTCTGGTCGTTGTTGAGCCGGGCCAGGTCGTCCACCTTGTGTTGCAGTTCGGCGTTGAGCGTCTGCAACTCCTCGTTCATGGACTGCATCTCTTCCTTGGAGGTGGTCAGTTCCTCGTTGGTGGACTGGAGTTCCTCGTTGGTGGACTGCATTTCCTCGTTGGCGGACTTGGCTTCTTCCTGGAAGGTCTGCATCTCTTCGCGGGTGGTCTGCAACTCCTGGAGGGTTTGCTCGTGGTCCCGCTCGAGTGCCGCCGCCTGGGTCCTGCCGGCGAGGTGGCCTTTGGCCGGCTCTTTCGTTGCCGGGGGCGTGGCCACGTCCGTAAAGATGACCATCACCAGGCCGCGCAGCGACTCCGGCTCGGCGATGGCCTGAACGGTGAGGTCCACGGCCTGCACGCCGCCATTGGTCCCGACCATCACATTCTTGTGGGTGACCGCGTCTTTCTGCCGGAGCGCCTTGCGGAAAGCATCGCCCAGAGCGTAGCGCAGGCCCTCGCGGGCCATGGCAAAGAGGTTCCAGTTGGCCTTGCCGGCCGCGGGCTCCAGGTATTTGCCCGTCCGCCCGCTTATGAAGATGATGTCGCCATTTTCGTTGGCCAGCACGGCCGCCGGGGAATACCGCTGCAAGAGCAGTTGCTCCGCCAGCGACTGGAGGTTGGCCGGCGGTTTCGCTGCCGGCGGCAACGGCGCGGCCGTCCGGGCGAGCGTGAACGAGCCGGGAAACTCGAGTGGCTCCGCCCGCGGGCCGGATTCGACCCGCCGGTAAAACCGCGATTTGCCCTCCAGCGGCGCGAAGAGGTTGGTGCCTCCGCCGATGGTCTCGGCGCTGCCCAGGAACAGAATGCCGCCGGCATTCAGGCTGTAGTGAAAAAGCGGCAGGAGTTTTTTCTGCAACTCCGGCATCAGGTAGATGAGCAGGTTCCGGCAGCTCACCAGGTCGAGCTTGGTGAAGGGCGGGTCCATGATGACGTTTTGCAACGCGAAGATCACCGTCTCCCGGATGGGCTTGCTTACCTGGTAGCCGCGATCCGTCTGGACGAAGAACCGGTCCAGCCGCTCCGGCGACACATCCGCGGCGATGTTGGCCAGGTAAACACCGGTGCGGGCTTTCTCGATGGCGTCCCGGTCCAGGTCCGTGGCAAAGATCTGGAGCACATACTTTCTGGCCGGCTTGAATTGCTCCATCGCCTCTTTGAAGAGGATGGCCAGCGAATAGGCTTCCTCCCCGGTCGCGCAGGCGGGCACCCAGACCCGCAGCGCCTGACTGAACGGACGGTCTTTCAGCAGCGCCGGGATGACCTCGGTTTTCAACTGTTCCCACGCCGCCGGGTCGCGGAAGAAGCTCGTGACGCCGATCAGGAGTTCCTTAAAGAGCAGCTCCAGCTCCTGGGGGTTCTCCTGGAGGAACCGGACATAGGCGGCGATCCGGTCAATCTGGTGGATGCCCATCCGCCGCTCGATCCGGCGATACACGGTGTTCTTCTTGTAGAGGGAAAAGTCGTGGCCCGTCTGCGCCCGCAACAGGATCACGACCTTCTCGAAGGCGCTGTGGGCCTTGTCCTCCTCGGCCAGCCCGGGGGCGGTTATGAAGGGAATGTGCTGGAGATAGGCGATGATCTTGCCTGGCAACATCTCCACCGGACTGACCACGTCCGCCAACCCGGCGTCAATGGCGCTGCGGGGCATGCCGTCGAACTTGGCCGAGGAAGGCTCCTGGACAAAGACCACACCTCCCTTTTCCTTGATGGCACGCAGACCCAGCGTGCCGTCCGTGCCCATGCCCGACAGGATAACCCCGATGCTGCGATCCTGCCGGTCATCGGCCAGGGAGCGGAAGAAGAAATCAATCGGCAGGCGAAGCCCTCGTGGCGCCACCGGGTCCAGCAGGTGCAGGATTCCGTGCAGGATCGACATGTCCTTGTTCGGCGGGATGACATAGACGCAGTCCGGCAGGACCCTGGTGCGGTCCCTGACCTGCATGACCTTCATGGCGGTGGCGCGCTGAAGCAACTCGGGCAGCATGCCCTTATGGGTCGGATCCAGGTGCTGGACGATGACAAAAGACATCCCGCTCTTGGGCGGGACGTTCCTCACGAACAGTTCCAGAGCCTCCAGTCCCCCGGCCGAGGCGCCGATGCCGACGATGGGGAAGGCGCCCTTCTCCGGTCGGGGCGGCTTGGCTTTGGGCTTGGCTTTGGAGGTGGTCCTGGGCGATTCTTTCTTGCTGCTTTGGGGCTTTGGCCGCTTCTTCATGATCGTGATTCCTTCGTCCCCGACATCAGGGACGTGGGTTCCCTGCCGTCCCGAGCCCCCGACCGTCACCGGATAGGATAACCGTGACAGCAGTAGAACGTTACACCGGCATTCTGGCCAGGAGAATGCCTTTCGTCAAGCGCGCGGTCGCGATGCCTATTCTTCGCCGGTTTTCCCTGCTCGCTCATTAGCCTTTTTCCTTCCCAATGCCGCCCGCATCCTCGGCGGGCGGATTGCATGCCGGCCTCACTGGGCGGCGGATGCCGGGGTCTCCAATCTCTTGACGCAGTTTCGCCCGGCCTCTTTGGCGCGGTACAGGGCCTCGTCGGCTGCATGGACCAGTTCTTCGGGCGATTTGAGCCCCTCATTGTCCGCGACGCCGAAGCTGGTTGTTACCTTGATGGCCTGGCCATGGACTTCCAGAGGCGCCAAACAGATGCTTGTTCGCAGGCGTTCGGCGAAGCCCGTGGCGGCTTCGGCGGCAGTTTCAGGGGCGACGACGATGAACTCCTCGCCGCCGTAGCGGACGGGCATGTCGGATTCGCGGCAGCCCTCGGCCAGCAGGCCGGCCACCTGGCGCAGCACCTCGTCGCCGACAGGGTGTCCGAACTGGTCGTTGACGTTCTTGAAATGGTCGATGTCCGCCATGATGACCGACAGGTGCCCGCCATGCCGCAAGAGCCTGGACCATTCCTGGGCAAGGCGTTTGTCCAAGGCCCGGCGATTGTGAAGGCCCGTCAGCGGGTCGATCTCGGCGTGCTCGATCAACAGGTCCTGCATGTGCTTGGTGCGCAGGGCGGCGTTCACCCGCGCGCGAAGCTCAAACGCGTCGAACGGTTTGGTCACGAAGTCCACGGCGCCGATGTTCAATCCCTTGACCCTATCTTCAGGCCCGCCGGAGCCGGACAGGAAAATGACCGGGACCATGCACAGACCGGCGTCCGCCTTCAGCCGTCGGCATACGTCGAAGCCGTTCAGGTCTGGCA
>Ga0265595_1001617_pt1 | contig 16823 bp, 9 predicted proteins | sample saktaG_15_FD_190148 | JGI IMG/M metagenome (GOLD analysis project Ga0265595, IMG submission 190148) | Saline water microbial communities from Sakinaw Lake, British Columbia, Canada - sak_2013_06_06_50m | ecosystem: Environmental > Aquatic > Non-marine Saline and Alkaline > Saline ... | reverse complement strand
CAGATAGTAGGTCTCGCCCTCGTCGCCGTTGGACTCGCCCTGGTACCAGATAGCGCCCTTGATGCCGTAACGAGTGAGCGGGTGGATCTTGCCGTTGTAGAGGCAATGCCAGGTTGAGGGATACCCGCCGTCGGACTTATACTCGGCCGGCAGACCGGTCACGGCTGGCAACTCGGGCACGGCGGCCAGCCCGGCGGGTGAAATCCATGGCTCGATGCGCGTGCCATTCCAGGCCGTCTTGATCAGGCCGATCGGAATACCGGTTTCCATCTGCAGTTTGCGGCCGAAATAGAGCCCAACGGCCGTGAACCGGTGGCCCGTTGCAGGCTTGCAGGGAAGCCAGGCGGCGTCTTCTTCCGACGTCCCGTTTCCGCGATTGACCTTCACGTCGGTCTTGGGACGCATCGACGGCTCATTGACGAGATGGAACTGACGCAACAGCGGGAAATTGAAGTCTTTCTCATCATAGGGTTTGGGATCATTGGGGCCGCTGTAGGCGCCGGGGGTGAAATCCATGTTGGACTGGCCGCTGCAAATCCAGACATCGCCCACGACCACATCGTTAATTACGATCTTGTTTTTGGTTGCCGCGTCGGAGCCCTCAGGCGAAGACGGGCCGCTTACGGTCATAACCGCCGGATTGGCACAGGCTTTCATGGCGTCGAGCCTGACGCTCCACTTGCCGTCCTTGTCGGCCGGAGCAGACTTGGTCTGGCCCGCGAAGGCGACGGTCAACTTCTCCCCGGGGTCTGCCGTGCCATAGACCGACACTGGAATGTCTCGCTGGAGAACCATGTGGTCGTCGAAGATCGGACTAAGCGATACGTCCGCATGGGCGGACACCGAGGTAAGGAAGAGTGCCGCCAGGCCTGCAAACGTCTTCATACTGTTGTTTTCTTTCTTTGTTGTCATTTCATTAAATACGCCAGACATCGACTTCGAATATAGACCACACCTGCTTTTTCGTCCCGGTCTGCTCAATCTTAATGTACCGTCCGGTTTTCGTCTCAAACGTGGCCGTAGTAATACCCCACCTTTCCCCGGTTCCGGTTGCCACCGGGGTTCCCCAATTGGTCTTGTCATCGGATACATAGATGGCATACCCCGCCGGACTGTCATAAATAGCCCATACATTATCCATTACTATTTTGTTAAAGCTCTGGCGTTGCTTCATATCAATGACAACCCATTGTCCCGGAACTTGATCCGTCATCGTCCGCCATCCCGTCCAATGATCACCATCAATCATATTTGCCGAGCTCGCATCTGTAGTCAGTTTTACGTTGTTCCATGGACCAGCCTCGTACGTTTGATTATCCAGACAGGCTGATACAATCCATGATTTCTTGTTCAGTATCACACCTGGTTTGCTGGAAACGGCAGGTTGCTTCGGCGTTGTCATCTTCAGGATTCCTGCTCCGACAACTTTCCACGTTCCAGGCTTCACTTTGAATGTCACATACTTTGCATCCTCGCCGTTGTATGTAACACCCTCAACGCTACCGGAAGACGTACCCTTCCAGATTGCCGCCCCATTGACCATTATTGAATCCAGTTTGGAGAATGAACTCTTTGGAATGCCGACGATGGCCGTCGTATTTGAAGGAGACGTTAAGGACAGACTATAATTGGACTCCGTCTTTCTGATCGATACTGACACCAGCCCCTGAACGGTCGGGACCGTGGTATCGATAGAGGTAAGAAACGCCTCCTGAGGCAATACATGATAGAGAGTCCAGCCTGGACTTTCCGGGGCCACTCCCGCAATGAACTTGGATAGAATGGTGTTGGGAGTATTCCAGGCATGATTCAGCGTCAGGTAACTGACGGTATCCGTGCCCGTCCGAATGTCAAAGGCCCTCTCCATATACTCCCATAACGTCGTGAAACTGGCGTCGATCTGCCCCCGGTATCGGTTGGCCATCCGGAGCAAAGCTTTCTCCTGCCTGCCCATCACACAAAGAGCCTCCATCACCCATCGCTCAAAATAGGGACCGGAGTTGCCGTCTATTCCTATCAGTCTGGTGATCACATCATACTTCGAGGTGTCAGCAAGCCCCGCGCATACCGCCATCGCATTTGCCCGTTCGTCAAGATCCTTTCCCGACCTGTACCCATCCTCTTTCCAGAACACCCGGTCAAAGTTTTTTTTGATGCAGTCGAGCTTGGCGTCAATGGCTGGAATATCTTCAGCATGTCCGGTCACCTGCGCCATCTTTTTAAGGGCGGATAACGCACCGTAATACTCTGCGGCCTGGATCACTTTAAAGTCCTGCTTACCAGTACCCCAGTCATACCAATCATAAATATCGACCAGAGCGGTCGTCATGAACCGATAATCCGGAAGCCCGTTTGTCCCGATGTTGTATAGATCAAGATACTTCTTGGTATTGGGATAGATGTACTTAAGCGTTTCGATATCGCCGGTATAAAGATAATAGGTCCAGTCGCCATATTCGCCGTGGGCGATAAGATTCTGCCCGGCAAGCTGGCCAATCTGTTGTGTACGTATAAAGTTCCTGGCTACCTTGTGCGATGACAGATCCAAGGCGTAGAAGCACTCCTCCATTTCAAGGACCGCATCTCCAAGCCATTCGCCCCGCTCCCTGTCAGGGCAGCCCATATAACAATTGTTTCGTATGCAGAGATACAAAGTCCTGGTCGCCTTTTGCCAAAGGGTGTTATAGTCATTGTCATTACATTTAAAAGATCCTGCGAAGTTGGTGTCATATCCTGTTTCCCGGAATTTCACCGCGACGACCGTCACGCCGGCAGGGATGATATAGATTGCGCCCTCTCCGCCGGTCCAGTCCTGCATTTCATAGACTTGCTCCCCTTCGACGGTCGTATACTTCTGCACAGGTTGAGTGCAACGCATCAACGGGTTGGACGAATCAAATTCGATAACCTTGCCGGCCGCGTCGGCCTTTACCTGTATCCACATTGTAAATCGGGCATTGTAAGGCAATTGGCAGACAAGCTTCCAGGGATTCGCTTCCGAATGCGGCAAATCCTTTGAAGTATAGACATAATCCAGCAGTTCAAAGTCTTTAGCACCTTCAAGTTTATAGGTCGCCTTGATGATTGTCAGTGGCTTGTCAGCCGAGCCCTTGATCTCAAGGACTCCCCCCTCGCCCACAGCCTTCTTGCAGATCTCATTACCAAGTTTGAACTCGACAACCAGTTCCTTTGCTTCCCCCGTCTGCGGGTTACCGAAAGAATTGCTGCTTGCAGCAATCGAAAGCGCATTGTCCCGCACCGCCTTTTTGACCTTGGCCGTAACATCAATCGGAGCCGCAATCGCATCGTACGACACCGTCAGCCAAGCCAATCCAGCCACCAGCCATCGACACCAGATTAACCTGTTCATACTGTTGATCTCTTTCATTGTGTTCATTTCTTGCCTGGCCAAATGCCAGCGGTGTCAGCAACATAGCGGTGATCCCGCACAGCATAACGAATTTGTTGATCATCGATTTCTCCGACTTCTGATGTTCTCTTATTCTTACTGGACCATGTTGACCACATCCTTCGCCCGCGACTGCGGCGTGACCTTCAACTGCTCCAGTTTGCCGGCCTTGTAGACACCTTCCACCGTGGTGTTGTAAGGTGCGTGCAGCTTGAACGAGACATCCCAATTCTTAGGCCAGGCCGGCAGGACGTAAAGCTTCTTGCCGTCCGCCTGGAGCAGCATGAATTGCAGGGTGGTCAGGATGTTGACGCCGTGGTCCTGGTCGGGAATCCAGTCAAAGCCAACCCACATCGCGGGAAAGCGATAAGCCTGGTGGCTTGTAGCACGCGCGACCACCTGCCGGCCGGCCTCATCGCCGAGACCAAGGCACGCGGCCTGGATGCTGTCCTGGCACCATCCGAAGTTGTGGCGGTTGACGCGCTTGTCGTAGGTCGCACGGGCCATGTCGAGATCAGGCCGGCCCACACCGAAGAGCCGATAGGGGAACACGGCATACAACTCGGGGTTCTCGGAATACTGGCCCTCCTTAAACGAACCGGAGGGGCGAAGCAGTTTTACACCCTTGACCTCGGCGACAGGCAGCGGGGGCAGTTCCCGCAGTATCCGCGCCCAGCGTGTTCGCTGAGCCTCCGTGGTGGTTATTTTAGGCAGCGCAAGCAGGCGAGGCAGAATGAACCGCAAGCCCGCAATCTCCGGCATGGGATTGACCGTCCATGGCAAGGCCTCCAGCGACTGCGCGGGATCGAATATGATTTTACCGTTGGCGTCGCGTTTCGGCCAGTACTGGTCAAAGAACGCGATGATCGGGTCGGCCAGCGGCACGAGCGTGTTGCGGGCAAAATCCTGGTCCTGCGTGAAGTCGTACCTGTCGAGCATGAAGGCCGTCAACTCCATGCCGCCGCTCCAATAGCGGTGGATGCATACATTCCCCGGCTCGGGCCCGGCGTGGCCCCAACCATAATCCCGGTTGTTCGGCATCCCCCAGAAATTCATCGTCTCCTGGAAAGACGCGGCGTCCACGAACTTGTAGATGGCCTTCATGCGGGCCTTGCTGAGCGGCAGCGCCTCGTGGTACATGCGGAACCACGGCTCCATCATCTCGAAATCGCCCGTCGCCAGCATTGGCCAGTAGGACAGCCGCGTGTTCTGGAACCAGTAGCTGCCTCCCCAATTCCGCCAGTCAGGATCGCCCTCCTCCGTCTCGGGTGATGCACCGTGACTCTTTTCCACGGTGAAGATCGATCCGTTGAATTTGATCGGCGAGCCACCGCGGCCGGAGCAGGCGTTCATAAATCGCTGCAACACGTAACCCCGCGTCAACTCCGGGGGTGCCGCCGGTGCTGCGCCGCTTTTCGCGGCGGCGTCGCCATTGGCAGCACCGGCATTCTCCTCGACGAACACCCAGCTTCGATTCCAGAAAGCCTGCCACCACGTCGCGGTTGTGCGTCGCGCCTGGTCGAAACCGGGCCGCAACGCGGTCTGCTCGACACGGTCCAGATCCTTCAGCCAAGCCTCAGCCATCGCCGCACGCTTGGCCAGCACGCACACCGAAAGCTGATGCCGCTTTGCCGGTTTGGAAGATTTCAGCGCCTTCGCCCCGTCTGGAACCATGCCCGCACCACGTAAACTTGCGCCGAACGTGTGATTCATCAGCGGATCTGTGAATTTGCCTTTCAACGCATCCAGATGCTGCACCTCCAGACACACCGGGTAAAGGGATCGCGTGTTGCGGTGATACCAGACCACCCGCGGCACGGCGGAGGCCGCCACCACATCCGGCAGCACCGTCAGCTTGTACGACTGCGCCAGGGGACTTTTGCCATCGCCGTAACCGTAATCCTCCTGGGCAACCAACGGCCGCTCGCGCAAACGCCACAATTCCAGCTCCGCCCGGCAACTGACCGGCACCGCCAATTCCGCCTCCACTCGCACCACCGGCTGGTCGGAATCCACCCACAATCGGATGCCGCATTCTGCATTCTGGATTCTGGATTCGATCTGAATGACGCCGTCGCGGAGTTTCAGTTCCTGCCGGAACTTGTCTTTAGCCGCGAGCGGCGGATCGAACTTCACCCGCACCCGGCCGATCTTGCACAAACGCGCGTTCTCATCCCATGCGTCGGTCTTGCTGACGTACAAGACCAGATCGCCGCTGTCTTCCACCCACGCATTTATGCCGATATCGCCGTTGCCCAGCGGCATGGAACCGTGCGCATTATTGCTGGGGCTGTCCCAGACGACATTGTAAGCATCGAGCGCCTTGGTTCCCTCGTCGGCCGCTGGCGCTGAGGCGTCATAGAGCAGGATGGATGTCACTGTCAGCAATCCCACGAATCGAATGGTCCTGTTGTTCATCTTCCACACTCCTCGCTGAATGTTTCCCGCAACCGGCGACGCTCCCGGTTACCGCCCTGTCGAACATTGCACAATTTGTGATACGCGTTGGAGAATCGGTGATGTCTCACTACGGAACGATCTATTCCACCAGGATCGCCAGGTCGATATACTGGCCGCCGCCGGTCTGATGGGTATGCACCGCGATGGTATTGTCGCCTTTCTTCAGAGCCTTCTTCAACTGATCCGTCACCATGTGCAACTGGTAATGACTGATATAGCCCCCTACGCCAAGGATCTTTTGTCCGTTGACATAGATTTCCGTATCTTCGTCATGGCAAATGACGATGGCGGCTTTCTTCAAGTCGCCGCCGTCGTATTGAAATGTCTTTCTGAGGTAGATGTCCGCGCTTGTCCATTCGGTTCGGATGGTCCGGTTCTGCTCATGGCCGAAGGGCGTAAGGCCGGTCTTCCACGACTTGTCATCAAAACCTTCCTTCATCCACTCGTCCGCGGGCTTTTCCATAAGGTATTTGTAGGGCGTACAGAGGTTCCCATCCTGCACGGCGCCAACCAGCACTTTCCACGCGGGTTCGGGGGCCTGCGCGGCAGGTTTGACAGCTTGCGGCTCATCGCGTTCATAAGCCGCCTGGCGCGAGGTGATGTCATGGATCTTCTTCACGTCGAACTTGGGCTTGCGATCATAGAAGTACAGCCCGTTCCTTTCCTGTTCGACGTCGGTCAACTGCGTATAGCAGAAACCGAACAGGTGCGGGTTGTCGAGCATGGCGTCGATGGTGCCCTTGTAGCGTGCATAAAACTCGTCGAGGGTTTTCGGACCCGCTCCATAACTCCAGCCACCACCGGTGGCCCAGCCGACACCGCCGATTTCGCTGACCATGAAGGGAAGGCCGCGGTCGGATCGCGAGGCTGGCCTGCCGCCATAACGCGCGGGTGCCGAAAGCTTTTCCGCGGGGACGGCCAGGTTTGCCATCCACCGTTCACGCAGGTTCGCCGGATTGCTCTCATAATCATGGGCGTCGAGGACTTCAGGATGCGGCAGCATGTGCGTCCAGCCGCTGGTCTCAAGCGCCGGCCGGGTCGGATCGACCGCCTTGGTGACATTCCAGATCATCTCCTGAATCTTCGCCGCCTTCTTGTCTCGTTCGTTGAATGGGCACCAGCCGACGACGGACGGATGGTTCCTGTCCCGAATGAGAACCTCGGTCCATTCATTGACATAGGCCGAGTAACCCTCCGTTTTCAAATCAAAGCCCCAGTCTGGATACTCGCCCCAAACAATGTAGCCCAGCTTGTCGGCCCAGTAGAGGAACCTTGGCTCGAAGACCTTCTGATGCAGGCGCGCGCCGTTGTAGCCGCACGCCATGGACATCTCTATATCTTTCTTGAGCGCCTGGTCCGAAGGCGCGGTCCACAGGCCGTCGGGATAAAAACCCTGATCGAGGATCAGCCGCTGGAAGACCGGCTTGCCGTTGATGAGTATTCTGCGGCCGGCGATGGTGATCTTTCGCAGGCCGAAATAGCTCTTGAGCTCGTCGATCTTCTCTCTGCCGCTGTAGAGCGTGAACTTCAGATCGTACAGGAACGGGGCGCCTGGCTCCCATAGCTTTTTTTCTTTGAGGTTCAGTACCAGTCGGTTCTGTCCGGGGCCTTTGGCCGTGTCCGATCCCACCGGCTTGCCATCGGCAAAAGCCTCGGCTTTGAGCATCAGATTCTTGTCCAGACCGTTGATCTTCGCCTGAATCACCACGCGCGAGTTGTCGGGATCGGGAACAATAGAGATGCCTTCAACGAACGACGAGCCGACGGCTTCCAACCAGACGCTCTGCCAGATGCCGGTGGTGCGGGTATAGATACAGCCTCCACTATTATCGGGCGATTGCTTGCCCCTTGGCTGGAGGCCGGACCACATGTCGTCCAGCACTTTGACCACCACTTCATTGGCGCCTGCCTTGAGTAATTTGCTGATGTCGAAATTGAAGGCGGCACTCTCGCCGACATGAGTTCCGGCGAGTTGGCCGTTGATATATACCCAGGCCTGGTAATCCACACCGCCGAAATGAATTCTTACCCGCTTGCTTTTCATGGCCGGCGGCAGTTCGAATGTTCGGCGATACCAGACATTCTTCAGGCGCTCGGTGTTGCCCAGGCCGATACCCGACAGTTTGCTCTCGGGGCAAAACGGGACGATGATCTTCGCGTTGAACTCCTTTCCGTACGTCAGCCCACGGGATTCCCCGTCGGCCGCCTTGTCGATCTCGAACTGCCACTCGCCGTTAAGCGACATCCAGTTCTCGCGGCAAAGGTCCGGTCGCGGATGCTCCGGGCGAGGCACTGCTGCCGATGCGCTCAATGCTCCCGCGATCACTCCGGCCATTATTGCCGTCAACCCAGCCAATTTGTGATTTCCAGTCATGGTTGTCATTGCTTCCTTTTCTTGTCCTCGGGCACCGGCGTCAGCTTGCCGGAATTCGCCGCGGCGGCCCGCTCGGGGATCACCTTGTTTACTTCGCGGTCGTAGGTCAACAACCCATTGCATTCGGTTTCCACGTCGGTTAGCTGCGTGTAGATGCAGGCCGAAAGGCCGGGTTTGCCCTTCAACTCCCATGCCTTGACAAGCAGCTTTTCGTAGCCGCGGGTCAGGTCCTCAATGTCTTTGGTGCCCTTGTAGCCCCAGGTCTTCTTGCTCCAGGTATGGCCGTCGACGGGGAGTCCAAGACCGCCGAACTCACCAAGCACTGCGGCACGCTTCGCTTCCGGCTTGGGTGAATCGGGGCCGGGATAACTGTGCTTGTCGATCACGTCGCCGCAGTTCCTGTCGGTTCCGCCGCTGGCGATGTTGATCAGTCGTGAAGGATCGAGGGCTTTGACTGCCGCAACCAGCTTCTCCCCGTCGTGCTGTCCCTGAGACTCATTGAAAAGCACCCACATGATGATGGAAGGGTGGTTCCAATGGTTCGTAACCATACGCACCAGTTCGGTTTTGAACTCCGGCTTATCAATCGGCTGCGGCTTGCCGGTGTAGGAATTGGAACTGGGCATGTCCTGCCAGACCAGCAGACCAAGCTTGTCGCACCAGTAATACCAGCGATCCGGCTCGACCTTGATATGCTTGCGCACGCAGTTGAAACCGATCTTCTTCATGGTTTCGACGTCGCCTCGCAACGCCTCGTCAGTCGGCGCGGTGTAGATGCCGTCCGGCCAGAATCCCTGATCCAGCGGGCCGACCTGAAAGACGAACTTGCCGTTGAGCATCAAGCGGGTGATGCCCCGATCGTCTTTGCCCGGCGCGATCTTTCGCATGCCGAAGTAACTGGTCACCGTGTCCACCGGCTTGCCGCCCGATTTCAGCGACACGCACAGATCGTACAAATGCGGCGAGTCCGGCGACCAGAGCTTGGGGTCGCGGATTTCGAGCTTGAGCTCGCTGCCAGCCGCGCCGCTGACTTGGGCGACCTCCTTGCCGCCGTCGCTGGCGACCGCCTCCACCGTTCCGGCGCCAATTACGATTAAACGCAAGCAGCCGCCATCCAGGTCCGGCACCAGCTTCAAGGACTCAATGTGCGCCTCCGCCACCGGTTCAAGCCACACCGTTTGCCAGATCCCGGAGGTCGGCGTATACATGATGCCCTGTGGGGTAAGCGTTTGTTTGCCGCGCGGTTGACCGCCCATGTCGGTCGGGTCGAACACCTCGACCACGATTTCCTGTGCGCCTTCCGTCTTTAGCGCGCCGGTGATGTCGAAACTAAAAGCGTCGTAGCCGCCGCGGTGGACGACAAGTTCCTTGCCGTTGACGGAGACCTTCGCCTCCCAATCCACCGCGCCGAAGTGCAGCAACACGTGCCGGCCGCTCCACTGCTTGGGAATCTCGAAGCTGCGGCGATAGGTCATGCGGTCGGCGTGCTTCATCACGCCCGACAACGCCGATTCAATGGGGTAGGGCACGAGGATTTGCGACTTCGTGCCATCGGCCAGTTCAATATCCCACAGACCATTGAGGTTCAGCCAGTCCTTGCGCACCATTTGCGGGCGCGGATATTCGGGCAAGGCGTTCGTCGGAGAGACGTCCCTGGCCCAACGCGTCATCAGCGGCCCGGCGGCCGGTTTCCAGTCGTCGGCCCGGGCGAGCGACAGGAACAGCAGCGAGAACAAAGCGGCAAAGATGAGGGTCATGTATTGCATGAGAGTCGCCTTAGAGTGGTATTGAGGGATGTCCGACTTCATTGGCTTACGCGTGGTTTTGCCGCCTCCAGCGGCACCTCGCAAAAGGTGAGTGCCGCGATGCCGTTCTGGCCGCAAAGCAGATTCCTGGAATTCCATTTTCTGTCAGTAAGGTAAGTGATAGTTTTCGCCGCAGAGGGCGACGCCAGCTTGAGCCTGATCACATTTCCGGACACGGCGCCATCAATGACTTTTCCTCTTTCCGCATCGATAAGGAATTCACTCGCCAGCGACTTGTTCCATGCCATGGGCTGATCAAACTCCAGCGCAATCACATCCTTCTTGTTACTCGTATAGTATGCCTTATTGAGATCGGGAGCTGTGACGGGCTTGTCGAACACTTTTCCGTAGTTGTAGCGTTCCACCAGTTGGGTCATCAGCCGTGCCATTTCCACGTAGCCTTCGGCGGGATAATGGCAGGTGCCTTCCGGCTTGATGCCAAGCGTGGACATGACACTCATGTTCGAGTAGAGGCGCGGCAGGCGCCGTTGCAGATCACGCAGCCTGTCGCTTTCCCTTGTGCCGCCTTGGCTACAGGCATTGGGCCAGATCTGGAAGAGGTAGTAGTGCTGGATATTGGGCATATCCTGTTTCCAGGCGGCCGACATATCCACAAAGTACTGCTGGTATGTTTCCCAGCCGTAGCCGCCATCCGGGCCGTCGGAACCCTGGTCGGCCTCGCCCTGATGCCACAAAACCCCGCGAATGCCGTGGGTAAGTCTGGCTTGTTCAACGCGCCGTAACATACGCCCGTAAATTGTGGTCTCATCCTTGGGATTGGCTGGGTTCCGCATGTGCTGGTCTATCCGCGTGCCGCCAACGGCAGCGTTTATAATGCAAATCGGGAGTTTCTGGCTTTCCACCAGGCGCCGGGCAAAATCCATACCCCAATATCCGATCTCCCATTTGCCGCCTTCCCGACGCACCGCGTTGCCCCAACCCTTGCTGACATCACCCCCCATGGAACCGAAACTGCGAATCCATTCGTTGGAGTATTCGCTCTTGTCACCTGCCCAGTCGGTTGACACCGCGTTGGATTGCCCCTCGATCAGGTAGGCATCCCCGCACACCAGGTTATTGACTGTCTGCTGAACCGTCTCTGTTTGCCCGTTCTTGGTCCCGAACTCCACCTTGTACTTGATGAGCCCGGCCTTGAGCTTGACTGCGAAGGCATAGGTCTTGTCAGCCTTGGGTGTCCGCCTTTCGGTCTTGATGAGTTTCTCGTCGGCATAGAGCTTCAGGAATACCGAGTCGGCGACCTCTGTGAGGCTCCCATTGTAATAAAGTGTGCCCTCGTTCTTGTCGTCGCGGGGATAGAACTGGTTTTCCGCGGGCTTCTCATCCTTGCCCGGCGTCCGTTCCGCCCACGCATCTTTGGGGGGTTCGTTGACCACGACCTGGACTGACTGCACTATCGGCTTGCCGTTATTACTCAAAGTCGCCGTCACGGTCATCTTGCCGCTGTTCTGCGATCGCTTCAGGATAAGTTTCCCCGGAGCGATTTCTTTTATCACCGCCAGACCCGAAACAGACCAATTGCTCTTCACTTCGCCGACGCTTTTCGCCTGCATTGCGCTCAAGTTGGAAATCTGCGACACCACCTCGATTGTCTCACGGCCATCCCACTTCGACGGCGCTTTCAAAGTGAAAACAGGATCAGGGAGTTCTTCCCTGATCGTTACGGGGATGTTCAGGGTCTTCACCCCATTGGCATAAACGGCCTTGAACTGGAGGGTGAGCGGCGTATCTCCCGTAACCCGGCCGGCATCTAGCGTGAAATGGAAGCGGTCCACCGAGGCAATTGTTTCCTGTCCGCCCCTTTTAATGATCCAATAGACTTTCTGAGCCCCGCCCGCCTTGGCCGTCACGGTGGCACTCTTGCCTTCCAATATGGTTATGCTCTTCTCGGAAACCGAGAAGTCCGTGCCAGACGGCACGACCGGACCGACCAGCGTTTGCAGGGGCTTCTGGTTTTCGTATTGCAGCCTCACCCAGTCGGCTGAGCGCGTAACTTTGGAAATGCGCACCTCGTCAATGTCGCCGACAAATCTGTAATTGCCGTACCAGCCGCCAATATACATCCTCGCCGGATTCTTTATATTCAGCGGCGCCGCTTTGGAAGTTGAGACGCCATCGAGGCGTCCATTTACATAAACCCGCGAATCACCGTCCTTGAAGGCGTGAACCACTTGAACCCACTGGGATGCCGGGAGGATGGTGGCCCCTGGAACGTCTGCGCCTGAGAAGTAGCACTCGATTTTCACATGTGGCGGGCTGAAATATTGCAGCATCACCTTGCCCTGCCCCGCCTCGTTACCCCAGGCAAGAATGGTCGCGTTCGGTTGTTCGGCCCTGAACCAGGCTTCAGAAGTGTGGGGATTGGAACCGACAGGAAACGTTGTGATCTTTTCCCCGCAGTTGATCCCCTTGCCTACGTCAAAGAGCCGGCTCTTGCCGATAATGCCGGAAGCTGGAGTGGTACCCGTATCCTTCAACTCAAGAATGCCCACATCATCCGTCACCGGATCGTTCATATGGAGAACGCCGAGGTAGCCGTTGGACTCATTAAACACAGCCGATCCCTTGGATTCGCTGGCGGCATCGGCCTTGCCCCAGAACACCTTTATTTCCTGCCGCGCGTTGCCCTTGATCGTGGGCACGCGAACCCAGATGCTGGCCGTGCCATTGGCCGCGTCCCATTGGTCGATCTGGTACGCCAGCGGTTTGCCCGTGCCGGCGGCGAAGCGGATATCCTCGCCATTGGCTTTCGCCTGGCTGAAATCGAACCAGTCCTTGTCCAGCCGAACCAGCAGCGGGAAGCCGTCTTCCGACGCGGAAGCCGGCAAATCCGCGCCATCAGGCGTGGTGAGCAGGTAGATGGACCCCGAATGCTGCCAGATCGAGTATTGGGCGGTGGCCGTTGCGATAGGCAACAATAGCATCGCGACGCCGAGAACAAGTGTCTTCATTTTAGTCATTAAATCCGTCCTTCCCCCGTCTCCAGAGTAAAGAAGGCTCTGAAGCGACCCCGCCGCCGCTTCTACCGTACCTTCGTGTATTGTCGATCCTATCTTGACGTACAGGCAGGCGACAAGAGTTGAATGTTAATGCCTGAGCCCCGCATGTCACATTCGGGATGGTCATTTAGTCTATCCTGGCTGCCCTGGTGACGCCCGTAACTCGCTACCCGGAATGGTCTTATGCCCTCGCATCCGGAGGCGGTACTCGCGAGGCGCGGTCCCTTCGACCGCACGAAACATCCTGTGGAAGTGCTTGACATCCTCGAAGCCGCAAGCCATCGCCACCCGATATATCGGTTCGGCGCTCTCCACCAAAAGCCGCTTGGCGCGTTCCAGGCGCAGCCGGGATATCTCATCCATCATGGTGCGGCCCGTCGCCGCGTTGAAGTGCCGCTCCAGCGACCGCACCGTGGTGTGGACGTTCTTGGCCACGTCGCTCACCCGGATGCCCTCGTGGCTGTGATGCGCGATAAACCGCAGCGCCGCGGCCACCAGCGGATCGTCCACAACATAGACGTCCGTCGATCGCCGGACCACCAGTTTCATCGGCTCAACCAGGATCGGCGTCTCCGGCGCCGGCTTGCCGTCCATGAGCCGGTCCAGCAGCGCCGCCGCCTCGTATCCGATCCGCTCGAAACCCGCGTCGAAACTCGAAAGCGACGGCTCGGGATGGAGACAGACCAACGGTTCGTTGCCAAAGCCGACCAGCGCCACATCTTCCGGGATGCGCAGACCCGCGTGCAGACAGGCATTGGCCACTTGGCGGCAGTAGATGTCCTGTATCACGAAAACGCCCAGCGGCGGCTTCCATCTGCCAATCCACCGTTCCAGACGCTCGGTATAGCCATTCCAGCCCCGGGCGGTTTCGTTGCACTGCGGAAGGCAGGTCATTGCGGTGCAGCCGCACTTGGCCGCGCGGAGCACGTCCTTGAAACTGGCCAAGGCCAATTGCGTTCCCAGGCCCTTCGTGAACCCTTGGAAGGCAAACCGCCGCAATCCGCGTTGCAGCAGGTGCTCGGCCGCCATCCGCCCAAGTGCCTCCCAATCCGGCAGCACACAGGGCAGCGTCGACCAGACGCTGACCAGGGGCACGCTTGCCTTGGCCGCCTGCCGGACCAATTCGTCGGACGTCCGCCCGACGACCCCATGATAGCCCGTCTCGCCTCGGGCCTTCTCAAGCGTCCTGAGGAACGGCTGGACAACGCAGTCCCAGTTCGCGTGCTCCTGAGCGTAGCGCGCGATGCCCGCGAAGACGCCTTGATGGTGGCCCATCGCCACGCTCAGATCGATTACCGCCGCCACCCGCCGCTTCTTCTTAACCATGAGTGTTCTCCGCAAAGAGTCGAGTCCGCGCCTGTCCGGCGAGCATGACGTACCACAGTGCGCCTCAAAGGTGGAGAGAAATCCGCCCAATGACGCAATATGCGATACTATTGTCGCACAATGGGATGATCATGCGCTTGCGATTCTTACTGCTTCGAGTATAACACTAAAAGCGAATCGGCTGTTCATTACAGATTAAGGCCGGGGAGCCCCGGCTGGCCGAGGGTTACGGAGATTTTTCGCCGTAGTGGCGAAAAGAAGAGAAGAAAGGAAGGGTATTTGTGATGGTTACGAGGAATTGGATTTGTGTGGCGGTAGTGGCGATGGCGGCGATGCTGCTGTTGCCGGCCGTCTCGGCACAGGCCGAGATGATCGACAACGGCAGCTTTGAGGTAGCGTCCGTGTACCCCGCCTCCCACGAAGCGGTGTAAACATGAACAGGTCCAGAGGCTTCACGCTTGCGGAACTGATGGTGGTCATCGGTATCATCACGCTTCTGGTGATGATCATAATGCCAACGCTCAGCAGCGCAGGAGCCGAGGCTCGGCGTATTCTGTGCCTCAACAACCTCAACAAGATCAACCAGGCCACGCATACGTGGGCAACGGGGTCAAGGTCGTGGGACCAGCACGCCCTGGCTGAGGGCGGCTGGACCACGGTGGTTGAGAGCCGGACCGACAGCCATGAGGTGCTCAGGTGCCCCGAGGGCGGCCCGCTTGCTAATGGCAAGTCCGCCGACGACCAGATGGTCATTCGCCCGAGACCGGACCTCAACGTGAGCGTTTCGCTGGTGCCGGTCTACAACGTCGCTGGACAGGCATACTACTACAGTCTCCTGAAGTTCTCGCAGACGCAAGCCGCCAAACTGGTCGAGAACGTAGATATTTCCCCTGAGCCTTATGTTCCCGACGCCAACCCCAACATCTACTACTGGTGCTATGAGGACCTGTTCGCGACCGGTGACGTAGGGGACTACCAGGATGTGCTCATCCGCGTGGAGAATCTGGGCAACGGCAAGGCGAAAGTCTTCGTCGAGTCCCATACCGGCCAGAAACCCATGGTGTGGTCGCCGGACCTCAAGAACTGCCTCGCCCGCGATCCTGACATCAGGGCCAGAGGGGATGGCGGCAACGGCGGAGTGGAGTTTACACTCAACGTCGGTGGCGGCACGCATTACGGCATGAACACCGCCAGGATTGACATGCGACAGCTCGACAAGATCCAGGTCCTGGACTACCTCAACGCCACCGCCAATAGCACCGACGACTGGGCCAGAGAGGACTGGGATGAGAACAAGGACGGCCAGCCCGACTTCCTGCGCCATAAAGGCAGGCTGAATGCGGCAACGCTCGGGGGTTCAGCCAAGACATATCCCCGGTGGCAGTTGGACCCGGCGGACATCGAGGTCGAGCGCCAGTTGTGGCAAAAATAACGCCGGCGGGGCAGGGCCCTATCGAGCAGGCAAGTGCCGCCGGCACAGCTCGCCGGCCCGCCGGCATTCAAGGAGATTCATCAGTGCGAATTCGTGTTCTCATCGCCATTGCCGCGGCGCTGGTCGTGGCCCTCGGGGCTAAGTACCTGTTCTTCTCCGGATCGCCTCAGGAGGAGAAGACGGACCAGGCTCGCGCGAAGGCAGAGCAGTTGGTTCGCGCCAAGGACGTCGAGGGCCTGTGCAAGGAGGTTCAAGGCTCCGACGAGCACGCGGCCAAGCTGGCGGTCTCGGCCCTGGGCGACCTCGGCGAGGCTGCACGCTTGGCGGTCGAGCGGGCTCTGGCCGACCGCCGGCCCGGCGTCCGTGAAAAGGCCGCCACTTCCTTTGCCAAGGTCGCCACACGCGAGCAAGCCGGCAAGCTGGTCGCCCTGGTCAAGAAGGACAAGTCCGCCAACGTCCGTGCCGCGGCCGTCGCCGGCCTGGACCACATGATGGCGTTCCAGGAAATGGACGCGATCATCGACGCCATGGAAGACCCCGACCCGGCCGTCAGGCGAAGGGCCTCCAAGGCCGCCACGAGATTCTCCGGCGTCGCAGTCCAATACAACCCCGACGCCTCGCTGGAAGAGTGCCGCCAGGGCGCCCAACGCATGCGAGCGTACTGGGAACAGGAGGGGGTCCGGGCCACAAAGTTCTGGAACTTCCTCATGTCTAAGTATGCCCGGAAAGCGGACGGCAAAGGGTAGGCACCGAGAGGGCAGACGGGGCGGGCGGAATGACCATGGTACAGGCTCTTGTGCCTGGTACTTCACGCGCCGCCGCCATTTGTCGACCGCGCCATCTGCCGGCCCAGTCGGGCAAAAAGTGTGGTAATTCCACCCCTCGCCGGGTATATAGTCTTCTATGAGTAAGGCCCGCCCGTCAAGCCAATAATTCATCCGTCAGAGCGCCAACGACCGAAGCGGTTCATCCTTCTATTGCGGCTCGTGCAGGCCCGATT
>Ga0265595_1001616_pt1 | contig 16826 bp, 13 predicted proteins | sample saktaG_15_FD_190148 | JGI IMG/M metagenome (GOLD analysis project Ga0265595, IMG submission 190148) | Saline water microbial communities from Sakinaw Lake, British Columbia, Canada - sak_2013_06_06_50m | ecosystem: Environmental > Aquatic > Non-marine Saline and Alkaline > Saline ... | reverse complement strand
AAGTAGTAGAGAAATATCCTCAGACCGTGGAGGTTTTCCTGCGCCACGGCCTGATGTGCTTTGGCTGTGCGATAGCCCGCTTTGAGAACGTAGAGCAAGGGGCCATTGCTCATGGCATCAACGTCGAGGCCTTGATGAAAGACCTCAACGCCACCGTGCCCCAGGCTGACTGATGCAATATGCCGTCCGTGACCATTGCTGGCGAGAGGACTTTCTACGCCCTTTACCAGGGTGATGTAACAGGCAAGCGCAATCTAGTGCTGGTGCATGGAGCAGGAGGAAGTCACCTGGACTGGCCCGCTCCACTGCGCCGCCTGACGGGAATCAATGTCTACGACCTGGACCTGCCCGGCCACGGCCGCTCCGAAGGTACAGGTCGTAGCTCCATTGCCAGCTACCGTGATTTCGTCCTGGCCTTCCTTGATGCTTTGGGCTTGAAGAGGGCAACTATGGCCGGCCACTCCATGGGTGGGGGCATCGCCCTTGCTTTTGCGCTGCATTATCCCGACCGCTCGGACGGACTGATCCTGGTGGGCTCAGGGGCACGCCTCAGGGTGTTGCCGGCTATCCTTACCGGGATACTGTCCGACTTCGAGGCAACGGTAGCCCTCGTCTGCGACTACGCCTTTGGCCCCAGCGCATCGGAACAGTTGAAACGCCTGGGGCGACAGCGTCTGTTAAAGACTCCGCCGCAGGTGCTCCACGGTGACTACTGCGCTTGCGACGCCTTCGACGTGATGGAGCGCTTGGGGGAGGTGCGCTGTCCCGCGCTGGTCATCGGTGGAACCGCCGACAGGCTGACGCCGCCCAAATACGCCATCTATCTGCGCGACCACATTCCTGGGGCGAAGCTGGTGCTGGTGGATGCAGCGGGCCACATGGTCATGCTGGAGAAACCTGAGATTGTGAGCAGGGCCATTTCCAAGTTCATCTTAATCAAGAGTGGCTCTTTGGGATTTCGCAGGGTAACAGCATTGGAGTCCTCAACTTGTTGAGGGAGCGGCGCGGCAAACCCCAACAAGTTGGGGACTCCGGCTCGCTATCCACGCCAACTCCCAAAGACCCTCAAGAGTTAGCCACCAACGATCAGAAGGGAGGATTACGATGCCTACTAAACTAGGTCCCCACGTGCTGCGGAGCACTCCAGACCCAAGTGGATACGTCCAGGCCGGCATACCGGTGGTCAAGTTTGCGGGTGATTGGGGGATGGCCAGCGGTGTCCCAGAGGGTGTTCTGGTGATCGGTCGCTTGGTCGCAGATTACGACGCTCAACATCAGAAGGTCATGGGCCAGACGCCTCTCGAAGCAGCGCGGCAGTTTGTTCAGGACCAACTGCTCGCCTATCAGTCCAACCCTCACATCGTGTACTGGGAGGGGCACAACGAGCCGGTTTGGACCGACGAGGAGGGCATGAGATGGTACGCCCAATTCGAGGTGGAGCGCATGCAGTTGATGGCCGGCCTGGGGCTGAAGTGCGTGCTCGGAAACTTCGCCACCGGCGCGCCAGATCTGGCCCTCTGGCCGGCCTTCTTGCCGGCGCTCCAGGTCGCCCGGCAGTACCAGGCCCTCCTCGGTCTCCACGAGTACAGTTGGCCGTGGATGTGGTGGATGACGGGGAAGCATCAACTGGACCCCCACGAGGATCAGGGAGATGAGGGCTGGACGACGCTGCTTTACCGTAAGGCCTATCGCCAACACCTGATCCCCAACGGGTTGGGGAATGTGCCGTTGGTGATCACCGAATGTGGCATTGATCCGGGGGTGAGCCCTAAGCCGACGGGCCTGGACGGCGGGGCATGGAGACTACTGGGTGACCTCTGGGCCCGGCACGACAACGAGCCGGACAAGGCCGATTACTATTTCCGCCAACTGGTCTGGTACGACGAGGAACTGCAAAAGGATGATTACGTCGTCGGCGCGACCATCTTCACCTGGGGCAATTTCGGCCCACCGTGGTTGTATTTCGACGTGGCCGGGACGGAGGTGGTCGCCAAACTGATCGAGTATACGCAGGCGAATCCGGCCCAGCCCTTTGAGTACCCTGGGGAGGAAGAGGAAGAGGATAAACCCCGTGGGCAACCTCGCGTCCAGTACGAGCGCACCTACGTGCTGCTACCCCCCAGCGCAGACACAGCCTGGATGCGGGCGGTGGTGGAGAGCACGTGGGATCAACGTCGCTATACCATTGGAGGCAGCGCCGACGACGCGGGCGTCGGCGACCTGGATGTGCGGCGCGTGATCGCCATCAATCCGCAGGAGTGGCAGGGCGACCAGTCGCTGGAGGAGTTCTACGTCCAGTATTACCCTGGCGTCGAATACAGGGCCATCACCGCCGCAACGCCTGAGGAACTGGCACAGAAGTTGGCCAGCCTGTAGAGCTGCATCTCGCTGTCGGCGGCGCCATCGTGAGGCTTGCGAGGGTGACGTGCTTTCCTTAAAATTCTCCAGTTCTTTCCACGGGCGTTTGACAGATTTGATTTTTCCTGTATAATATTGGTGTCAAAAGCAAATCCTAGAGTTTAAGGCTACCCATCGTTGGATGGGACTGCAGAGCTGCAACACCAGGGCTCTACTTGAGGTTCAAGCTAGCCGAGCTGCCTAGAACGATCCAGCATCTCGGTTTTTTTGTGAAGGCCTGGTTATCATCGAAAAGGTGCTCTTAACATGAGGCTTGACCTGCACCTTAACAACCGCATAATTAGAAACTAGCCGGGTGGTGCGACTGTGATACGCAACAGTCGTCCGTCGCGCCAGCGCAGGTTGGCAGCATTGAAACGGGCGCAGGTGGCTTCCATGGCCCGTTGCTGGTCCCGATAGCGGTACGCCTCCAATACCACTTCAATGTGGCACCGATGTGGCGGTCAACGAGTTCCGCCACTGGCCACTATTGCGCATCCACGAGTGGTTGGTGGAGGCAATCGGCGTACGCAACGAGGAGCAGGAATTGATGATAGGCGGCATGCGCATCGGCGTGCCGCTCTACGGCCGGGCAGGGGTACGCGAGGCTATCAACAATGCTCTCATCCACCGCGACTATAGCCGGCTGGGCGCTGTCCACGTGCAACTGCGCGACGACCACGTGCGGGTGAGCAACCCAGGTGGTTTTGTGGAGGGGGTCAGGCCGGACAATCTGCTGGTCACCGAGCCGCGCCCGCGTAACCCGCGCCTGGCCGATGCCTTCAAACGGGCAGGCCTGGTGGAGCGTACCGGCCGGGGCGTGGAGACCATCTACCGGGGGCAGTTGCGCAACGGCCGTCAACCGCCAGACTACACGCTGAGCACCGCCGCCAGCGTGAGCGTCATCCTGTCCTGCGGCCCGGCCGACCTGGACTTTGTGCTGCTGGCTGTGCAAGCAGGCCGACGGCTGGGGCGGGCGTTGGAGGTAGACGAACTGCTGGCCCTATGGCAAGCCCGGCGAGAAGGTGCGACGACGGCCCCGGCGTTGGCGCCTGCGCTGCAACGCGACACCTCCCATGCTGCCGGCGTGTTGGCAGGCCTGGCACAGGCCGAGGCACTACAGGCCAGCCGAGGCATCTATCGCCTGTCACCGGCGTTGCATCGGGAGGCCAGAGTCGAACCGTCGCCCGTTTCTCCTGAGGAGGCTATCCTGGCCTATGTGGAGACCCACGGGCGCATCACCCGCCGCGAGGCGGTGGCGTTGTGCGGCTTGGCCGAGAAGCAAGCGGAGTACCGCCTGAGGCGATTGGTGAAAGCCAATGCGATAAAGGTTGTAGGCAGAGGACGCAATGCTCATTATGTGCTGGCAACTTGAGTCCGGATTCCGAAACTCCGCTTGGAAACTCTGAATTCGGAGTTTATTGAGGAGAAGGAGCGAGCCCGCTATCGGACAGAACCTTCGAGCAGACGAGAGGTCAGGCATGAACGAGAAGCGCGTCTGTTGCGCAAGCTGCTGACGCGAACCCGCGAGGGCCAGGTATTGACGACGTTCTCCTCATAGAGGGGATGTACTTCCCCGAGGTCTTTGGCCGCAGCGACGGAGGCAAGTTCACCGTGACCAGCGGCGAATAGCGGTAACCCAAGAAGCCACCTGCGCAACCAGTGCAGGTGGCTTTGTTGACAGGTGGGCTGAAATCTGGTACACTATGACTAGCAGCCGAACTGAAACCCGAAGACGTAGAGAGAGGAGGAATTGGAAGTGGCTGAGACAAAAGTCGCAACTTTGGAACAGGTCGTTTCTCTGGCCAGACAACTACCACCCGTGGAGAAAATCCGCCTGATCGAGCGCATGGTTTCGGAGATCGAGCGTGACATGCTTGGCCAGCGACCATCCAAGCGCAGGTCACTACTGGGTTTGTGTGCCGATCTGGGGCCAGCCCCCTCGACTGAGGACATAGATGGAATCCGTCACGAGATGTGGGCTGGCTTTCCGAGGGAGGACATCTAATGCTCCGCGCCGTCGCCGATACCCACACGGTCGTCTGGTACCTTTACGACGATGCCCGACTTTCGCTGGCTGCCCGTAGCTGGATTGAAGACGCCGCAGCAGCGGACGAGCAAATCGCCATTTCGACCATCACCCTGGCTGAGATGATCTACCTGATCGAGAAAGGAAGGATTGACGCCGCTGCTCTGCCCCGATTGATAGCCGCCCTTGATACCGCCGATGCGGTGCTGGTAGAAATTCCCTTCGACCGGCACGTGGCTCAGGCTATGACTCGTGTGGCGCGGACCGAGGTGCCTGATTTACCCGACCGCATCATTGCCGCAACCGCCCTGCATTTGGGTATACCCGTCATCAGCCATGACCGCAAGATTCAAAAGTCAACCTTGACGACAGTCTGGTAATCTTACTCCATTTACGCTCCTCCTTCTCAAAGTCGTCGCCGGGCAAGAAGAAGCCACCTGCGCAGCCAGCACAGGCGGCTTCTTAGTTGCAATAATATGCCATCTATGGTATAATACTCGTATGGAATTTGAACGATTGCTTGAGATTGTTGGTGATGAACCGATCTTTGAGACCAGCCTGCTCCTGGCTGGCGATGTGGGCCCGTCTAGCACGCGCCGACAATTGTCGAGATGGACAAAGGCGGGTCGTCTCTACCAGTTGCGGCGTGGGCTCTATGCCCTGGCACCGCCATTTCAGAAAGTCAAACCCCACCCCTTTCTCATCGCCAATCGTATGGTGCGTGCTTCTTACGTTAGCCTCCAGGCGGCGTTGGCTTACTATGGCCTGATCCCGGAGTACGTGCCTGTGGTCACCAGTGTCACCACAGCGCGGCCTGGCCGCTGGGAGACACCACTTGGCGCCTATGAATTTCGTCACGTCAAGACTAGCCATCTGTTTGGCTACCGACTGACCGATCTGAACGGAGGCCAGAAAGCCTTCGTCGCCACGCCTGAGAAGGCTCTGCTGGACCTGGTCTACCTGCAAGCCGGCGGGGACTCGCCGGCCTACCTACGGGAGCTCCGTTTGCAAAATCTGGATCGCCTGGATGCGGAGGAACTCCGGCGTCAAGCCGACCGCACCGGCAGTCGCAAGCTGTGGCGAGCCGCCGAGTTCGTCGTGGGACTGAGGCGCACTGAGACGCAGGAGTACGAAACGCTGTGAAGGAGTACCTGGCTGACCTTATCCGCACCAGCCCCACGCCTGCTCAGGGGCGCAACGTCACGCGCGAATACCTCCAGGCGCGGATCCTGGGGGGACTCCAGCGCGCCGGAGCGATGATCCCACTTGCCTTCCACGGCGGCACGGCGCTCCGTTTCCTCTTCGCCACTGCTCGCTATTCCGAGGACTTAGACTTTGCTCTGGAGAGAGCCAGGGACCAATACGACTTTCGGGCCTACCTGCGTGTGATCCAGGCCGAGTTCGCTGCTGAGGGCTATGTCGTGGAACTCAAGGTGAATGACCGAAAAGTGGTCCACAGCGCGTTCATTCGCTTTCCTGGCCTACTCTACGAGTTGGGTCTGTCGCCCCACCGGGACGAAGTGTTTTCGGTCAAGATCGAGGTGGACACCAACCCGCCCGCCGGCGCAGTGCTGACCACGAGCCTCGTCCGTCGCCACGTGACTCTCCAACTGCAACACCACGACCGGGCGTCGCTCCTGGCCGGCAAACTCCATGCCATCCTTCAGCGTCCCTACGTCAAGGGAAGAGACCTCTACGACCTGCTGTGGTTTCTCAGCGATCCCGATTGGCCGGCGCCCAACCTGGTCCTGCTCAACAACGCCTTGCGGCAGACGGGTTGGCACGGTGAGCCGTTGACCGAAGGCAACTGGCGGGAGGCGGTGCATCGGCGACTACAAGCCGTGCGATGGGATCAGGTCGTCTCTGACGTGCGCCCGTTCCTGGAACCGAGTGCAGACCCCGCTCTGCTGACACAGGAGAACCTGATGCGAGTGCTTACGTGAAGCCCGATGGCGAGCAAGGCGGAACTCTTTTGCCTCCTGAGCGAGGTATTGCTGATGTACTTCCCCGAAGTCTTCGGCCGCAGCGACGGAGGGAAGTTCACCGTGACCAGCGGCGAATAGACATAGGAACTCGCACTACCCAAGAAGCCACCTGCGCAGTCAGCACGGGTGGCTTCTTTGTTGACAGGCAAGCTGAAATCTGGTACACTATGCTTGTGGTAGCCCAGGAGACAGGCTTGAGGATGTGATAGCACAAAGCTGCCTCCTGGGCAAGTGGGGAGCGGCTGGGATTTCGAAGCAGAATGGGGGAGAACACCATGGAAGATAAGAGAATTCAAAATCGCAAGAAGCTACAAGCCTGTCTACGTCAACTCTTCCAGTTTGACTCCGCAGATCTGGACTTTGGCATCTATCAGATTATGAACCAGAAGCGCGAGGATATCGAGCGGTTTATTGAGCATGACTTGCTCGACGCGGTGGAGGAGGGGTTGGCCGAGTTCCAGACAGCCGAACGCGGGAAGCTGGAAAAGCTCCTCGCGGTTAAGCGCGCCAAGTTGGTCCCACAAGCCTTCGATGAAAAGGGGCAAGTCGTTCCACCATTCGACGAACTACCTGATGCCAAGGAGTATATGGGGGCCTGGCGGGCACTGAAGCAACTCGAAGTCGCCGAGGAGACCGAAGCGCGTATTTTCAACGACCTCTGGCGATTCTTTTCCCGCTACTACGACAACGGCGACTTTCTCACCGAGCGCCGCATCTCCTCGCGGGATGCCAAGTTTTGCGTGCCCTACAACGGCGAGGAGGTGCTGCTCCATTGGGCCAACCGCGATCAGTACTACGTCAAGACCAGCGAGCGATTCACCGACTACCGATTCGCCGCTGGCGCGTACACCGTCTGGTTCCGGTTGCAGCGCGCTGACGTCCCCCAAGATAACGTCAAGGGCGATACGCGCCACTTTGTGCTCCGCGACGAGGAGCCGTTAGCCTACAACCCCGAGACCCAGACGCTGACCATCTTTTTCGAGTACCGACCCATCACCGAGGAGGAAGAGGCGCATTTGCTGGGCATCTACAACGCCCAGCAGACCAAGAGTGACCGCCGCAAGACGCTGGATCGCTCCGTATTGTGCGTGGCGTTGGAATCTGAGATTCTGAACGGTCTTGATGCCCCGGACCTGAAGGCCCACCTCGCCGCCGTGCCGCGCCGCCGTGAACAGGCGGCGCTGGGAAACAGTCGGTCCAGCACCGGCTCTTCAGGCCGGTGCTTGCTAGGCCAGCACCTCAACCGCTACACCGCCAGCAACACGATGGACTACTTCGTGCACAAAAACCTGGGCAGCTTCCTGCGCCGTGAGCTCGACTTCTTTCTAAAGAATGAGGTACTGCGCGTGGACGACGTGATCGAAGACCAATCTGGCGAGGCGCTGCAGTACGTGCTCATCCGCATGCGGGTTGTGCACCAGATCGCACACAAGATCATCGCCTTCCTGGCCCAGATCGAGGACTTCCAGAAGCAGCTGTTCGAGAAGAAAAAGTTCGTGGTGCAGACCAACTACTGCATCACGCTGGACCGCGTGCCGGAGGGGTTCTATCCGGAGATACTGGCTAACGAGGCCCAGTTGGACGAGTGGCGGCAGCTTTACCGTATGGATGCCTGGGACGAGGACCTTTTTTGGCAGGGCGAGTTCGACAAAGCCTTCCTGCGGCACCATCCCTACCTGATGCTGGACACAGCCTTCTTCGATGCCGACTTCAAGGCCCGGCTGCTGGCGACTTTCGATGACCTGGATGGAGCCACTGGCGGGTTGCTGATCCACGGTGAGAACTTCCAGGCGCTTAATCTGCTGATGGCGAAGTATCGGGGACAGGTGAAGTGCATTCACATCGACCCACCGTATAATACACAGACCAGTGGATTCCTCTACAAAAACACCTATCAGCATTCAAGCTGGCTGGCGATGATGGAGGACCGAATTGAGGCTGGTATTGATATGATGTCACCGGATGGATCATACCTGTGTCACATTGATGAAAACGAATACGAACATTTGCAATTGCTATTTGAGCGTTTTCCAGTTCCGAATGCAGGAACTATCGTATGGGACAAAAGGAATCCGATGAATGCAGGCAGGGGAATAGCAACACAACATGAATACGTTATCTGGAGATCCTGGCTAGAAATACCAATCTACCTCCGAAACAAGAATATACTTTCAATGCTTAGAGCAGTCGCTGCAATTGTTAAGAAACATGGCTATGTTTCAGAAGATGCACAGAAGGAGTATGCTGCTTGGGTCAATAGTAAATCAGAACTTAGTGGAGGAGAGAAAGCCTACCGTTTTCTGGATGAGCAAGGCCGCGTTTATCAAAGTGTTAGTTTGAGGGCCCCAGAGCCACGGACAAATCCAAAGTTTCACAAGCCTCTTATACACCCTGTCACAAAAAAGCCTTGTCCGGTTCCTCCAAATGGCTTCTCACGCACCCCTGAAACACTTCAAGCTATGGTTGATCGAGGTGAAATCATCTTTGGGCTGGATGAGAGCATCCAGCCACGTCAAAAACGATTATTAACAAAAGAATCAAGGAGACAAATCCCATCTTTGATTCAGGATGGTCGGAAAGGTAAGGCCGATGTGTCTCCACTAGAATTAGATTTTCCCTACTGTCACCCAGTATCTCTTTACGGGGAGCTTATCGGAGCAGCATCTCAATCACCGGGCGACATTATTCTTGACTACTTCGCTGGCTCCGGTACCACTGCCCACGCCGTGATGAATCTCAACCGTGAGGACGACGGGAATCGCAAGTATATCTTGGTCGAGGTAGGCGACTACTTCGACACGGTGATAAAGCCCCGCATTCAGAAGGTCGCCTTCTCCGCCAACTGGAAGGACGGCGTGCCGCAGGACCGGGACGGCCAGAGCCACATGTTCAAGTATCAGCGCATTGAGTCCTACGAGGACGCGCTCAACAATATCCGCGTCCGCCAGCCGGAGGGCACACAGCGCCGCTTGCTCTACGATGAGTTCGACGACTACCAACTCCACTACATGCTCGACTTCGAGACCCGCGAGAGTCCCACGCTGCTCACCCAGGAGGCATTTGAGACGCCCTTCGACTACACGCTCAAGATTCAGCGCGGCCACGAAAGCCCCGAAGATACTACCGTGGACCTGGTGGAGACCTTCCATTACCTGATCGGCCTGCACGTGCAACGGCTGGAGCGACACGAACACCAAAACCGCCCTTACGTCGTCAGCCGAGGCCAGGTGTGCACCGAGCGTGGCATCGAGAAGGTCATCGTCATCTGGCGCGACACCAGGGGACTTAACCTGGAGCAAGAGGCTGATTGGGCGGGCGAAGCACTGCTCACCGAGTTGGTGGATCGCGTCTACGTCAACGGCCCCAGTTTCATTGACAAAGCTGAACCGCTGGAGATCACCTTCCGGGGTAGGATGAGCTGAGCGCGCCGCCGCGAACAGGCGGTGATGGGAACTTGCGGAGTTGGGGACTGGTCGGTCTAGCACCAGCTCTTCAGGCTGGTGCGCAAACACCGCCGTGAACAGGCGGTGATGGGAACTTGCGGAGTTGGGGACTGGTCGGCCTAGCACCAGCTCTTCAGGCTGGTGCGCACACACCGCAACAGGCGATGATGGGAACTTGCGGAGTTGGGGACTGGTCGGTCTAGCACCAGCTCTTCAGGCTGGTGCGCAAAACAGGCGGTGATGGGAACTTGCGGAGTTGGGGGCTGGTCGGCCTAGCACCAGTTCTTCAGGCTGGTGCGCACACACACCGCCGTGAACAGGCGATGATGGGAACTTGCGGAGTTGGGGGCTGGTCGGCCTAGCACCAGCTCTTCAGGCTGGTGCGCAAACGAAAGGATATATTATGGCCTGGGATCTTGGAGAGAAACATAAACCTAATCACAGCAGTTATGCTTTGTACTACCACCTCGTCTTCGTCACTTATAAACGAGAGCCTTTGATCAATCGGGAAATTGCGACGTTTCTGGCCCAGTTCTTTCCCACCAAATGTGCTGATCTGGAGATCCATCTGTTGGAGCAGGGGATCGTGTGTGATCACCTCCATTTGATATTGAGTCTACGCCCCACCCACTACATCCCAGAGGTTATCAACTACCTCAAGGGCACTGCTGCCCACGAAGCGAATAATCATCACGATTTCCAGAACGTTTTGCGCTGGACGCGAGGTTATCGCATCGACACGGTCAGCGAGCGCAACCTGGAACCGGCGAAGCGGTACGTGCGAGAGCAGTACAAGCATCACCCAGATAAGATACCAGCCTGACGCACCGCCGTGCACACCGCACCGCACCGCCGTGAACAGGCGGTGCTGGACTCTGATCAATCCAGCACCAGCTCTTTCAGGCTGGTGCACCAGCTCTTAAGGAGACCTTATGGCCCGTAATACCTTGGACCTCTTCCAGCGTCGTCTGGCCCTGGTGGCCTACTTTCGCCACGTCTTCGGCGTCGAAGATGTCCACGACCCGCAGTCCGTGCGCCGATTCTACGACCTCCTCAAGGATCAAGAGGGCTACGACGCCGAGGGCCGTAGCTACGTTTACGGCATGCTCAGGACCCGCGTGCGCGGCATCAAGTCAGCCGATCTGCTACGTTACGACGCCAACGTTAAGTGTCACACCGACGCGCTCAACCGCCGCCGCGCCAAGCCGATCACGCTGAAATACTTCCAGGTTCTGGCCGCGTTGATGACGGAGCATTACCTGGACCGCCTGACCCATGATCCGGACGCCTTCCTCACTGACCTCAACGCCTTCGTGGTCGAACAAAACAAGGTGCGCGGCGGCCGTGTCACTTTCCCCGACTTCACATCCGATGATCTCAACAAACTGGCTTTCTGGATGGCCACCGGCAGCGGCAAGACGCTGCTGATGCACCTCAACTACTACCAGTACCTGGACTACCAACCGGACACGCCGGAGAACATCCTGCTGGTCACCACCAGCGAGGGCATGTCGGAGCAGCACCTGGCCGAGATGGAGAAGAGCGGCGTCCCCTGCCGGCGCTTCGACGCTACCACAAATGACCTCTTCAGCGACGATCCCCGAACGGTCAAGGTCATCGAGATCCACAAGCTGACCGAGGAGAAGACCGGAGGTGGCAAGAGTGTCAAGGTTTCCCACCTTGAGGGGCGCAACCTGGTCTTCGTGGACGAGGGGCACAAGGGCGCGGGCAGCGAGGCCCAGGCCTGGCGGAACCGGCGGGCCGCGCTGGCTGAAACCGGCTTCACCTTCGAATACAGCGCCACTTTCGGCCAGGGCGTTGGCGGCGCGGGCGCTGACATCGAAGAGGAATACGGCAAAGCCATCCTCTTCGACTACTCCTACCCACGCTTCTACGAGGACGGCTATGGCAAGGATTACCGCATCCTCAACCTGGAGCATGACCTCGATCCAGACCTGGCCAATCGCTACCTGCTAGCCAATTTGCTCACCTTCTACGAGCAGGCGCGCTGCTACGCGGCGAACAAGCGGATCTTCTACGATGAGTACAACGTCGAGCCACCGCTGTTGGTCTTCATCGGCCACACTGTGACAGCCGGCAAAACCTGGTCAGGTTTGGGAGAAACTGACAAGCGCAGCCTATCCGACGTGCAGGAATTGGTGCTTTTCCTGCATCGGGTGCTGCGAAACGAAGGCCATTGGGTGCCAGCGGCCATTGACGATATTCTTAGCGGGAAAGCTGGCCTGGAACGCGAGGACGGCAGTGACCTCTTCGCCAACGCCTTTCGCACGCTCCGCCAAGACCATCTGGGCGGGGCGACGATCTATGCCGACATGCTGCGGCACATCTTCCACGCGACCACATCGGCGGGCCTGCATCTGGTCAACCTCAAGTCGGCCGAGGGCGAGGTCGGGCTGCGTGCCGGTGTTGCCGACCGTCTCTTTGGGCTGATCAACATCGGCGACGACGCCAACTTCCTACGGCTGGCCGAGGAAAAGACCCCCCAAATCGCAATCGAAGAGGAACAATTCAGCGGTTCGCTCTTCCAGGCCATCAACCGACAGGATTCGCCCATCAACGTTTTGGTTGGCGCTAAGAAGTTTATCGAGGGCTGGGATTCCTGGCGCGTCTCGACCATGGGCCTGATGAACATCGGGCGCGGCGAAGGGCCGCAGATCATTCAGCTTTTCGGGCGCGGCGTGCGTCTGCTGGGTAAAGGCCGCTCCCTCAAGCGCTCCGAAGCCTTGGATGGTGACCATCCCGACAACCTGCCCCGCTTGGAGACTCTCAACATCTTCGGCGTGCGGGCCAAGTACATGGCCCAGTTCCGTGATTACCTGGCCGAAGAGGGTATAGACACCGAGGAGCGGGAGACAGTCATCATTAAGACAAAACCTGGCCCGGAGTTCGAGGGGAAGGGGCTGCTGGTCATTCGACCGAAGATCGAAATGGCGTTCGAGGACGCGGTGCGTTTACCGCTGCGATTGGACGAGGCTTGCTGTCCAATAATAGACCTGACGCCACGAGCGCAAGTGTTGGTATCTGAGGGCCTCTTGCGGGAGAAACCGGAATTCCGCCTGCCGCAAGATGCGCAAGCACTGTCAGCAGACGTACTGGAGTTGTTCGATTGGAATCGGCTCTACCAAGAGGTCTGGCGCTTCTCCACCGCGCGCGGCTACCGCAACCTGGCGTTGGATCGACGTGTGCTGTGCCACGTCCTGGAGGAGATCCACTACCAGTTACAGTGCCCGCCAGCCATGCTGGAAGTTCGCTCGTTTGCGGATGTGGACAGGCTGGAAGAGATCGCGCTGATGATCTTACGCAAGTACGTCGAGCAGTACTACACCCGTGCCCATCGCCTGTGGGAGCGGGATTAGTTGATTTACCAAACACTGGACGAGAATGACGAAAACCTCATCGGGGCCTACGAAGCCCAGGTGAAGCGTTCGGCCACAGAGTTTCTCCAAACACTCCGTGAGATGCGCGATGATCCGGCTCTTTATGCGGGAGATGATGGCTTGCCTGACAGAGTTCACTTCGACCGCCATCTCTATCTTCCACTGCTCCTGGAAGACATGAGTGCTGCACAAGTGGTCAAATACTCCCCTCCTGGGCTCAATGTTGGCGAGCGCCATTTCGTGAAGAGCCTACGTGCATATTTCGAGGCAAATGAAGGCCAGGCTCTTCTGGAAGCGCATAACCGTGAGTTATTCCTCCTGCGCAACCAGGCCCGTGGCCGGGGCGTCGGGTTTCTGATCAACGATGAGCGATTCTTCCCTGATTTCATCCTGTGGTTAAAGGGGCCTGACCGGCAAGACATCGTGTTCATTGATCCACACGGCCTGATCCAGGGGGGGAATCTCGAATTCAACTCTAAAGTCCAGTTCTACAAGGGCATCAAAGATCATGAACGGAGACTAAACGATCAAGCAGGCCGCGATGACATCGCCCTTCACTCCTACATCATCTCTCAGACACCGTTTTGGACGCTGAGGGAACAGGCTGGTATCCCCTCAATCCCAGGCTTCAACCGACTTCATATTTACTTCTGCGAGCAAGACAACTATGCGGAGCTGCTTTTGCGTGATATTCTTACAGGTCAGGAGTCATGAGTTATGGAAGAGGGTTCTTGGGAATTCCACAGGCTGACGCCGGAAAGATGGGCTGACTTCGAGGAACTCTTCGGCCCGCGCGGTGCTACTGGTGGTTGCTGGTGCATGTGGTGGCGGTTGACGGGGAGGGAATTCGATGCCCAGAAAGGCGAGGGGAATCGCAGGGCAATGAAGGCCATCGTGGACTCCGGCCGTGTTCCAGGTATCCTTGCCTACCACGAAGGACATCCCGTCGGCTGGTGCTCCGTGGCGCCGCGAGCAGAGTTCCCCAGACTGGGACGATCCCGAATCCTGAAACCGGTGGATGACGAGCCTGTCTGGTCTGTGGTGTGCTTTTTCATCGCCAAATCATACCGACGCAGAGGGGTCGCTGGGCGATTGCTGCAGGCCGCCCTGGACTACGTGAGGGATTGCGGAGGCAACATTGTGGAGGGCTACCCTGTCGAACCCAAGAAGGGCGACACGCCCGACCTCTTCGCCTACCACGGTCTGGCCTCCATGTTCCGAAGCGCAGGGTTTAAAGAGGTCGCCCGCCGCTCGGAAACGAGGCCCATTATGCGTTATGTGATTGGCTCTGACGTGAAGCCCTGCTGACATGCAAGGGGGGGGGCTGTTTCTCTTCTTGGAATGTGGAGCAGCACTTTCTCAGTAGTTGACCTGCGAGAGTTTCTGCTGTATAATATCGAGTAGCAAGCGATGGTCCATGGGTTTCCGTAGAAGACCTTGTCGGCGACCACACCATTGCACATTCATACTTGCTCTTCCGACTCTTTTCCTGGTAAGGAAGGACCTATGAAAAAAGAATCCTTTAAGTTTCATTTCCCTCTTGAAATCAAGCTTGAAAGTAATCCCCTTCTCGAAGCATGGCTTGAGATTCGCTGGCAATTAGAACCCGGTGTTGTATCGGGGTTTATGAGAGATGCTGGATTCCCCTTCGCATTGGGAACGTTTTATGCAGGCGTCAGAGATCAGTTCAAGTATCGGGAAGATCTTGAGGCTAGTCACGCTCCGCAGGAGATGTTTCCTTACGTGATCCATCACCGCTTTCGACCAGGAGAGGATGAGTGGCCGCTGCTACAGTTGGGGCCAGGAGTAGGCACTGTCAACTTTACTTCCCCCTACACTTGGGGCGATTTCAAGGAGACAGCATTATACTTGCGTGAGAAACTCTTGGCTGCCTATAGCGAAACGGAATTAAAGACGCAAATGGTAGCTCTCCGATACCGCAATGGTGTTCAATTTGAATACCTTTCAAGCAACGCACTGGATTTTTTGAAGCACAACCTCAACACGTCCGTTACGCTACCGATCCACATTCCCGGTTCTGGAAGTTCGGTAACCTGGCCCACAAGTATGAACATTGTTCTGAGTTTCGACCTGTTAGAACCAGGAGGTACAGGTACTCTACGATTTGCAACTGGCATAAAGAGACAAAAGCATCCAGAGACTGGCCAAGAAACAGAGAACGAGATGTTGATTTGGCAGCTTGAGGTGGAATCCAGGGACGACGATGCTCCCAAGCTCAGCAAAGAAGACGAATTTACTCAATGGCTCACATCAGCCCACAAGGTCATTCATGAATGGTTTTTCTCTCTGATTGAGGGATCACTTTATAGTGTGTACAAGGGGAGGTAGTGCAGCCATGCAATGGGCTCAACCTGCAATTGGCAAGCTCGGATTCAGAAATGATAATGCCTCGCTGACCATCGAAGAAACGCCAAGGATCGATCCACCCAGGGGGACACCACAGGATTGGGGTCTTTATCTTGCGGTGCTAGAGAGGATCGGTCTGAGAGGAGCATTCCTTGAACCACGTCATCTGACAACCTATCCAAGACTTTTCGTAAGTGAGCTTCCTGCATTTGAGAGTGTTACCACACCTATCGATTTTGAAGCCCACCTGACTAAAGACGAAGATGTCTTGATAGATGAAATGCTTCCCCGCCTTGTGCGAAGGACCTTACCTGTAGGATTGGCCCTGACAATGGGCGGTAGAGGCAAACCTACATTCAAGACAGAGATTGAAATAAGCCTTTATGATGATGGTGGCTAATGGGTACCGTCGTTGACGCCAATCCAGAATTCGATTGGTATACGGTTGTTTCAGGCACGATAGCCCTTGAGCAAGGGGATTTACTTGATGACTTCCCTGTTATCGTTCCCCTGCCTTCGCTGGCAGAAGTATCGAACAAACCACTTGGGGCCGAGATTCAACAGCCATCCACGGTCCAGCTATTCAATGTAGTAGTAATGACGCAGTCCTGTGATTTTGCTAAGCTCAGCGACGAAGATGAAGTCGTTTTGTGCCCAAGGTTTGACTATTCAGAACTCATCGTTGCGGAACCAAAGTTCGGAGGACAGGATGGATGGAAAAATCTTATTAACGGACGCTTTATCGGAGCACACTTAATCAACAGATGTGAGATAGAGAACCACGAATTCGATTACCAAGTGATTGACCTGCGACGTGTTTTCAGTGCTCCCTTTTCTGTCGTGAAACAGGTAGCAACTAACCAAGGCGATCGAGTTCGCCTTCTTCCCCCTTACCGTGAACACTTGGCGCAGGCATTTGCCCGACAATTCATGCGAGTTGGTTTGCCAATAGACCTTCCACGCGAATATCCCTATCATGATTAGGGACCAAACTAGATTCCACAAGGGGTGCCCAAGCACCCCTTTGTTGTTGAAGGAATCTCTTTCAACAGCATAGGTCAGAGTGCGGAAGCAAGTATTTCTAAACAGCCCGGTGCGGGAAAACCACACCGGGCTATGTACGGAGACTGTTGGACAATTGGTAACTGGAGGATAGTGCGTTGAAGTCTCTCAAGTTTGTGTTCAAATATACTCACCAGTACGTTGG